>Ga0123342_1000740_pt1 | contig 53232 bp, 24 predicted proteins | sample Turbeawhitnodule_FD_89960 | JGI IMG/M metagenome (GOLD analysis project Ga0123342, IMG submission 89960) | Root nodule microbial communities of legume samples collected from Mexico - Turtle bean Mexico white nodule | ecosystem: Host-associated > Plants > Roots > Nodule | place: Mexico: Nepantla...
TCTTTTGTTCAATAATATTTTTTTCATGTGATGGTAAATGATTGTTGTAACTTGAGGTGTCAGCCTAGCTGAGATCTTAAGTTGCATAGTGATACCTAACATGGAAGCTTTTATTTAAAAAAATAATAATTAACACATACAAAATTAATTGAATATAAATTAGTTTCACTTTTAATTCATTCATTACAATTCATGTATCAATTTCTCATATACACAAACATTTATAATTATATACAGATCATATATTTAAGATATAATTATCATATTAAAATAAATCAAATTCATTAAACAAAGTATAATTTAATTGATGGATTTAAACATAACAAAAAAAAAACTAGTTCATTGCTCTCTGAATGAAACCTACTTAAAAAAAATAATAATAACATACTCATAATATCCCACAAACAACATAACAATAATAAATTCAACATTTCAAAAAAATTTCAATCTATCATTAAATATTTAACATAATCTGGTATTAATTTTAAATAATTTGTTGAAGATAGAACACTATCTCTTACTCAATTAAATGTACACTTTAATATGCACAAAATTAAGACGACTTTTAGACTTTTTCTCAATCTTATTTATTTGTTATTTACTTAAAGATACAACATTGAAATATAATACTAAAATTAAAACAACACAAAAATATATTTTTTATTGTAAAATACTTAATCAGATCACAACCAATTCATCCCAATTCCAAAAATTTACATAAATTCCATTCATATTTTCAAATCTTAAACTCCATTCATATTTACAAATCCTTTTCTAGTTGTATAAACTCAAAATTGTCAACATTGAGTAGTTATTTGATACTTAGAATTAAAATTATTTATACTTGAACATATTTTTTTTTTTTTTTTGCCTTATAGCCGTTTACTTAATAAATAATAATAAAGTTAAATATGTTTTTTTTTCTGTTAAATGACACACACAAAAATTTTGTCGATGATTCAAACTTTAGACCATTCAAATATTTGTAGTATGAAAATGATTGAAATTGATCATTCTATATTTAAAATTATTAGTTTTTTTCTTAAATATTATTAGTTTTTTTTTTTCAAAATTTTTTCTTAGATTGGAGATTGATGTCCTATATAACTACTATAAATAGATTAATGAAGTAAAACTCTAAATTAAATTAATTCAACATATAAAAAGATTTATTCTAATAATTTTCACACTACAAACACCCAGATAATCTAAAGTTTAGAAAAAAAACAATCAAATTTATATTATAAAAGCTAAAAGTAATATATTTAACCCATGATAATAAAAACACATAATTTAAATCAGATCAAACTCTTAAAAACCCAAAGTAATACCATCAAATCAACCAAACTACTCATTGAAATCAACCAACTACTCATGACAAGATAAGATGCATCAGTTAACAAATATTTTTTCAATTGATCAGATTGGTCTAAATTTGAAATATTTGCAAATATAGCTAAAACAATTAAAAGTAGAGAAATTTTAGAGTAAAAAAAGTACTTTAAATTATATTTTGATTTCTTAAAAATCAAATTATAATTAATTTAAAAATGTTTTAATCAACTTTTTAATTCGTAGAAAGGTAGAACTAGCCAGTGAAAATCAGAGAGATATTAGAGAATCGAAAAAACAAAAAAAGGAAAGGCAAGTGGAAGAATGAAAAAGAAAAAAAAAGAGAGTCCTAGGAGCTTTCGCCTCATATGAAACTATGTGAGATTCATTATATAGTTGAAAAGTCTCTCTAAATCAACTTTTAAAGGAAAAATATTTTTTTTTATAAATTAAAATCAACATCATAAACAAATTAAAAATAATAGAAAAGAATTTTTACCAATTAACTTATAAGTAAACAAGTTTTAATTTGTTGAAAAATTAATTTAATTCTTTATATTTTATAATTTTTATGAAAAACTTATGTATAAACCTGATAAATATATGTTATCGATGAGTAAGCATGTGAAAATGAAAGAAAAATAAAGAATGGAAATAAATAAAAGTTGAGATATGAAACTAGGCTCCACCTGTTCACAATTTGGCAGAAACAAAGTGTTGTTTATATTTATTAAAAAGAGCCATCAAATACTTTTCTCAACAACAACAACCACCTTTCTTCCATTTTCATAAATAAAATATAAATAAAATTCCATAGAATTCAATAATGGAGATGGATCATAACTGGGCTGCTGCAGACACAGTCAACTTTACTTTTCTTTTTCTTTTAATAAACAAAAGTATTTCATTTTTCCACAACCTATAATATTGGTAGATCTAAAAGTGTTCTCTCTTTTTCGTTTTTTTGGTAAAAAATACTCAAAAAGTTTCTCATACTATTTGGGGGATATTTTCTATAAATGAGTATTATAAAAAAACATAACTTTGATTTTGAATGGATTTGATATTACTTTAGGAACAGATCCTATCCAAAAAGCAATAAAGTTTTTCAATGAGAAGTGTAAATAATAAATGATGGCTATGGCTTTATAACTATATTTACTTAAGCATGCTTAATGATGCTTAGCATTTTAATTGGGGTTAATGTGGGAAAAATTACCTTTTGTGGTGGGAATGATATAACTGAACTCGAATTAGCTTTTTTTATTCTATGATTATTATTAATTATTATTGTTATTATTATAATCGAACCTAATATTCCTTCAACTTTATTCTTATCTTTTCTTCTATAACAGGAAAGCCTTTGCTTGAAGAAACAATCCCGTTGAAACCATATTTCCGCAAGAAGGAAATTTTGACAAGTTACGTGGCTATATATTTTTTTCTTTTAACATCATTTTTTTTATATTAAATTCATAGAAGTTAAAGATTCATGAAAAAAAACGTTGTACTTGCATATCTTTCTATTTTTTATTTATTTTCACATTTAGATAAGGAAAACCGAAATAATAAAAAACGGAAATTCTAACTGAAAAAAATTACATTCTTTTTATCATATTGATTTGTTTTTTCTTTAAAAGAAGCTAAGAAAATAATAAATAAATAAATAAACAAACAAATAAAGAATGCTTCTTAATCTATTAGCATAAATATCTTCAACCACTATCACTGTCACTGTCATCCGTCATTGCTGGACCTGTAAAGTAGGGACATTTAAATTTTATTTTGCTAATATTTTTTAGACTCTTTCTTCCTACACCTCCATATTTTATCCTTTTTTTTTTCACCCCTTGGATTTGAAATAATAAGTTTATGGATTATGTAATCCAGATAAATTCTGGATTACATAATCCGGAAGACAATTTCATATTTAGAAAAGACTTCTGGATTATGTAATCCAGAAGCTAATAACACATCTGAAAAAAAACTTCCGGATTACATAATTCGGAAGCTAATCTTATGTATAGAAAAGACTTCCGGATTATGTAATCCGGAAGCTAATCACAAAAGAATTTCGGATTACATAATCCGAAAGCTAATTTTGAATCTAGAAAAAAAATTCCGGATTATGTAATCTGGAATATTGAAAAGGGTATTTTTGGAATAAGAAAAATTTATGGAGGTGGCACAAGAAGGTATGGAGGTGCAGGAAGAAGCAGCCTATTTTTTATAGTGATGTTGTATCTTTTTTAATTTTTGACAGACAGAACTTGAGATGGTCTTGGGCCAGCGTAAGTAAGCTGTATTCTGTATGAGCCCAATAAGCAATCCCCATTTGGGTCAAAGATTCTAAACGTCGTCTGGGTCAATTTGAACATTATTGGGGGACTGTTTCTTCCTGCACCTCCATATCTTCTTCTGCCACTTTCATACACAACATGAAAAATACATTTTTATTTTTCTTGTGTCATCTCATATAATAGTTTCTGGATTATTTAATCTGGAAACTCATTTGAGAAAAGACTTTCGGATTACATAATCCAGAAGCTAAATAAGACTTTTCGGATTATCCGAAAAGTAATCGTGCATCAAAAAAAGGCTTCCGGATTATGTAATCCGGAAGCTAATTACAAATTTAAAAAATGAATTTTTGAAATTTGGAATATTATAGAAGAGTATTTTTGGAAATTCGAAAATTTATGGAAGTGAGAGAAGAAAGTATGGAGGTGCAGAAGAAACAATCTTATTGGGGTTGCTTTATCCTTCACCTCCATATCTTCTTTTGTACCTTCAGAACTTTTTGAATTCCAAAAATAAGTTTTTGTGAAAAAGTTAAATTATATAATTTTTTGGTTGTGGAGGTGAGTGAAGAGATTAACGAAGGATATTGTGGTGGTTGTTCTGCTTTTTGTTGTAAGGTGGTTCGGGTTTAAAAAAATTATTAAATAAAATTAAATTTTAAACATAAAAAATAATTAGTTGTATATTGATTAAATTATTGATTTCTAAATTAATTTTTATTATTAATAAATAATTTTTAAATTGATATTTAATTAGTTACCAAAGTTTTATTTAAAATCTAAATAATTGATAATTAAATAATTAAATAAATATTAATTTATAAACTATTTATTAATAATAAAAATTAATTTAAAAATTAATAATTATTTTAATTTCTAAAATATTTTTAATTTAATCATTATAACAATTAATTATTTTTTATTTATCAAATTAATTTATATTTAATAAATTGTTTGTAGTGCACAACTTCTTTATTTAAAATTGTGAATCTCAAACACAACTCAACTCCAGATTTGTAATAATATTTTTTATCCAAATCGATAATAACGAATGTAAATCGCAGTATTTACACTTAAAAGCTCATGCTCTATCTAGTACACTTTTACATTTGTTCTTAATTATTAACTTACTTTAAAAGTAACTTATTTATAAAATAATTGATTATTTTTGTTTAGATATGTTAGCACAAACTTATCCGTTGAGTCTGCGAAATACAAAATTTAAATTTATTCTTTTCCCAAAATTACATTTAATCAACATATAAGTTAATTTGTGGATTATCCCATAAAACTTATTTTTCTTTAAGTTAACGTCTGGAGTTGATATAAAAAACTAAAATAAAAGTGAAATCCATCTCCATCCCCCTCTCTACACCTTTTTATTTTCTCAGCAATGGCCCTCTCTACACCTAATCGTTAATGAATATATACCTAATCGTTAAATAATTTTTTATAAAAAATAAAAAATCAAGTAAAAGAAGATAAAGATTAAATGTCAAGCGAACACACATTTTTTTTTCCATATAAATAATTATATAAATCTCAAAATAAAATAACAAAGGGTTTGACCAATTGAGATTGAGAGTTAGACATTTTGTGTGAAAAAATTAAACAATAAATAAAAACATATGCATAAAAGAAAGAATGCGTAATCATATTGTGAGAAGAAGTGCTTTGGTAAGCTTAGTGAACTTTGTAAATATTCAATAAGTGGAATAATTGAGAGAATAAAAATTTGTATGATTGAAAAAAAGAAAGCTAAGATTTTCCAAATAAAAAAAAATTAAGTACCAGATTAAACAATAAAGAATTTTTTTAAGATCATCTAATACATTAAGTGTGTTTTATTAATTTAGAACGTTAATAAGTATAAGGACCAATGAGGTGAAATGTAGGTAGATATATACATAGACATCCCTCTTCTCATACCTAGATACAAAGTATTTACCAAATTAATAGGTAAATTCTCCATCAAAACAAAAACAGAGTTTGAATAATAACAATTTAGTTGCCATAAAAAAAACATCAATTTAGTTGTAAAAAAAAAACATGAAAGAGTGAGAATAGAATATTAATTTTACTTTTTAGCATAACATAAGAATGATACCATTTAATTTGAATGTATTATTTATTTTAATTTAAACAAACTGTTATAATTATTTATTTTTGTGTAGTTTGAAACCTTGATAGCACACAAGACAGTAGATTGATATAAAGAGAAAGGAAAACATAAGGTGACAAAATATGGTACAGAATTGTACAACACTAGAGACCGTACATGGTAACCTTTGCTTTCCTTTCGTCTCTCTGTCTCTCTTTTCTTACTTTGCATCTTCATCTAACAATGTTACTCAGTAGTTTCTGTCTGGTTTAAAATGTGTGAAGGTAACTTTTCCCATTCAAAAAAATGACGTGCGTGCCATGTAGAATAGTAGCTACCAGTTACTTTTTTCCATTGCTTTCCCTTTTAATTCTCTTATCTCTTTCTGCTTCAGTTATTCCATGCTGTAAAGGATCACTATCAGAACTAACAGCAAAATTGCTTTTAGAAAAAAATTCATTTGCACCAATACACATTATTGACGACTCTAAGTTAAGTTGCTAACGGTATCTGCTATGCCATGAACATGAATACGTAAGGTCCCACGCCACTGTGAAAAGAAAAAGGCTAGAAGTGAAACAAGACTGATAGAAAAAGAACTAGAAGATATACATGCTAAGATAAATTGTTGGAGACATAGTATACAGTAGTAGGAAATCTTCTGTTATAAATTGATTTTACAAAGTTGAGTTAAAGTTCACTTTTAATATGTTATTAGGGTCTTTTGAATTTATCTTAGCGAAAATTTGTTGAATTTATCAAACTATTGTTAGGTTACTATCAAAACATCCATAAATATATAGTCTTATAGGCAAGTTGGAAACTTTATCAAAATGTTTGGAGATTTCACATCATAATATATATGATATAAGTGGGACAAATTTTACCATATAAGTCGATTTTATGAGATTGAATTAGGAAGTCAAATCCATGGTGTCTCTTGTTTTTGCAATTCATTTGGATGATTCCTAGATTAGATTCATACCATCAATGTTGCAGGTTTGGTCTGTTATGCTTGAAACACTGTTATTATGGCTTCCCTTTTTTTACTGGTTCTGAAAACACCGTTCAAATAATTGGGGTATTTCTCTCTAATCCACGAAACATGCATGAATTTTTGAGCCCCTTGGTTCATTCTTCGGTTGCAGCAACCTGCAAATTAAGCCCACACTGCTCTTTACGTCTTATCCTCAACTCTCTCTAACTTTCATATAACAGAGATACAGACATATATAAAACTATTCATGACTGTGTGGTTTAAAGTTCCATCATTATCCTACCCATTTAGCTAAAAAACAAGTAGAATTTCAATACAAAGTAGCTTCGTTTGTGCCATTCTAGAAAGTGTTTAGAGATATATAATAGGGTTTTTTTTAACCAGGAGGACTAGGATAGCTATAATAATCATGAGATTAGTTTTAAAGTTATAGATGATTAATTAAAGAGATAACTTGTCTACTTATAAATACTTTTGTATTTTCACAGAAAAAAAAAGTATCAAATTCTTGTAATTTGAATTCCTAATCACCTTCTTCATGCTTCGTTAACAGGAGAGAGATATGAAACTCAAACTCATAGAATTGCAGGTTGAAGGCATTGTTTTAGAAGCACTCACACCGACATTTTTGGAATTAGGGTAACCATTTTTCTGGTGCCTACGACGTCCCATGACTAGCTGACGAAACACAGACACGGAGAGAGCTTTTGTCTGAATTGGTCACTGCTGGTCGTGTTGCTTTATTCGTTGTTGAAAGGCAGCATTGGTCCTTACAAAAGTTATCATCTGCTTTTTCTTTTTTAAAAGATAATTTCGTTTATTCTCAGTGGTATTGTAATAATAAAGTTAGTAATTATTAGTGTTTGAACACATGCATTCAGTTACCTCTGAAGCGCACTGATAAGTCCCGTGTGGAAGGTGAGAAATTAACATCACAATACGTAGAAAAAAGTTCACATTTATCTTGACCAGACTTTTTCCTTTTCCTTTTGTTTTCAAGTGCAGAATATAATATGACCTAAAATCATATATTCATTATTTGTGTTTGTTTCTTGCATCATTCTTCTGAACAAGTTCTAGAACACTCACCGACTTCAATTGGGTCGAATTGCATGGTTTTGAGTGGGATTTTGGCGTCTTCTAAGATTGGTTATCTTTCAACCTCAAAAACAAACAAATCTGTACTTCCCAGCTTATGATTCTAATTTGATAATTACAACATCGTAAAGTCTTGCCTGTTGACTGATGTTGAATGCATATTTTCTTTACGTTTCTCTCACTGTCTATCCATCTCTTTTCCTTTTTTTCTCTCCCATTCACACTCATTTTTTACTTGGACCTTGTGTAAGTGAATACTCTTAACTCAAAATTCACATCACGTTAAAGAAACTTCCTACTACGAATATGCTGAAAGTACAATGATTGGAGCTTCCTCGGAATTCTGATTTTGCGACAATTTTGAGGACAGGTAAAGAGCTACATGAACATTAAATGACTGTCGACGAAATCAAGTTTCTGAGATGTTTTTCTCAGAATAAAGCTTGAGTGCGTGCAAAACCTAATAGCAACTGAAGTACCAGAAAATGCACGGAAGAGAAAAAGAAAAGAAAAAGGAAAGAGTGTGACTTACCAAAATATATATTTATCCTCTCCAAGATGCACGACACAATCAACCTTTGTATGCAAAACCATATTTATGACTTTGCATTAAGACTTCTTCTCAAATTAGGATAATGTAAACTTGTATAGAGAGGCTGCAAGATACGAGAAAAGTACTGAAGCTGTAATTTCTAACAAAGTTATCCCGAGAAACACTGTCTCGATAAATGTTAGTGTGGATCAGTGGCACATTCTTTAATACTGTATATAGCAGTATCGCTTTTCTTCTGTCTTGATACCTTTGCTTTATCGTGCCACTAGCTTATCGCCATACATGAACGAAAACTGGAACACTAGTGTGAGTTACCAAGCATGATGAAGCATATGTAAGAGAGTAACAAACTCAAGAAAAGTATTTTTTGAACCAAATGATATCGCATAGTAAACAAACAAAATACAATACATGCACACACTGTTTTACAAAGAAAGCTCAATTGAACACAAATGAAACTTGGGTCCATGCAAAAAACATAAACAAAACCAATGACAAGAAAATATACAATTGAAGACTAAATTCTACCAGCCTGGTTTCTGTTAACACTGACGCGTGAAGACGGTGGAACATGGAGTGCTGCCATCCTAGAACGGATATAAAAATATAAGAGTTTAATGGTACAGTTATTTTTTGGATCAATAACTAAATGAGTTCAACATGTCAACAGAGAGGGTGACTTGATTGAATGGAAACTCATTCAACCATTGATAGAAAAAAATAACAGTACCAAAACCCTTAAATTTCTGTGGCTGCCATAGATTTTCTCTTTTCTCTTCTCTAACCCATCAAAGTTACAAGAGATGACTAGCGGAAGAAGATGCAAGACCAGATAAATCCGTCCATGAGTAGTAATGGTTACTATTTTCTGAGACACTCAAAGGAGATCTTGACAAATTAAAGCCACCGTTGTATTCCAATTTAACCCGTGGAGGTAGCTGAGTAACCCTAGAAGTTGCGGCAATATCTCCAACCAAAGCTTCAACAGTTTCAGTTTGAAAAGGGTAGGAAGAAACAGCAGAAGCTGAGTCAAAACCATTCAAGAAAGGAAATTGCTGAAACCGCCACTGTTCCACTCCTCCTCCAGCAGTAGTAGTAACAGTTGAAGCATGACCCTGACCACCAATTTGAAACCCCATATGAGAACCGTTCTGTGCTTGCATCTCACGCAAGTTAACACCTGTGTTCCCTACACCATAGCGGTTCATACTCTGAAGAGAGGCCATGAAAGGGGTTGGGAAACGACCAATAAGCTCAGGCATCGCACTTGTGGAATTGGGAAGTGATGATTTCTCAGTAGAAACCGGGGATTTGGAGCGACTCCTTTTGTTCTTCTTGTTCCTGCGGCATCCTCCACCAACAGGAACGTTCCTGAGAGCACCACCTCTTGTCCAATAGCGCCTACAAGTCTTGCAAAAGTGGCGCGGCTGAGAGAGGCTGTAGTTGTTGAAGTAGCAAAACTTTGTGTTGGTGGATTCACAGCGAGGACACTTCAGAGCTCCTTCCTGGGCCGGAATCTTAGACCGATCCGCCATCAAACCGGGCCGGATTGGGCCTGCAGCTTCATGCACTCCCGCGTGAGGGTCCTGCGGCTGTTGAGGCATCGGATGAAGCAGCTGCTGAGGAGTGTTGCTGCCATTTGCCTGATGTTGATTTTGTTGCTGCAGAACCAAAGAAAGAGAGAAAATGTAAAAAATCTGGTATATTCAGGAAGATTAGATTGCAAAGTAGGAATAGGAATATTAATGAGTTATCTTTTTGTGATATGGTTTTAGGGTTTAGAAACTGTGGCTGAGATTTGAGGGAATTGAAACCTTACTTGCTGCCAATTGGGAGGATCTAAATAGACTGGAATAGAAGAGAAAACCATGGTGCTTCAATCCTTTTGTGAGTATGTGTGTGTGTGTGTTTTTTTTTTGTTTCTTTTTTATAAAGTTTGATGGGTCTTTAGGGAGAAGGTGGTGGTAGAATCGCACTAGCTAGAGGGAATAGCAGAGGCAAGAAAGTAAGGGAAAAAGAAGAGGATGATGGAGGAGAGGAAAGCAAGAAGAGGCTTTACTTTGTTTGCTTTGCTTTGCGCTTATTCTCTCATTCTCATCTCTTTTTGTTTTATTATATTTTAGGGTTTTAAGTGGAACAAGTATCTTAACCTGTAAGCTTCTTTTTGACGCGTTGTTCGTCTCAAATTTGTTCCTAGAAACGAAGATGGTGGCTCCCATGCATGGAAACACCACGCACTATAACACTATAATATATCATATACTTCTCAAAATTCAATATTCAACACACAAGAGTCGTTGTTTTTGTTTCCTCCAGCCAAATTAAAAACAAAAAAACCTTCAAATTAATCACACAGAAACTAATTACTGCTGAGTTTCTCCTTTTAGCATTCAAAAATATCACACTAGTTTCTGCTGCACAATTATGTATAAAGTACAGAAGAGAAGGGTAAAAGTAATTTGCAGCTTTTCCCTTTATGTTGTTTGATATTAAAATTTAATGTCAGTAAAAAAATTACCAAATAAAAGTTATTATTGTTGTCATTACTACTATATAAGAATGAAATTTTATTTTATGTGCTGCTGTTTTTTAAAATATGAAACAAACAGGTAAGGTGATTTTGAGTCTGTGGGTAATTAAAATTATTAAGCTCTACATAAAAAAATGAATTATAACAAATTATTACAAATCATAAAAATGTCGAAAGATGAACAAGTCCATGCAACAAGAAGTAATGACGATCACGTGCATGTTGCAGTAGTTTCTAACTTCTGGCTCATTCATAAGACAGTGATTAGTCATTATAATCGGTAATTCAACCACAAATGATAATGGTCTCTTTTCATTCCCACCCAAAAATGGACAATTTTCAAGTGACCTTCAATTATTAAAGTAGTAATTTTACCCATATATCAGGTTCATAAGATAAAAATATGAAAGCAAAAACATCATTTACACAATTTTCTCAATAGTTTTTCATTCAAAATAAAAAACTAATTAACATTTCGAAAACAAGATTATCCAAAATCAAGAACCATACTGAAAATATAATAAAACTAAAATGTGTTAGAGATCACACACCAATTAAAAATAAAAACATTTCATAATATAGTATATAAGTGGATGTAAACCTTATCGATTTTATAAAGTTGATCTCGACTTAAAGTTTATTTTGTAATATGATATTAAATTCATTTAGAACTTATTCTATTGAAAGTTTATTTGACTTATCATGTTATCATACCACTATCAGGTAACGGAAAAATATATAATATTATGCACAATATGATAATCTTGACATGAAAAAGTATATCAACTAAAATAAAAATATTTTAAATATATAAGTGGTGTAAACATCAATTTACGAGTTAATTTTATAAAATTGAATTAGACTTAATCTATTTTTTAATAAAATGTATTTTTTATTCTAGAAAGTTAAAAGATAGTATTAAAAAAAAATATATAATATGTGAATGACATTTAGCATTGGTATATATTAAGTTATCTTGCAAACTTTTAACTTGAAGCTTTTTTTCTCTTTCTTGTGTTATCCATGGTTGTCTGTTCCCATTACTTTTTGGAACATGCTTAAGAGTAAAATGCCAGAATAGGAACAAAGGTAGTGTTAGAGCATTGGTCAGGTTTAAGTTTATGAAATCAATTTCACACACTACTACAAAGATTTGATTAATTGACAGAAAAAAATGATTTGCAAAGATTGCGGTGGAAGGAACAATAATTAAAGAAAACTATTAAAGTTATAATTCTGAAGGAAAATGGAGATTAAAAAAAAACACCTGCAAAGCAAAACCCTAAAATATAAAATAATTGGCACTAGCTAGCCTGTAATTACTTTACTTTTTTCATACTTAGGCCCAGGTAAAGTAGTGGCTTAAAGTTGTGGTTAGATCCTTTTTGGGCACAGCACCAACACTAGTGACATCACTCACTAATCTATAAACTACTACTCATAAAAGACAAAGTAAACAAATCAGATATTCCTCAAAGAAAAAACATGCCATATTTATTAATTCAACGTCACCAATTTTATGTGTTAAAGCCACTCATGTTTCAAGCCACAACAAGATTTTGTCTACTTCTTAAATGTAAAAGAAATGCATTTTTTTTTGTGTGTGAATGTGCACATGTTCACAACTTTTTGTATAATTTATTCGAATTTATTGTAATAAAGACTAAAGGCTGATTTATAGTATATATTTCATGTTTTTTCCAGCTTCAGGAGAAAAAAGCTATTTTTTTTTAATGAAATTAGAAGATGATGATACCTCTTTCTATAGAGTGTTACAATGACATGTTGGAATGACAAGGACTAATTTGGAAGATTCTTAACAAACTTGTTAAATTCTACAAGAAAATCATGAATTAGAAATCAATTAATTGCTATAGTGACTAAATTAGAAACCATTTTAGAAATTAAATAAATTTTTGGTTTTCAAATTAGTTTCTATTATTGGTAAATGATTTCTAAATTGGTATCTAATTAGCAATCAAGGTTTTTCTACCAAATTTAGAATTTAAATAATTGGTAGTTAAAACCTTGCTAATTAAATACTAATTTAGAAATCATTTTTTTAGTTTTTAAAATGGTTTCTAATTTAATTATTTTGATATCTAAAAATTAGTTTGTATTTGATGATTTTCTTGTCGTGAATATATTTCTCAATTACTTCTTAAAGAGAAAAGCTTTGAACATGGGATTGTAGAAATTTGAGTATTCTCTCCACGTTAAATTTGTACAAGGAATGAAAAGCAAAAAGGAAAATCAAACAAACAACATCGTGGAACTGAAATCTACAAGCAAAGTTAATTAGATCCTTGGAAATTTTATCAAATATTAATGTTTAATACTTTTTCACAATCAAAATCAATCACCACCATTATTTATTTTATTCTTTATCGTTAAAAAAATACAAATAAAATAAAATAAATATTATTATAACAGTAGTTAAATCACTTCACACTATAAGAAAGTAATTAAACAATAATTAATTAGTAATTTTTATTAAAATTATAAAAAAAATCAAATTAATATTAAATATCAAGATTTTAGTTACTAACTATTTTAAATTCTAAATTAATAATTTATAATTAAAAAATAATTTAAAATTTAAAGTAATTAATATCTAAAATTTTGATACTTAAAATTAGATACCATCTTAAAATTATTTTATAATTTTTTTTGTTAATAATAAAATTATTATATATATTAATAATTTTTTAGTTTATAAAATAATATATAATTTAATTAATTTAATAATTAATTTTTTATTTATTTTTAAATTAGTTATTACTTAATAAATAAAAAATCGTGTCACATATTTCATGATGTAGAGAAGAGAAAATTATATAGTTTAATATATTGAAGGCTCAATTCAGTTATTTCGTTATAACCTACCTCTATCCTTAAAAAGTACATATGTTACTGTTTTTTTTTCTATTATTTTGTGTTTTTAAAAATGTTGTCAGACAAAATATATACTCATCTCGAACATTATAAATATAAATCTTTAAATATAGAAAAAAAAAATCCTAATTTGTAATGAACTGTTAAAAGGTAGACATTTAACTTTTAAAAATAAATAAAAATAATTGTATTTTGATGTGGAAAACAATTTCAGATTCGGGACAGATGAATTTATTTATTTCATTTTTCTCTTAAAAAGAACTCTTGAAAATTCATCAGGTTTGAGACATTCTCGCTAAAATTTGATGAAATTTTTTCTTTAATTGAAAGGAAAACTGTTGTGGGACGAATCCATGGTGTAGAAATATATGAGTTTTTCTTTAAAAAAAATCTAAAAAAGGTTATCTCAAATTTTCAATTTTCGTAAATTATTGAATAGTTTAATATCCAAACAAATTAGTTGTGTTGATGGAAGTGGTTGGTGGGGTCAAAGTTCGGAATTTGGCATGTAATTTATTTATGGTCGCATAAAATAAAAATAAATAAATAATTTAATATGATGCATCCATGCACCAAATCATCAATCATTTTGTCATGAGATGCTCTTGGTCGGGAATCGTTACTGCCACGTCGACATGCGGGACCCTCTATACAACTCTACGGAATGTATACTACAATCGTATACTTCTACTGTGTTTGTATTCAGATCACAAATTTAAATTAAATCAAATTTGATTTGTAATATTCACCATCATATTCACATCATAAAGATATGGAAATTATGTTTAAATTTTAGAAAAATAAAAATTAAGACATAAAAATTATGTCTTCTCTTTGAAAAAAAATCCTGAAAAATCATGTATGATCAAATATTCCTTTCATTTTTTTCCTATTAATTATATATATATATATATATATATATATATATATCCAAAACTATTTTATGATCCCACTTTTCTTCTCCTATGATTGACGTTATAGTTTATATTAGGTTGTTACGAAAATTGTCACTTTCCACACTTCAAAACCATTTTTCCTCTCAACCAAACTTACAAGTATTTCATTTTTATGAAACAAAAATATTTCAATAGGAAAATAATAGTTTCACAACTCTTTTGAATTTATATATAATTTTAATAGGATAAATTTAGAAATAAATATATAATAAAAAATAAATTTATAATTAAGTTATATAAAAAATATTAAAATAATAATATTAAGAATTGTAATATAATCGTGGAGTTGTCAATGAATATTCATTATCCTACCTTCATTTTTTCTAAACGGAAAGCAAACACAATTCTCTCCAACTATTTTATATATTTCCAGCTAAAGAAATAAATTGTACTGAAAAAACTCAGCTTCAACGAAAGGGGTTATTGCTTTATTTAAAGAGAACTAAATAGAAAAAAAGCACATGTATTAATAGATAATCATGTTCAATAATAGTAGGGAGAAGGTGTTGTGAATCTGTTGAATATTTTTCCAGTTTTCTAAATGATTCTGTTACTGAATTTTTTTGTATTTATTGAGTGAAGTATTTTGTTGTGAGTCATATATAGTCTTCCACATTTTTGGATTGAGATAATTTTTATGATATAGTTTAGGGTTTAGTGTATCGTTTACTAAGCATTATATTGTTTAAATTGATTTTACCCTAGTTGATATGAATATGATATTCCAACTTTTGATAAGGGTTAAAGGTAGAAAAATGGATGTTGGTGGGTTTGGAATCTAATTCCCTATCTTTTTGACAGGTTGATGCTTTATTTTTTTTCTTTTGCTCATTTTGATGTGAAAAGCTTAGCACTTAATTTTGCCAAGTTATAGTTGGAAAGGGTTTAAAATTGCAGCCTTAACCCTGCATTCACTTGTCCTCTCAGTCACCACCATGGATAGATATAATAGAAAAGGCAGCCATGCACGTGCATGAGAAATACACAGCAGAAAAGAAGATGATGGTGGGCCCTACCTAATTTCTCACTCACAACATCATAAAGCAAACATGGTTTTCCCCACAAACACTGCAAAGTGCAAACAACTCGTACTACGTACCACTCCCATGCATGTGCCTCACTTTGGGCCTAATGGGCCTCAATCACTCCAATCACTATTACTACGTGTTTGGATATGCCTTTCGTTTAGCGCAGAACCAACGATGGAACGCGCGTCAAACCAAACATGCAGCTATCCACTTCATCTGAAATAACCAGATATTATTTCATGTGGATATATATAACTTTTCTAGCTCCCATTCAATTGCACGTGTATATGTCCTCCATCGTTAGTTACTTCTCCCACCATCATCCTCTTTTCTTGATCTTCATCATCTCATTCCCACAAATCTACACCTCCTAACTCTAACCATTTTCTTCACATTCCTATAAATTTTTAGTTATGGACATTACAATAATGGAGAAGATTATGTATAATAAGATGTTTTTGATGATTTTGGAGAATGAAAAAAAAAACACGAGAAATTGGTAAACTTGTGTGATTACCAATGTTCAGATAACTAATTTTTTTTTTATCAGCTCAAAGTTTGCTCTAATTTTTTTTATCGGTAATAAAAAATAAATAAATGAGAGTACTATAGTATGGTTATATATAAATACTTCAATCATAATTTTATTTAGATTTAATAGTTTTAATCATAAATTCTTGGTATATAATTATGAATAAATTTATTATTTTAATTAATATTCCTTTAATTAGGTTTATTTTGGGCCTTAATTATTATTTTTATTATTTCTGTTTTTTTAACCCCGGTTGCTTATTTTGAATCAAAACAGGAAACAAAATCTAAAATAAAGAATTAGAGAATTGAATATGCAAATATCCCAGGAAAAGAATTGAAAAAAAATCTTCTACATGAATATTCTCTCAATATCCTGTAATTAAAATTCCTCTGCAAAAACCCTTCAAACATAGAGCAAATATACTTTGAAGATATTATTCAAGAAAATCTTTTGCACTCTCACAACAATGTTGGAATAAAATACAATCAAAACACAAATCTGAAGGAAAAATTGGAAATAATATACCTGGAAGAAAAGCAAGAATAAAATCTTAGACTAGCTGGAAATGAAGATATCTACTTAATAAGTTGAAATAGAAAATAAAACATATGATAATTGTCAATCAATATCATAAGGCAGATTTTGAATCCAATTATTTGCAAGGAAAAAAAAATATTATAACAAAGACTTCAAAGGAAGAAAGAAGGGGGCTTTTGGATTCATAGTTGCAAACATGTTCTAGACCTAGTTTTATTTCTTTTTTGTATTCACTTGTTTTACCTTCGTATGGAATGCTAAAACCTTTTTGTTTGATTTCATTGTAATTCCTCATTGAATTCTAAGGTTCTGAGTAATAAAAGTTTTAGTTTTCAATTCTCCATTGCAGTTGTTTTAATCTTCTAATATTCTAAAAAGTTGATTTTTTTGAGAGGTTGTACTTAAACGCATGATTTAGAGTATTCCTTGTCTTAAACTTTGGTTTCTTAGTTAGTTTGCAAAGTTCTGATTAATTTCTTGGGTGCATGATTCAAGAAAAAGAAGAGAAACATCCCATGAGTACACACATGGATACAAATGGGGTATTGAATTCATCAGTAAACACATGTTTTTCTGATAAGATTCGGTTGAATTGGATTAATGCATGTTTGATTTAGTTTAATCCTATGTGAGAATTGAAGGGTGATAATCTTTTGATAACTTGTGATAAATTCATTGGTGGAGGAACTTGGGAGTCAACCTACATTATTTACTGTTTTTAATCTCTACTTTATTTTCTTGCACAACTATCTCAATCCCTTTTTTCTTTATTGTTATTGCTAACTTTTCTTGTTCGTAGATAGATTTTGAACACTAATTTACTGATTTCATTATTGGATTTGTTAGGAGACGACTTAGGGTCATCTGACCAAAATTATACTATCATCTCTCTAGCGTTAGAAGTTCTATGCTGGAATATTTTAATTTGACTACTAAACAACAACTATCACCCCTTTTACATCATGGTAGGAAAGAAGACCTTTATCACATGCCAAGGCATCTGCCTCTCAGTAGATATAGCTCTCCAAAACACTACGTTCACAATTCCATATACATTCTCCCAATTGAAGGAGCAAATGTTATTTTAGGGATTGAATGGTTGTGCACCTTGGGCTTTATTACAACAAACTTCTTTATTCCCAACATAGCCTTCAACCACCTAAATCAGCATATCACCCTAAAAGCCACAAAAGCAATTAAGAAGTGGCGTCAGTACTTATTAGGCACTCCATTCACCATTTACACAAACCAAAAAAGCCTCAAGCCTTTCATCCTAAACAATTTAAACACGAGAACAACAAAAATGGATAACTACAAGGGTATGACTTTGAGATAGTGTACAAACCTAGCAAAACCATTACAATGGTTGATGCCCTCTCACGCCAGGAATCCTCGCCAAAGTCGTTGTTATTCGCCATCTCTTTCCCCATGCCCACAGTCTTCCAAGAGCTCCAACAATATTACTCTATCGTTGATGGCTTCCACATAATTCAATAGCACAGTCAAAACTAACCATCACAGTCATTGTTCCATATCTGTAAATGAATACTATTCTTTCGCAACCAATTTTTTCTCCTAAATGCAAAGAGTTTCCGCCAACAAATTCTCAGCGAATGTAAAAAATCTCCCACAGCAAGGCATTCATGTCTAAAACCCACAATGGTAAGAGCCGCAACCTCCTTTTATTGGCCAAGATGGACCCATGACGTGAAGACCTTCATTCAACACTGCTCCATGTGCCAATGCAGAAAGTTCTCGCCAAAAGAACCCAACGGGTTAATCCAACCGCTGCCAACACCAACCCAAGTTTGGGAAGATTTAACCATGGATTTCATCACCCACTTACCTTCCTCAACAAGGCACACAATAATATGGGTCATATGTGACTTCCTCACAAAATAAGCTCACTTTCTCGTGCTTCCAACTCACTACACAACTCAAAGCATTGCTCGCATATTCTCCAGTGAAATTTGCCACCTTCATGGAGTTCCCAAATCCATAATTTCTTATTGCGATCCCATCTTCATTAAAAATTTCTGGCAAAACCTATTTCAAGCACAGGGAACAACTCTCAAGTTCAGCTCATCATACCAACCAGACAGATGGTCAGATAAAAGTTTTAAATAGGGTATTAGAAACGTATATGCATTGGTTTACTAGTGACCACCCCAACTCCTTGTATCAATTCCTCCATCTCGTGGAACTATGGTAGAATACATCGCACCACTCTGCCATCAGAACATCTCCCTTCACAGCGCTCTACGACCGTCCACCACCATTCACCTTAGACTTACTCCACACCCCGCGAATTTTTATTATACTTATTAATAATAATAAGTATAAATTATATTAATAATAATAAGTATAATAAAAATCATAATATATATGACCAAAAAATTTGTTTTGTCTAATGATTAATGTTTCTTTGGTCACTGAAAGGACTTGACTTCATATTGGTTAATCATCCATTAAGCTCGCGCCACGCAACTCTGAACCTTATCAAATAGATTAGTTGGAAGAAAGAGAAAGATTGTCTATAGTGGGTACTTTCGTATTTATAAGTATTTATAAATCTCCATGCGAAGAAGTGGATTGATGGGAGCGCTTTAATTTCCTAAAAAATGTCAAACCTATTTTTTTCACTTTCTATATGTTACGTTTGCTTAAGAAAATAACACCAATAATATATACAAAATTATTTGGTTGAACATAGAGTGAAAGAAAAAAAAAGGGGAAATATTGAATTATAAATATAAAAAATCAGTTTTGTGTACTCTTAGAAGTTCAAAATTCTTTTTTCTGTGTCTTTCACACACGAAACATATCACAAAGAGTCTGGATAAATGTGAAACATTTTTTAAGAGTTGAATTTTAAATCCTTAAATTTAATTAGTTTTGGAGTGAATTTTATAACTTAAAATAGAATAAAAGAGATATATGTTGGTATCATCAACATCTTTATTTTATAAAAAATAATTAAGATTTTCTTAACTACTGAACCTAAATAGAGCTTGAGTTTTATGTAATCTTATTTCTGGACGGGTCATCGTTGAAAAAATTATCAAGCAGGATGTAGATGGGAAAATAATTTATAAAATTTAGGTTTCTAAAATACCCATATCAAGCGAAAAGAAAAAGAAAAAGAAAAAATGAAAACATAAAAGATTATGAAATGGAAGTAATTACGTGTTATTTTGGACTTGATAAAGAGGTGAAGTGTTGGGAATGTTTTAAATAGCCAGGGGATGCACCTTTTAGTGTAAGATTCTGTTTAATTAGCTTCATCCTTTTAATAGCCCTTTTTTTAATTAAAACAATTTAATTCGAATGTGTTATTTCTAATACTTTATAAAATGATTTATAAACAATTGATTATGTAAAATTCATAACTAATCAGAATCTTGGACAAGGCCCGTTAAGGGCCTTGGTATTGGGTGTACTTACGTTACACTTTGTCAAAGTGGGGTAGGGTTGCCAAAAAATTAGTGACAATTATCAAAGTCATGAATAAATATCTAGAACTAAAACATGGTTTGTTTTATTCTTTAATAACTAAAGTAATGAATATGGTTATACTTTAATTTCTTGAATTTTTTCTGAATGATTCAATAGTGCAATCTGTGATAATAAAAAAGTTATTAGGCTTATTGGGACTGAGTTGTGATTATTTTATCCTGAATGTAATGGGAAGAGGAAGGTTATAACTTGTAAGCAATGAAGAAATATAAGTTTGATAACATGTTGGTCTGCATCACACATCCTATATCTGGAAAACACGTCCACAAAATTGCAAGTTGTGATGATGATAAGAGAAGAATAATTGGAAGATGATGAAAATAAATGAACAGCACACTTTGTAGAAACAAACAAATTCCATTATATTTTTGTTGGCCTGTTTTAATATTTATGATTCATTGAAGGCTTATCATGAATGTGAATTCTAGTGAATTAATGGAGTGGAGCCATGGAATTGACTCTTACCCAGGAAGCCAGGACCACGCCACTGGGGCACCCTATTTTCACATGCAACAACTCAATTTTCCAGCTATTATAGAATGAATGACCCATTATTTTATTCCCAAATTCAAATCCACCAAGTTTCTCTCTTCCACTGTATTGTTATTGTTCAAATTTTGAAAATTTTGCAGTTTAAATTTGAAAGAAGGTTTGTGTTGTGTGTTTGAGAGTGAGGGAACTTTCGGCTGAATCGCGTGACAACAGCGACATCACTTGTTGTTTAGGTAAAAGTTGGTAGACACCATAACCCATTCGCGACACTCACCGTTTTCAACTTCCTCATTTCATGCTTCATCAAGACACCCTCGTGGGGTGCCCATTAAATCCTCTACAATCTATTCAATGCCTTCTTTTTTTCATCTGTTGCATTGATCCAATAATTTCTTTAAAGGGGTATCAGAGATTTTAAAAAATGAAGAAAAGGCAACAACTTTTTCTTGGGTGACAGTGAAATTCTTTACTTGTACCATGTTCAATGAGCTCTGGAAGCGATTCCAAGTTCATTATCTGTAAACCACTCTCCTAAACGCGTTAGCATTAAGCATTGACTTTTGAGCACAGTTGAGAATATTGTTTTAGAACTATATGCATGTGAAATCTACCTTGGAAGTTTCTAATGTTTATACCTTAACCTTTAAAATTTAGGAAGACAGTGATGCAAATGGTTGGTAATTTGGATAGAGTTAAGCAAGTGGCATATAAAACAAAGGACACAGCTATGCGCATATGAAGGGATTGAGTATAAGTATATGATAGCAGAGGGAGAAATGATTATGGAAAATTCTAAAAAGAAAAGAATGAATCATTGACACCACAGAATTAAGAAATTGGTAGCAAAGAAGCATCATTGGCATGATTGATTAACCGGCTAAAGCCACAGCAAAGATGGGAATAATGGACAAAAGCAACATTGCCCCACTGAGTCCTTTGCAAGATGACCATCTTGAAGCCATGTCAGTCTGCATTCTATTTGCTGCCACACCATGCGCAAATTTGCATCATATTGACCACACCAATCATTTCAAACCACACAACAAAAGGGGTCTACCAGTTACCAAAAGCTTTGTAAAAATTTAAAATTAGCAGTCATTTAGAAAAATTAATGTAACATAATATGATAAAGGAAAAAAAATAAATAACAGAGGCCTAGTTGTATGGAACAAAAACTAATGCACAATGGATGTCTTTTCAAGTGGTCTCAATGCTGTAGGAGAAGATGCCAACGGGAGAATCTGAGATGAACCTGAAGGAAACTGGGGTAGATATTGCTGAAGCTGTTTGGATTCTGTTGTGTCTTTGGTGTGAATAATCCTAAGAAAGGACCCATCACTGAAATCTGTGGCCATGGTTTCCTTAGGGGAATCTTTAATCCCACATTCTTGTACATTCTCTGTAGCCTTTCTCCGAGCCTCTTCCATCAATCTTCTTTGCAATTTCTCTTCTGCGTCCCTCAGAAACTTGAATTTCGGAGGTGGAGAGGATCTAAATCTGTTGTAATCTAATTCAGCAGACGATTCAAAGAGAGGGTTGAATCCTTGATGCTTGTAAGAATGAAGAGGGTCCAAAGCCAAAGGACACTTCAAAGGAGAGGAAGCCAAGGGGGTGAGAAAAGGGGTGTCAATTGTCAACATAATATCACTGAGGCTCCTTGTTCTTGACCCCTTTCGGCTCCTATCACCCCTAGATTTACCATCTTCAGACTCCAAATCTTCCTTGGTTTCCTCCTTGATGGGGAAGAGAAACCTTGGTGGACCAGCCAGATTGTGCAGCCTCATCAACTCTGACTCCACACCCTCTTCTCCAAAGGACTTGTGCAGCAAATCCAGCTCCATCTCTGGTTCATGAATGGTGCTCTCTATGTCCCGCACAACCCCTCCAGCGTTGGCACCATGCAAGCTGCAAGGGGTCTTCCAACACCCCCAATAGAACACCCCCTTTGCGTAATTGCCATGATCCATCCCAATATCCATCTGTGCCCTTCTCTTCTTCCACCATAAGAAATAGTAAAGCTGAGCACACAGAGCAAGCAGAAGACACCCAAACACAAGACTCAAAGCAACACTCAACCCACCGAAAGACATGACCCCTTTACAAGGGAATCAATCTCACACCTTCATATCAAGCCACCAGTGGAACCATTAAGTGAGGAGAAGTAAAAACTAATAATCAAGGCCCTAACTTTTCGGTGGTGGTTGAAAGGTATCGATGTTTTCGCAGTTATTAAGGAAGAAACTGCTGTCGGAAGGACGCTACGCTGTCTAGATTGTTAGTTTGGCTAAAAAACTGTGCCACAGTGGACCATGCAGTTTCTGGGAAAGGAGTGTCCTTCCATTTATGAAGGTCACGTTGTAAAGACAATACTCTAATTTGGGTACCCAAAACACACGCCTAACTACCCTAGTGGAAATTGTTCTTGGAAGCCCAAAACCTTAACACAAGTCTTACCACTACCTTATCTCCCAAGTTTACCACTCATGACATCATTTGATCGTGTGTGTCTGAGTTCCATCGACCACAACGTGGATTCCAGAGACACAGATCCAACGTTAAAACTAATGCGCAGCCAAAAGCAAAGTTTCTAAGCTTCAAACACGTCTACGGAACTGAAATTAAATTAAATTTTGGTAGACAAAGAGAGAGAGAGAGAAAAAAAAAGCTTAAAAGGAGCGGTTTGGTTGAGTAATGTGGGCTGAAAGAAAGAGTAATAGATGTGACATAATGGGCTTTATGTATGCGTGCGCGTCACCTGTGATTTCTGCTCTCTTCTCACCCACCAACATCATACTAACAATTTCAATTTCACTATCTTATAAAACGAAATTAATTTTTTTATGGTTAAATTTTAGATCAAGTGTTTTTCATATGAAATTATTAGAATGAGTGTTTCTACATATAATATAGAGAAGAAAAAAAACATATTTAGATCCATCAAAGACTTTGTTGCCACCACCTCAAAACATTTTTTTTATTTTTAATCAACAAATTTTAATGCACCATCGCCACGACCTGGTACACAGAAAAATGTGACACTCCATGTACAGCTAGACTACATTACACACACAAGTTATTTAATACTTTAAGAATTTAATTCAGCACACTAAATGTTTCTCATAGTTATGCTCCTTCCATGAATCAATCAATGCCTTTTTCAAAATTGTTGTCTCGGATTTTAAGCAAGGATCATTATCATAGTTTAACAATTTGATTTTGTGACGAAAAAAAATGAGTTTATTAAGGAAGTTTTTGGGTGCATTTGTGTGAAAATATTTGTAAAAAAGCAAGAATAAAGGAATTTTGTAGCTGTAGAGAAAGTCCAAGAAAACACATAATTTTAGAGCGTAGTCTAGAAAGGTTATAGATAGTGGGAGGTCATGTGTAGGTCATCCATCTCCTAACACATGTCGTAGGTGTCCTTAGAAATATAGAAAAATGAGTGTGGTAGGGAAGCACTAGGAGAAAGTCCAACCAAAAAACTACAACTTATGATCCATTTCAAAAACCAATTATTCAAACTCTACAAACTTTTTAAGTAATTTATTTGACCAAACTACCTATTTAACAGCTATAGTAAGATTATTTTTCTTATAAAATAAATAACAAAATAAGTCATAAAATATCTCAATCTCATATAATCGGTTTATAAGGTGAAGTTTACACCTACTTATATATAATAAAATGATTTTATTTTTAGTGTAAGATATTTGATAATATATTATAAATTAAATGAATCTCATAAAACTAATTTATGAAATATGGTTTGCCTCCAAAATTTTGAGTTATGATTAATGTTAGATCCTCGGTAAGTAACCTAGTAGGTGAATTTTGGAACTTGTCAATGGCGCCCACGACACAAGGGTTCAAAAGCTACCCTTCTTCACACGTTTGACGTATGAATGGGTTGGTTCATCTCTGTTCAATTGCAAAACAAATCACAGACCATAGCATGTTTTTCTTTCACTTTTTCTAGTCAGCAAAACATGCTTCAAAACAAAAGACTGAGAATTTGACTGGCTGCACTTGAACAAGTCAAATTTAAATCCTTTCAAATTTTCAACAAAAGTAGAATTAAAAAGAGTAAAAAAAATTGTGAATGTAATCATGGCATTTTACCAGTAATTAAGCTAGATTTACATAAAGTTTACGTTATTTATCTGGTTAACGCTCCTCCATTGCCACGTATGTATCCGTTACACAAAGCCCATCAGAGTAAAAAAGTGAAAGAGTATAAAACATATACTTCACACTTAATATTTTAATTTATTTAATTTAAAATATTATTATATTATTATAACGGTTTGTCGAGAATATTTGTTTTACTTTTTTGGGTGTTAAAGAAATATTTTAAAGAAAAAAATAAGTAGAAGAGTTTATCGGACTTTTCAAACACAAATTCTACAATACTTACGGCGTGGATATTCCTTGTCCAGTTTAAAATAGAATTTATTTATGAATGATTTTTAGCAGAAAAGGAATATACATCTCGTCACTTATAATATAGATTACTATACGAAAATTATTTAATAGAAATTAATTTTAAAAAATAATAATAATTAGTTATTATGTTTGACTAAATTAAACATAAATATATAAATTAAATAAATTATTGGTATATAAAATAGTTTCTAAATTTATAAAATGGTTTCTAAATTTATAAATTAATTTATAAATTAGTAGCTAATTAGTTGTCAAGTTTTAACTATCAATTAATTTAAATTCTAAAATTGGTAGTTAAAACCTATATACTTAATTAGATACCAATTTATGAACTAATTTATAAATTTAGAAATTACTTTATATACTAGTAATTGCTTTAATCTCTAAAATAATATATAATTTTGTCAATATAATGATTAATTATTTTTTGTCTCTAAATAATTCATGTTTAATTATTTTCTAGTAATGGACATTATCAAATCACGGATAATCCATCGATGGTCTGACTTAAAAAAAATGTATGATTTCGAAGGAAACCATCATACACTACAAGAAAATTATGAAATAAAAACTAATTTTTAGATACTAAAAATAATTAGTTACTATAATAACTAAATTAGAGATCATTTTAGAGACTACAAAATGTTTGGTTTCTAAATTAGTTTATATTATTGTTAAATGGTTTCTAAATTGGTATCTAATTAGTAATCAAGGTTTTTGCTACCAAATTTATAAGCTAAATAATTGGTAGTTAAAACTACCAATTTAGAAATCATTTAACAATATAAACTAATTTATAAACCATTTTTTTTTTATTTTTAGAATGATCTCTAATTTAGTTACTATATTAACTAATTATTTCATCTCTAAAATTAGTTTCTATTTGATATTCTTTTACGTGGGTAACTCTTATTTTCATATCATCGTGTTTAAAGGAAAAGTCTGGGTCATCGGAAGGAATGCAACCTGTTTTCGATAGTCCATAAGTTTATTTGGAACTAATCCTAACTTGATATCACTGTGAACATCTAGTGATATTTCTTTCACTTTTTTATTTATTTTTTGGATAAAAAAATCAATAAATATTGCTTCGAGATGGATTTTTTTTGTATTATAAACAAATTCAAAAAAATGACAAAATTGTCTTTAATAGAAAGGAACGTAATAAAGACATTCATTTCATAAAAAATACATTTTTTTTATAATTGTTTTTGTTAATGACTCTCTTGATATCGGGATAATTTCATGTCTTATTGATTGTGTTGTTTCTCCTAACTTTTCTCACTTTCATTTCTATATATATGTTTTTGTGTTCTTCCTTTTCAGTTTGCTTCTTCATTTTTGTTTATTAATGTGTTATCTTATTTCAATGTATTGACTTACTATTTTCATGTGGTCAACACTCAAATTTTGACACTTACACACAATTTTTTTTATATTCCATGTCTCATTTTACACACATTTTTTTTTTTTATATTTCATGTCTCATTTTACAAAATAAAAATAAAAATAAATAAATATATATATATATATATATATTTCAATTTGTTTATTTAAATAAATCATGTGTTTCAGGGCTAAAGTATTGGTACTCTACTTAGTGTAGTAAATTATAAAAAATATCATAGGTTGAAGAAAGATGAAATAACTTAACTTTGATACCCACAATAAAAAACAATTGAGCACTTTCAATTTGTAAAAAAAAAGTACTTAAAGATTATTAACTTACTTTAAAACTCATAAATTTTCATCAATTTATTTAAAAAATATCATTGCTCATATTTTAAACTTCTTAATACATTATTTAATAATTGAACTGTTTATATGAATGCCAACTAGCTTTTATGTTTATAATTATCAATTATTGATTATTATTTATAAATTTATGGTATAATCAAGAGTAGCATCAAAACTAAAATATAAATACAAATTTACAAAATTAATGAGGAATTAAAAAAAACATTAAAAATATAGTCCGTGATTTGAAACAAATTAACATGGTTTATAATAAAAAATTACTAAATTAATCATTCTCCTTAAATATTTGATTAATACTACTAGTACTAGGTATGATCATTCTAGTTAAAGCAATTTTTCGAAAATTATGAAAAATGTAGATGAAAATTGTGTTAATACACAGGCCAACTGCACTGAACACTCCATAATTAATTACTTATCAGAGACAGTGATGCATAAATGCTTCAAATACCCATAAATTCCAAACACTAATTTTGAGTTTGTTTATTTCATTTTTTAGAATAAAAAACTTATTTCAATTAAAAAAAATAGTGTGAATTTTTATTTATTTATTTAACCTAAGAAAAGTTAAAATAAAAAACTATCTCATATATATATATATATATATATATATATATTGAATTGGTTATCAAAATAAGTTAATCCTCAAAACATGAAAAACTGAGTTTTTTTTATATGAAAATTATCACTCCTTGTTGTAGCTTTTGTGTTATGAAGTTGTAGTTTTTGTGTTATGAAGTTGAGAAAATAAAACCTGTGTGAGAGTTTAGTGGAAATTTATTTGTCTCTTCTGTATTTCATATAATGAAACAAAGTGTAGTGTACTTGATTTTTTTTATACACATAGAGGTTGAAAAAAATAGATATATATTTGTATATTAGCTTAGGGATTAAATTTGTTATGAATAAAAATTCAAATAGTTATGTTGGATTGTATTAAATTGAGACACAATTTTTTGTTATAAATAAGTGAGGAATAAAATGAACTTGTGTTTTGTATCCATCATTTATTTGAGTTTATATCACTTAATTGTTGTAGTCATGTAAAAAATATTGAGAAGAAGGTTTGAGAAACACAATATTTTCTCCATCTATTGTAAAGATAATGTAAACTTTTCGTAATATTTTTTTTTGTCTATCATCTTCTTTCCACATATTTAGACAAGACACACACATATAAATACTTAGTTTATTTTTTCACATTTTCTTTATGTTTACTTTTTATGTTCACACTTGCTTTATATTTATATATTTATATACATTTTATTTTTACTTATTTGTAATTCATACTATCCATGCTAATTAAAACAAATTTTCGGCTCCTATAAATTAATTGAAGTTCAATTTAATTAAATTTAACTAATTATCTTTATGTATAGAAATCAATAATTAATACATTTTTACCAAATATTTCAAATGTCTAATTTAAAAATAAATGAAATTAATTGGCCTCAAATTTCCCGTTTACACGGGTTAAAACACTAGTACTCTACAAATAAGAGTGGTAAATTATAAAAATTACAATGAAAACAATTGAGTACAATGAAAAAATTACTAAATTAATCATTCTAGTAAAAGCAAATTTTCAAAAATCATGAAAAATGTAGTTGAAAATTGTGTTAATACATAGGCCAACGGCACTGAACACTCCAAAATTACTTATCAGAGACAGCATAAATAGATGCATAAAAGTTAATTATTTCTTTTTTTAGAAAAAAAAAATATTTCAATTAAAAAAAATTACTGTGAATTTTTATTTGTTTATTTAAACTAAGCAAATTTTAAATTCAAAATAATTATTTTGATCAGCTCTATTGATTCTGAATTGGTTATCAAAATAAGCTAATCCTCAAAACATAAAAAACTGAATTGATTTTTTTTACATTTCAGTGTAAACTAAACCTTCCGCATATTTCACTCTTGTATAACACTTTCAGTTGTATGCATGTTTCTATTCTTTTAACTTTTCTTTTTTATCTTTTTCAATCCTCTTTATGTTTTTTTTATTCTTTTTGTGGGTTGATTTTAAATAAAAAATTGCAATATTTTATGGCATAATAATTGGAAATGCTTTATTCCTCTTAGATTAGAATTTATTTTGCTGTATTTAAATATAAATACTACTTAGTGTTATTGTTAAGAATAATACTTTTTTTACTAGTTTTTTTAATTCGAATAAATGAATAATTTTTAAAAAAATATATCATGTTAGCTTTTAATATTGGTTAAACAATAAACTGTTCATTTCCTTCTAAGCATACTTTTTTTTTAATTATTAGTAAGAATTAGAGATTAATTTGTGTTCGAATAGCTAAGTTAACAATATTTAATTAGAACTTTATTTTATAATTATAACCCAATATTTATTTTAAAATTTAAAAGTGTAAATATCCCCTTATACCAAAAATGGAGGGAGGGAAGAGAAGTATACCTTCCCATTATAAAATAAATTACAGAAAAGTTTTATTGACACTTAAAAAAACATGCATATCTTTTTATTCTTAATGTTTTGGATTTAGAGTTTAAGCATATCTAATAAATTAAATTTTCTTAAGTGGATCATATCATATAATTGCCATTTAACAAAGGTGTTTTTTCTTTGAAGTTCACTGTCACACTGAACAGAAGACTCCTCATTGTCAGCACAATGCAAACATATCAGATAAAAAGTTGCTACATGTAAATTCAACTTCAAGAATACACCAAACTTATTAGCTACTTTCTTTTCTGCTGTTCATAAAACAGGCATTGGTCTAGGTTACTACAATAAACTAAATATCCAAGACAAAAACTCATTTCAGAGATCAACAACACTAAAAAACTACTAGTTAGTTGTTTAGATGAATCAAAAAGTTAAAAAGTCCAAGAACTGTTGCTTTTCAGGACGGCTATCTTCAACAACACTAAGAGAACCATGACATGTATCAGTGACATCAACTGAAGCTAACTGAAGCATGTGAAGACACTTGATTGGTAGTTTTTTCTTCCAAAATGCCTGTTGGATGAAGAGGGAAGAGAGTTAAGGTTTTGCTGTCACTGATGCTATAGTTATAATCCGTTTGTACCCTCTGTTGCAATTGTTTCTGCCGGACATCACACATTTTCAGCATCCCAAAGGGCACAACTGTCTCAATAACACCTCCTGCTGGAACAATCTTTCCTGGTTGAGGATAGAAGTTCATTCCACACTGTTGAGGATAAAATGGGGCAAAGACAACTGAAAACAATAGAAGAAATCTTTGATTTCAGACTCATAATGTAATCAATGTGAAAGGTAAACAAACTATAGAGGCATGAACACCTTATGGTGACTTAGCTAGTACATTTGCATGAAAAGAGGAATATTGGTTAGGAAAATTGGTTATACATACATACATACTTTCACTTAACACCTGTTTTTTTTTGTCTCTGTATATAAAAACATAAGGGAAGGAAAATTTAACCCTATAGTACACTTACCCTCCGCACCACAAGATTCCAATATCATTATGAACAGCAGCGTGATCACAAACAATCAAATAGACAACAGAACAGTATAATGTGTTAAAACTCACGGCAAAAAAACAAAAAATTATACCAGTTTGGCCAATGGGTTGTGAGGCATGAAGAAAGCTATTGGAATATGCAATGCTTTGTTGCTTCTGCTTCTGTCTTTGACGGGCTTTATGATTCTGAAACCAGTAGAAGACATTTTTTCCTTGGATGTGACCATAAGCACTGAGTCTAGAGGTAATCTCTTTTATCTGCTCAGTATTTGGAGTCCTTATTCCCTGCTTGTAAAAGCTCTCCAAGATTGCTATTTGCTCTTTCTTAGGGCTCCACCTAGAAACTGAAAGACTCCCACTTGGTTCTCTTCCTGCTGAAGTGCGACTCTCCATCTTCTTCTATCTTTGTTGTGATTCACAGATAGAAAAATATATGCTACTATATATATAGTAGTATCGTTAATATAGGAATTGTTCTATTCATTATTACTACGACTCTTTGCATGGCTAGGTGGCATTCATTTTCATGGAGAGATATGATGAAGTCAAAGAAAATAGTTGGGAGAGGGAGTAAAGAGAGATAGGTATTGTCTTATTTTTGGTGCAACATCTCTGAAAACATGGTGAGTGGCGGCTGAGAGAGATGTAGGTTTCTCTCTTTTTTCTTAAACAATCATGTTTCCTTTGGATTTGGTGCAATTGTGGGAATGATTAAGATTAACATTGATTTCTATTTCTATTTCCAAAGCCATGGTGGCTTACATTCTCCGGGAACTATAGAGAGAAGTTTGGGGCATTCAAAGGAAAACCATATTAATTGGAGTGCAAGGTGCAGGTAAGGTTTAGCTATGGCATGCTTTGGGAATTGAAATGGGATAAGAGGAAGCTGAAAGGTTTAGCTGGCTTTCAACTGGGAAGACTCAATAAGTGCTAGTAGTTGGATTGGATCATATACACACATAAATTTATAGTGTGATGATAAGTTGAAAACCATGCAATAGACTACAACTTAAAAACCAAAAGGAGAAACAACTTTTTATTATTGAAATGGATTACTTTTGAAATTTTACTGGCCAAATCATATCTGTGAACTGATGACTTTTTTAATTTGCCTTAAATGAACATTGTTTGTTACTGTAACTTTTTGTATTTCAAACAAATTGAAAAGGAGAGTAAATTAACCTAGTGTTTCTATTAAATCTATATACATTATGCTTATGTATAAAAGAGTATTAGGGTTTAGTTATGTTAATTTTTTTTAATTATATCATCACTTTTTGTTCTATCATAGAGGAAAATTACTTTTTAGAAAATTACCTTATTAAAAAATTACAACATACTTAAGGTATAAACAAGCTCTGTTCATTAGTGACACAGGTTCATTTTTTTTCCTTGAAATGGGGACACAATTGGGGTGGGATAGTAAGAGCACGAATCTACATCCTCTTGGGCCAGATCTCAATAACATTTAAAAGGCAATTTCTACCTCCACCTCCTATTTTCTTCCTGCACCTCCATAGATATTTTAATTCCAAAATTACCCTTCAGAAAAAATTTCTTCATGCATCTCCTTAAATCTTTTCATTCAAAAACTACCTTAAGTAAAAGGTGTGGGGTTCTTTTTTCATTTCCAAATTTTATAATTTGTAGACCTTTCGATCTCTAGACCTTGCTGAAAGGTAGTTTTGGAATTGTTCCTATAAAAAATGGACTCGAAGGATACTTCAGTGAGAACTTTATGTTCCTCAGGAAACGAGTTTTCAATTGGTCTTCTATGAGAGGGAAAAGTCTACTTGGAAAAGACTATCTGATGCTTAAGTCAGTAGGAGGATAAAGATGATAAATTTTTAATATAAAGCTAAGAGTAAGAGTATAGAATAGAGTTTTGTGTGTCAAACAAGATAAATTGTACTTTCTGGAGAGTGATATTTATAAATCTTTTAGGTGGCAACCTTTGGGTTGGCTGTGTGATTGTCATTCATTATTCCATAAATAGTCGATTGTCTACCGGGAATTTCCTACAGGGAATCTCGCTCAAGCGAGAGATTTTTTCTAAATAAAAAATAAAAAAAATCCTTAAAGGATAATCAATTCCTACACGCCTCCTGATCAGTGCAGTTAATGTATCTTGGCCTAGAGACAAGTTTTATTATTCAGGGGGGACAAATCCAACAAATGAAGCAGGATCATCTACAATTATAGATGAAGATTTTAACACGGAGCTGGATAATTTCTTAGGAAGAACGGATTAAACAAAAATATGGTTTTATCTTTCTAATTTTATTTTATTTTCAGTTATTTGAATTTTATTTTACTTTTCTGTTTATTTTTCGGTTGTTTTGTTTCTTGTTTATTTGATTATTTTGTTATTTTATTTTTTTATGGTTTGAATTGCTAATTATATGCTTGATTTATTTTCAGTTTTAATTTAATTGATTTTGTAGTTTTATTTTTCCTGAATAAATTCAGTTTTAATTTAATTGTTAAGTAGTTTTCTATTTTTCATAAATAAAAAAGAACTGCAATATTAATTTTAAATTGTGGAAAAAAGGAATTTGTGTTTAAATACTAAATAGTGAGATAAATTAGACAAAAGTTAGAAAAGAAAATGTAGTTGAAATTGTAATACATGAAAATTTTACATGATGATTGATTATAACAGAGAATGACAAAACAAAAATGAATGAGACCAATTAAAGCAAGTGAGTGTGTGAACCTTAAATAGTTTTAAGAGTTTTACGGATAAATTAACAATTATGATTGCTTAATTTTTATTTTGTATTACATAATAAAAGAGCATAAAAATGATTAAGGCACTTGTGTTAATTAGGAACCCAGGACCAAATAGTCAACATTTATCTTATTAAAATTCATTTATATATATATAATTATTCCTTTTTAGCCAATAATTTTTGTTGTTATTGCACCCTAAACCTTTAATGATATATTTTCCTACCTTTTAGCATGTTTAAAGAAGGAGAACATAGATGTAATAAATATATAAAAGAGAATGGTTGGTTCTAACCGTTAAAGCTCAAAAAGTTGAAAATAGAAAAAATCTATTCCTACTGATGAGAAGAAGAAAAAAAAAAGAAAAAAAAAACTTCATGTTGAAAATAATGAAAAAGTAAAAAGAAAAATGAGGAAAAGTGTGAAATCAAAAGAAAATGGTGATTAGATAATACATATGTGCTATAAGATTGTATGTATGTTTTTTTTCTTTAAAATGTGCATTTTGTTATCTGAAAAACCAATATTTTTTGGAAGCCCAACCTCATTATAACCCTGGAAAAAACCTCAAGATCCATGTTTCTAATATGATTGTGATAGGAAGATGAAATGAAAAGCAATTGTAATTTATTATGATTTCGTTAAAATAGAGAAAAACATTCACCTGTGAGTGAGTATATGAGAATAAATTCCTTAATGAATTGCCATTTTATTTGTTTTGATTTGATCCTGAAAGTTGATTGTATCTATGTTTTTCTATATTTGAATTTGGAAGCATCGTGAGTTTCTAATTTGATCTGTTTTTTAGTAAATTGAGTTATTTTGATATTTAAATTCAAATATATTAATTTACTTTGTTTGAGGTCAAGCAAGATTCTAAAATCGAGGAGAGTTGATAAGTATTAAATTTCAGTAATATTTCATATTGAAATATAGGCACTTATGAGTATTAAATTGAATAAAAACATTTTATTCCTAAGTTTGTGTTAATTTCAGGTTTCTATAGTATAATAGGGACAATTGGGCAAAAGGAAAATATACAAAGCCAAAAAGAGAAAATTGGAATGCACCAGTGATGTTGGGCTAGACGACATTTTGTTCGCTCAAGCGAGCTCCATCTCGCTTGAGCTAGAATTCACTTACACCCAAGCAAATTAGGTTAAATAGGGGGTTTGAGACACAACCCTAAATGTGGAAGATTGAAAGGAAAACATCATTGAGTGAGTTGTAATCCAATTGGGAGAATAAGAGGTGTGAGAAACATTAGAAGAGGCCGTTGTTAAGAAGAAACATCATGAATCTTCTTTTCATGCTTTCCCTGCATCTAAACATAATATTATGTTATTGATTAATGATTGATATTATTGTTTTGCATCTAATACTTGGTTTACCATTATCAAAAATCTTAAATTTGAGTGGAAAGTACTTTTAAGGTTCTGACCTAAATGATAATACTTAACATATTTGAATGCTAGGAATAGATTTGAAATGCTAATTTTGATCTTAAAGATAAGTTATTTTTATAAATATGCGAGAAATCGATATTTAGGAAACATCTTAATAATTTTATATGCGAGGAATAAATATAAATGATTTTTATACGGGTATCAATATCAATCAAATTACACAATATTGTCATGCTAATCAAAATACAAAATAGTGAAAAAGATCAAACTCCATCCCTATTTTTCCAATTGAAACAACAAACTCTTTGAATTGTTTTCTTATTAATCATTGTCATCATAACAACTTTCAACAAACTTTTATTATTTTGTTTTATATTTAGTGAATCTTTTACTTGATTATTCAACTGGGTTTGATATCCATCTTTAGGGATGTTGAGGACAGTGAAGATTCTCTTAACTTTCATGAAAAAGTGTTTGATGAACAAAATATGTTTGAAGGTGTATAAGAAATGTATATCATGGTCTTAGTTAGGATAAAGTTGTTTAAGTATCCTTTTGCATTTTTATTCAACCTCTTATCTCATAGTCATGGTGATGATCTTAAGCACATGGATCTTTGAAAAGAAGTTTTAAAAATCTGCTCAAGTTTTTCAAAACTGATTTTACTGGACTATATTTTAATATATTATTTGACAAAACAATTGATTGAGTTGTACTGCACCAAATCTGTTTTTACAAATCTGTTTTTATTTTTTAAAATTCTGTTTTGTCTCCAAAATTTTGTTTCGTTCACATATTCAGTTTTCAACTTATCATAGGTTGGTTAGGTTACCACCAAGTGTTTTTTCAAAATACAATTTTTTTTCAAGTTTGTTGTTTTATAACAGTTTTTAACTGTTCTATGAAAACTGTTTTTGATTTACTCCTATAAAAGGATAGTTGTATGACAACTCAAATCATCACTTGCAAATACAAAGTGCTTATAATTTTAATTTAAAAATATTTTTCAATTTAAGGATAGTTTTTTCAATTTTAATTTAAAAATTAGACTTGGAATTTTATAAGATTTTGTTATTTTACCATCTATGATTAAAATCTATAAAAAAATTTGGTTGATTCTCCATTCTTTTTTTAAAATTGATTTTGTTGAATTTCAAGACTACTTATAATCACAAAACAATACCTATTTAAATTTATAAACATTCTAACTAAATGAATTGATTCGTCATATTCAATTCAAAATAAAAGTAGACTTATGAATTCAATCAAAATAAATAAATTACATAATTAAAAAGTAAAGAAATAAAAGAGAAGAATGACTCTATCATTTTTTATAAAAAAGAAGAAAATGTGCTAAATTTGAAACTGGTCTATTTTAAATAACTATGGAAAGTATAAAGAAACTATGATATCTGTAAGACAATTTTGAAAAGTGCATATATGAAAAAAAAAACTTGATACTAAAAACAACAAATAAAGTTTTGTTATTATACCTCTAATTCTAACAACTAATTGTAAATAAAGAACAATCGAATGTGATTCAACTGAAACTCTTAAAAGAATAAAGTCACTCAAACTCACTATGTGTATAAATAAGTATGTGTTCACACCCACATTACAAATCAACTTTGTTACACATTATTAAAACTAGTTCTAAACCATACACTATTTAATGTTAACTTTCAAAATAATTTCAATTCTTCCCTAAACTTATTAATTTAGATTTTTTTTTTTTTTTACTTTATTGGCTTGTTTTGAGATTTAAAATTAAAAAAAGGGTATTTGGAAATTGCCTCAAATGGTTTACGTAATGTAATCATTGAAAGGGTAGGTGAATTTGACCATGATTCAGAAAGAAAAATGTCTTAATTAATCATATCGTAAAAGGGCATGTTTCATCCTGAGATTCAAGTAAAATTTTAGCATTTCAAATTCAATTATATCAGACAAAAAATTCCTAATGATTCAAAACTCGTTTAGCTTAGTGTTAAATAAAATGAGATCTAATTTTCACTTTATCAAATTTGAAGGTAGGAAGAAATTTGTTATAAGCTCTCTTTATTCATTTATAAGTAATCTAAATCATTCACAACTACTATAAAATCGTTAAACAAAAAATAAATAATTATTATATTAACAAAATTATATACTATTTTAGAGATAAAAAAAATTACTAATATCTAAATTAGTTTTTATTTTTATAAATAGTTTATTAATATCTAATTAATTACATAAGTTTTAATTAACAATTATTTAAATTTTAAAGTTGGTATTTAAAAACTACCAATTATTTTAACTACTAATTTATTAATATAATATATATTTAAAATAAATGTTTAAAAAAACTAAAAATGTTGAAAACTGATTAAAAGACGAAAAAAATTTAAAAATATTTTTTATCAATTATTTTATCTCATTTTTTCTACTTTCTTCTCAATAAAAAAAATTAATCAATTTTTTTTTTCTATATATGTTTTGCTCATCTCCAAACATATAATCATAAATGTAATAATAGTCTATTGTTATTGCACCAATAGGGTAGTGGAGAATATTATTTTAGGTGTGCCTCTAAGCAACCAAAAACAAAATGGTCCCACATTAGATTCACAAATCTAATCAAAGTATCTCTTATACAAAAGTCTACTAGTACACTCTGCCCATAATTCTTGTTTTATTTAGGTAGATTTTATCTTCTCATGTTGTTTTTTAAATATTTTTACATTATTTGTTCCAAAAGGTTGTTTTATTAAACTATAAAATAAATAGTTTCAATATTATATTAAAATTAAAATATTATTTTATTCTTAATACCAAAATTCTTTTTTTTTCTCTCTCTGAAACCCTCTCTCTATCTCTCTCTGAGATTCTGAAATTCATAGGAAAAGTAAGAATTTACATTTGTTTACATTAGTTTATGTTTTTCATGTACTAAATAAAATAACAACCTTAAATGTATTGACTGGGTTTAATAAAAATGTATTTTTAGTGATTTTTTTTGGGAGATTAAACCAATTATAATTTTAAAAGAGGGAAGTGTAGACCACCTTGTTGGATGCAGGGGTTTTGGTTTAGGTTGGAGATTGGAATCATTTTCTTTTCTTTTGTCTCTGTTTTTTCATATAATTCTTGTCTCTCTCTCTCTCTCTCTCACTTCATATACAATAAGGTTTCTATCTATCATATCTACGTTACAGAAATACCATACTATAAATACAATTCAACTCTCTTTCACCTTTCCTACTTCTCTCTTCTCTCTTCTCTGTCCTGTTTTTTTTTTCCTTCTCAATCTCACAACCAACCCATTCCTTCAACTCTCTCTCTCCTCCCTCACCCTTTTTCGTTGATGGCGTCCCAAGCAAGCCTCCTCCTTCAGAAGCAGCTCAAAGGTGTCTTCTCCTGCGCCCTCCCTCATCCAATCCCCCTTCTTCTTCCTTTCTCTATTGCCTGTTTCATATCCTTGCGTGGATTCTCCGCGGCCTTCTGATCGATCTCTATTTTCTTTGCAGATCTCTGCAAGAACCCCGTTGATGGATTTTCCGCCGGTTTGGTCGACGAAACCAACATTTTTGAATGGAGCGTCACTGTAATTGGGCCTCCCGATACTCTCTAGTAAGCTCTGTTTAGTATATATTAACCTTTTCTTTCGCACCAATCTTTGCGATTTCCAGTTTTTTTTTCGGATTTTAGATTCCCTTTGCCTGTGCAGTGATGATTTCTCTGCTTTTGCTTTCTGGGGTTTTGGGTTTCCCCCTAAAATCGCCTTCTTTAGAATTTTGTCGAAAATTTCTTTTTCTGCCCTATTCTTGACGAATCCAATCCATTAAGGCGGTTTTTGCATGTGCCCCTGTGGGTTTTTTTAATTCTCAAGATTATAGTTGATATTCGTAGGCTTGATGAAAATAATACATATTTATATTTATTTTTGTAGCGGTTTCTGCAAACCATGACACTTTCCTGATTTGGGTTGTTCTTGGCTGGGTTCATTTGGTTGTACTTGTTTTAAGAAATTATTTAAGTCAATACTTTACTTTCCCTTATTGGATTGGCTTCACTGGTTATTATTTCATTTTGTTTCTATGGTCTTTTATAGCACTTGAGTTTTCAGTTTTACTGACTACATGGCTTTCTTGTTTTGTCAATTTTTTTAATTTTGTGTAGTGAGGGAGGATTTTTCAATGCCATTATGAGCTTTCCACCCAACTACCCAAATAGTCCGCCATCAGTGAAATTTACCTCTGAGATATGGCATCCCAATGGTTAGTTTGACTCATATTTTTTTTATCTTGCTTTCTTTAATGCATGAAATTTAAAGATGTTCAAATTGCAGTTTATCCTGATGGGCGAGTTTGCATATCAATTCTTCATCCTCCTGGTGACGATCCGAATGGTTATGAGCTTGCAAGTGAGCGTTGGACACCTGTTCATACAGTATGTACATAAAAAGCCATAGATTTAATTAATTTATTTATTTTAATAATGAGAACTATGCCTTATAATCAACTGGTAACTCTGCTTTGAATTGCTGGGTAAATTGATTTAGTGCTAGAAATGTGAGATGATTGTTGTTTGGTATCCCTTCCTCATGCTTTTGTTTGATAATCAAGTTAAATTATGTTAAGGCCTACCACAAACCATATGATGCACTTGTTGAATACTATTCGTCCTGCAGTTTGGGGAAGTCATTCCATCCAATTTTGAGCTGCAAGACATACTTAACAAATTCAAGAAGATAGGTTTCAATCTTTTCATTTCATGAATGGATATAGAGATACAGTATATATTAATAAGCGCAATTCAGTGTCCTTAATGGTGTAGATTAGTGTAGTTTAACATTAGTTGCTCTAGCATGTGTGATCTATATAGGTTATATCAGTGTGCGCACTTGGCAAGATATATAGCATGTTTAGCTGTCTATCTACCTGCTGTGTGATCCACATTTACTGTGATGCTACTGATATAATGTACTCGTATATGGCAGAAACTATCCGTCTCGATTTTATATACTAGGCTTCATCTTGTGGTGGTTCCTCGTTCTCTTTATACACATAATCTCGATGAGATCCTCTTGTGATACTGTTTTGTACTCTCAGCGTTGTATTAATGATAGTTCACATAGTCATCCTAGGATAGAGCTCTCCATACCATGCACTTTCAATGAGAAGGAAACTATTAGTCTGCTACTAGGTATTAAAATTCCAACATTCTGAATGATAGCCCTCTCTTCTCAGTCTCTGAATAAAGTTCGAAGATTGAAAGGCTCATGTGGCTTTTATAATTTTGCTGGTTTTTCTTGCTTCTTGCAAAATGTCTGCCACTTCTGCTCCACTACTAGTGGTTTGATACGGTACTTGTAAATCTATTTAAAACCTGCTTATGAATTAATATTATGTATTCTAACTTGCAGGTAGAAAGTATAGTATTAAGTATCATATCGATGCTTTCTAGTCCTAATGATGAATCTCCTGCAAATGTTGAAGCTGCGGTAAGTTTGGTCATTTTGTGATTTTATTTTATTTCTGCATTGTTTCCCTCAGCCATACTTTGTGGCACTTATTTTCATCCTAGAGAAGAAAAATATTTTAATTATTTCAGCGCTTCTTTTTCTTAAGGTTATGTGTTTGATGTGTGGTGGAGAAATTCTGACTTATGTCGGTACTTGAGCAGATAGCTAGTGTTATGAAGGGTGAGATGGGGGATTTCAAATAATACAGAAATAGTGTAATACTTCTAATAACAATTAGATAACAAAGTGAGACAAGTATGGGTGAATTTCACAAGTGATTAAATACTGTGGAAAGATAATATTAATAGGAGGGTTTAATTGGGACTTGTGTTATGAGGGAAGTAGCCGTACTCAAATTGCTGATTTAAGCAAAACCTGGAACTTCTATAATCAGAGTTATGAAGCACATAAATAAACAAAAGCATGAGAGTGCTTATTTTAGTATTATTTCACCAGGCTTGGCAATTTTTCTAGTATGGGTAGGATTTTGCTCAGCTCAACTCAACTCTGTCCCATCTTTCAAGATAACATTCAATACCCTATGGGTCCATCAACTTTAAGGGTGAAACTGGACCAGTCCCACCAGAAAATATTGAAACATGCACCGTATAGCCTCACCCTCCCTACCTCACATTTATGGATATTATGAAGAAATTCCTGGAAGAATATTTAAACATACCAAATAATTAATCCATCATTTGGTAAAGTTTAATAGCTATGTTTGAGATACGTGTTGTACTATTAAAATTACATTTTGCATGAACATGTAGCTTAGTATAAATTAACAATGTCTGCAGAAGTAGTATAACTAGGCATGATACTAACTTTTATGAGGGACCTTTGGCACTATTACCCTGTGACCACCCTGCCTTATGACATTATGTCTCTGACCCGGGAAAACTAGTACCTGCCTTTTCCATGTCTGATGTTGCTGGGTTCTAAGGTGTAAGCTATTGTGGATGTGTGGATACTGTATCCTGTTTTGCTGCATACCACATGATCCTTTAGTTATGTGTTCCTAAGATGTTTTACTGATTAGTTAAAGAACATGTGATGATGTTATGTTGCAGAAAGAGTGGAGAGACAGGAGAGATGAATTCAAGAAAAAAGTTAGCCGGTGCGTGCGGAAGTCACAAGAAATGTTGTGATTTACAGCTGAATTCTGATCCTGCTTTTGTGAACTAATGTATGCATTGGCTCACATGTTACTGTTGATCCGAGTAGACTGCCATGTCTTGGAAAAACAAACTGTATTCTAAGTGCTTGGTCACTAGTTTTATGAGAAATTTAGTTTGTTCATTTGCATCACCTTATTGTTCAAATCATAATTAGGTGCCAAGTTTTGTCTTCTGCTTAATTGTCATTTGCATTCTCAATTTTCTCATTGCTTTCTCTTATATTCTTCTTACCTGTTTTATTAATGAATAATCTGCACATATCAAAATTATAATGTTCATAATTTATGGAAGATACCCATTTTATTTTCTCAACATGTTAACATTTTTATTTTCTATTGAAATACTTTAACATTTTTTGTTACAAACTCAAACGTGTAGTTTTAATAAATTAATTCCTTATACTAATTGTGTTATCTTTTATGACATGAAAATATTTTTATCCATATATATCACTGTACATTATCTAATAAAGAAAAAGTGAAAAGTTGTATTAATTTTATTTAACTTTATTTTTATCATTTGTTCATATGCTGAAGCAAACAAATGAACTAAATCAAGGAAAAGGAAAACAATTAGGATCGTTTTTAATTTACATTACTTATGCTTCTCTTTATCTGTTATTAGTTTTATGAAATTATTATTTTTAATTTATTTACTCATAATTCTTTAACTCGCAAAATTTGTATTTTTGTTAACTTGAAGATATTTGTCATTCTTTTGTGTCATGTTTTGGAATGAATGAACTAAATCAAGGAAAATGACAACTCCTAGAAAGTCTTTGATGGTTCATTATCTTTCCCACTTCACCTTATTTTGAAACTGATTTTAAATTTATTTACCTAAAATTATGTAACTCAGAGAGTTTTTATTTTTTTTACTTATAATTTTAATACTCTGAAGATTTTTCAATCTATTTAACCTTTTAACTATTATTTTATATCATGTTTTGGAGTAGATGAATTAAACCAGCGAATGTAACATTAGCGACGAACTGTTTGAAGCTACATTATATATACATGTAATGCTTTAACTTTTGAGTGTTCTGGACTTGTCCATGAACTTGTCCTTGGACTTGTCCATGAATTCTACGGTCTCAAATTCCATTTTCTAAATTATTATCACTGCAACTAAAAGAATTAACGCTAACATTAGAGAGAAAAGGAAAATAATAAGGAAACGAAATGCATATTAAGTTGAAAAATTTAAGTATGATACTCAAGAGAAAATAAAGTAGTCTCAAATAAGATTTCGAAGTAGGATTTCATAATCTTTTAAAATACTAACATTTTCAAAGTCATAATATTACTACAATAATAAAGAAAAAACTGGTTAAATATTTGAGATTTATTAATAATTCCCAATTTAATGGAACAAATAAATAAAAGAAAATGAAAGAATGATCAATTTGATAAAAAGGAATAAAAAACGAACTTCTTCCCTGTCTCGCGCGGGAAAGATTGCGTCAGAAATCATAAACTTAAAATTCTATTGACGAATTTGGAGAAGTTTCGATGCTACATTTGTGATGAGAAGAATAATAGGTGATCTGTGAAGAAATATGTAATTGGAGTGAAGAAAAATAAGTTGTTTTGCTCCTTGTTCACATCTTCATCTAGATCACCACGCGAGACATTAAAAAATGGTCATTCGCCAGATGCTTGAGGTCACATTCACATATTAAGTCATCGGTGAAGAAACTTTTGTTGTCATTCATTCATATTTTTTTTTTGTAAAGAAAGAATAAGAAATCAAATGAAAAAAAAGAGATAACAAGTATGATTTTTAAGAGTGGTGAAGATATGGAAAAATAAAAACTTCTCTGGTACAAAACATTTAATAAACTCCTCCACATTTAAAATTTAAAATTGATTTGTACATTTAATAAACTCCTCCACATTTAAAATTTAAAATTGGTAACTGTTTTTTATAAAATGATAGAATACTAGTTTTAAAAATAAAAAATAAAAGCAATTTTCAATTAATTATAAGAATAAAATAACTAAAATATCCAAGATAAAATAATAAAATAAATATTAATATAAAAATAAAATTAATAAACACCAAAACAGTTAAAAAGAGTAAAATTCTCTGTATATATATTGGTATAGATTACTTAAATTTATCTAAGTTTGTACATGAAATAATTTTTTAATTTATTTACTGAAAATTCAGTAACTTGCATAATTTATATTTTTTATCGAAAGAATTTTCATTTTATTTAACTTTATTACTATTCATATTGGTATCCCATAATGTAAAACACTATATTAGATTTTTTTTTTTCAAACAATTCCTCCTCTTGTTTCTTTTTACTCCACCAATTGAGTCAAAGTCATGATAATGATCCAATTTTTGGAAGCAAATTAAGAAAACTTTATTTTCAGGTAGAACAATCATTAGAGAGAACATATATGAAACTCTTGTATCACTGGCTGTAGGAATATTATCTTTTTATCCATTCTATTGTAATTTTATTAGTTCACATATATTATCATTTATTTATTTATGATTATTTTACTTACTATTTTCTTTTTCTAGTAGGATTTTATTTTTTTGTTGAGTGTTATTAAATATTTATATTCTGGAGAAAAGAGCACTAAATCAAATAAAGATATATAATTTGGGATTCTCATGATGTCAAGTACGTCTCTATTATTTTTATTTACACTTCACAATGTGATAATGTATGTATTATTACAACTTTCACAATGATAATGCTTTAAGCTTGTAACTTATTTTAATGTGTTTAAAATATTATGAATTAGTTGTGAAAAAATTAGGAATTCATCGAACATCTTTGTAATGATTTTACAATGACTTGATTTGACTTATGTAGTGACTATAATTTTTTATAGAACATGATGATATAGGCATTGAAAAGGGAGAATATATCTCATTGCTATCATTTGCAATACAAAAATTCAAAGTTATTTCTTTTCCTTTGTTATTTCTTAGTTGTATTTACTCATATGTTTTATTAATAAAATTATTTTACAATAGTAGTTATAGCAATAAAAAAAATACCTAAACTTATTATTTTAATAGAATTTTGTATTTTTTTTCCATTTTTATCAAATCTTTCTAACTTTTTTTATTCACCCTTCATGATATATGGGTTTTTTTTTATATTAATATTGAGAAAATCAGAAATAATTCTCCCTTTGTTATAATTATAAAATGAACACTTGAAAAAGTAATAAACAAATAATAGAAAATAGAGCAAAATAATGATATCGAGAATTTTTAACGTTAGAATTTAGGATTTAGGGTGTAGTCTCTGAGTAGGATTTCTAATCTTCGAGAATAACACTCAATCTCACCCAACAAAGATGTTATAGAATGTCTCTCTAGTCTAAGATTTCTAATCTCACACTATGACGAATATTTATTCTCTCTATGTGTATAGTTCCCTTTATATAAAGAGTTAGAGAAAAAAATTCTTCATAAATAGATAGTGAATAATTAATGTTTCTCACATTTTCAAAATATCTTGAAAATACAATCTTCAACTTTCAAGGTTAAACTTCACAATCTTCAAGGTTAAACTTCATAGTCTTTAAGAAAGATATAATTCTAAGACTTTGGAATAATCATCATTAAATATATTCAATGGATCAATTATCAAAATTCATTACTCATGTTACCATCAAGACTAATTAACCTTACATTCTAATTAAAAATTATTATTATGGATATGGTTTATATATAACCTAATTGTTTATAATTTTTGGTTTGAGGTTTGAGAATTAGAAACTCAAACCAATCCATAATTCTCCATTTTCAACAGGTATATTCTACATTTTACATTAAGTGAAAGATGATAAAAAATTAAGGCACTCTTTTTCCATGCTGGCACAGTTTCTTCCTCTATGTAGGAAGAATAGATGTTTAAATTATTTCTGGATAGATAATATTTTTAATTGTATAATTTGAAAATGTATTTTAAATTATATAATCTAAATATACTATAGATTGTAAATTTTAAAATTAAAAAATATTTTGAATTGTATAATTTATAAACATATTTTAAATTATACAGTTTGGAAATATGTTGTAAATTACAAAATTGATAAATATATTTTTAATTATATAAACATATTTTAGATATACAATTTAAAATAGATTGTGCATTATACAATTATATATATATAGTATTATAATATAATATATGAATTCTGATTCAAAATATATTTTGAGATTAAAAATGTATTTCAGTTGTTAAATTTAAGATGTATTTCTAAATTATATAATTTAAAAAATCCCACCTATTAACAATTTATTAGACTTTAATAACACCACATCGAGACCCTTGAATGGAATGTGAATTACTTTTTGCACCCTATCAATTTAAATATGTATTCGATTTTTATGTGAAATTATAAAAATTTCCTTAAAGCAATTATTAAATATGAGTTTTGAGGTTGATAGATAAATTTTCAAAAACTGTCTTCCAAAAATACCTTCCGAAATAAGTACTAAGAATAATAACTTCTAAGGAATTTCAGAAAATAATTTTTATATTATGGAATTCTTTTTATTCCTATTTCAAAATTATCTTTTCAGAATAGATTTTTCACATGCACCTTAAATCTATTGTGAAAACAAAATTTCAGAATTAAAAAAAAATCACAAACTCACATTTCTTTTTTCCTACACAAAAACAATCACCAACGTGTGCAAATAGACCTAACAAACACAAACCACACTCACATCTCCCACAAAACACTCAAAATGACAAAAAACACGCAAAGGGAAAATATTCAAATACCTAAATCTATTTTTAAAAAAACTGAGTAAGTTTTCGTCATTGGTACAGTGAAGGGCAGAAAACTATACACTGCGGGAACACAAGCCAATAAATGGTGCTGATAATGAGGCCCAATAGCCCATGTCAAGTCCCTTTAAAACTTCAATTGCAAAAAAAAAAAAAAAAAAAAAAGTCTGTGAAAAAGTCTGTGAAGGTCTCTCCATTCCTAAACCACCATTCTTGGGGTTCATTGACTTTCCCTGACCAAGGAAGATTTGTTTCATAACCATGGATGCCCTCAATGCAATTCTATCTCAGGTTAAGTTTTGCAACTTATTTCATTATATAATGTTACCGCTTCAATTTATTCCTATAAAATTAGTGCACTATGTCCCAGTGGAGTTTGATCATTGTTTGGGGGAAGTGCTGGTTTTCTATTCCAATGGTTTTGCTCCCAATTTGAAATTCCTGATATTGTTTGAATTGCATAAGATATTGACATCATTATTATCTTGCGGGTACAACAGAATGATTTGCCTTACTCTTGATTCTTGAACACCTATAGATAGGAAGAAGTTGTTGGTAGTAGTATTCTCTCTTTGATCACTGTATTTACTCTTTGGAAGATGGTGTACCTGTTGTACACACTGTATTCGGACCAAATAGAAGTGAAACATTTCTGCTTCACATTCACTTTGCATGTGTTGGATTTCCTTAGCATAAGTTGATATAAACAACTATTTTGTGTTTAAATATTTGCTGCTGTCTTGAAATGTTTTTAATTGCTTACTGGTGGTTATTATTATTCAAGTTGTTATTTAGTTACTTCGAAATATTATTTTCGTGATACATATAGAAGACATTTTCTTTTCATATTGATTCTTGTATTTTAAAAAATTAATTTGTTGTACCAGATGAACTTGGCTGCCATCTTTACATAGGAGACCCTGTGGATTATTCTGACCGAGAAAGATCCATAGACTTGGCAGTATCATGACTGAGAATAAAGCATACAAAAATCCGCTAATTGAATTTCTTCCTAAAAGTTTCGTTAAGAGAAACCATGAATATCTCATTTTGCTGCTCCGTGGCTGCTTTGGAAGCAGTGTTGTGGGTCGTACCACATTTTTTTTACTTAAAGTTGCTGCTTTAGAGATCATAAGGAGGTTCTCCAAGAACAGATGTCCATTTATATGGCGAGGCCTTCAATCTCTACAAATCCTGTGTTATCCACCTTTTAAATGGATTGAGAGGTGGGCACCCTTCAAGGGTTTGGTTGACAGCATGCAGGTTCGTTATATAAATTTGTGAACTTTTTATCAAAAGTATATCTGAATAACATTTTATTGGAGATAGCATAATATTTCTTAAAAGTCATTTTCAATTACAGTCAGTTAGGTATCACCATTAAAAGATTTAGGAACGTTAATTTCATATCGATCTAATCTAATATACCAAATTTTCTCCGCTATATCTCAGGATGCATGTACTATACTGACCTGAAAAATGTGTTAGTAGGGAAAATCTTTGTGATGTTTAAGAAATTGGTGAGAGTGAAAAGGGAAAGGCCAATATGTCTCTCCATTTTACCTATTTAATGAAGATGCGAAGGAAGATATTGATGTTTGAATAATATTGATGAAAATACTACTATACTTATCCTGCTTCCTTTTATCATCTTGGTTGAGGATTAAATTGATTGAAAACTTCTCCCGTTGATGATTTTGCTATGTCCTTTATATTTTCTAGATGTACCAAGTTTAGCTATATTCATGAAAGCAGATAGCTAATAAATCTCTCTTCTGTCAGGTCCTATCCAGACCTTTGCTAGCCCTTTCAATTGCAACATTGTTTTCTGATAAGTCAATTGCAATGTTGACTTCTGATAAATCAAAATGTAGTGATAGAAAGTCAGATTGTAGTTCAGAAGATGCAGCTGTATACTCTGAATTATCTCCTTTACAGGTTAATTTGAATATAAGGTATATGAACACCATCTACTGAATATAGTGCTACTGGATTTTCCTTCAGGAGAAACTTAAGATTAATTGTGGGGTTTTTACTATCTTGATCATTTTGCTCTACGTGCAAGCTTCTTCACTTTCTTGCATTTTGCAGCCAGTGTTTGACAAATCCTAAAATTTTAGAATCTGAGAAGTGGCTGACTCAACTCAATCAGGAGCTCGAAAATCAAGGACTTAGTTTACCAGAAAGGTATTTTATGGTTCCCGTGCATTCACGATATAGAATCCCAAACATGATGTGATTGTGCCATTCTAGAAGAATATCATGATGTGATGATACTAAATTTTCTGTTTCAAACTAGGCTACTAGGTTATGATTCTGTGATTTAAGATGATGGTGACTTACCATTTTTTCTGTTAGCAGAAATGAGAAACGCTGACATTAATAATTTATTCACAATTGCCTTTGTCTCATCATGTAGTTGGATTAGCTGAAATTTTTAGTAAAATTTGAATTTATCACACCATCTACTCAATTTTGAATTCATTTTCATATTAAAAATATTTTTGAAACGCTAAGCAGGTACAAAAATCAGGGTCAGGTACTTCCTTCTCAGATAACAATAGCATATTCACTACCACATTTGTTTGTTCTGCTGTTGCAGCAGACCATGATTTAGTGGGTGTTTATGCAGAATCAATGATGACGAGCTTAGGAGATTTTATGCAGCTTCTAATAATGATTTTTCATGCTTCCTTGCCTCAATAAAGAAGACCATACGATGGCGAGAGACTTACAGAATTCTCTCTGAGGAAGAACAGAAAAGGTGGACAAAAGTGGTTTTTTGGCATGGGTGTGACGTGGAGCACAGACCTTGCCTAATAGTAAGGCTCGGATCAGCCTGCAATACTTTGTCACCGGAAGATAGACCTCGATTTGCTCAGGCAGTCAGTAAGTTATTCTTGCTTAAAAGTAGTATTTATTTTTCTTGTCGATTTCCCCACATGTTGTTTGCTTTTTAAGACTCGAGACAGTTATTTTTTCGCTCTCCATTTCTTACTACCTCTCTCTACGGAGCATCAGTCAGTCATTTTTCTTGACGTATTACTTTTTGTGTTCTGTAGTTTTATGGCATTTGATAATAGTTATTTCAGTATCACAGGTGGAATATGGAGTCTTGCACTTGGTTGATGCAGACAACCCTCATATTACAGTGTTGGTGGACTGTGATGGGTTATCTCCAGTGAGAATTCCCATGCAAATAATGAGATCTTGTTCTTCCCTTCTGCTAGACCACTTTCCCAATCGTCTTGGTTGCATGTTTGTCATACAACTTTCAGCCAGTGTTCATGCTATTGCCCGGTCTTTTATTCAGGTAAAGTTCTCCTTTCGGTTTATTCAGCCTAAAATGATTAAGAAAGTGGCAACAAAAGGTGAATCGAATTGGTGATCATGAAACATGTCGGGGTATCAAACAAATTGTTGGATTAAACACAATTTCATTTATCAGTGGAACACACCACCCTAGATAATAGTGAGTAATAACCAAAGCAGTAGATCGATCTATAACATAAAATGCAATTTTCTGAACAAACTAATCCATGCATCTGAGTCAGGATCTGAAGCCTGCTACTAGAAACAAGTTGAAAATAGAAGGCGAAATGTATCAGAAAGTTCTTTCTGACTCTCTATCGACACTGCCTTCATATCTTGGAGGCTGCTGCACTTGCATGAAATGCTCCACCATTGGCCAACAGGATATGCAACCTTATGCAACTGGGACCAGCAGGAGAGACAGGGTGGAGGACACCAGTGACAATGACAGTGAGGAGCCTCCAATGTTGCATCCTTCCAATGAATTAGAAGGCCGCTTTTATGGTCAATATGACCATTTGTTGAGAGCTGCTATCGTAGGTATGCTTATATTTTGGGCTTTTGTGGCCCTTGGTTCTGTAGTATTTGATTCCAGTGATCTTCACCTGCCCTGATAATTAAAGGCATGCAAAATTTAGTTTGTATCCCTTGAAGAATAAATCTTTCTATAGGGCGGCATAATAATCCAATTCCAAACAGGAACAGCATACTCTTGCACATTCAGCAGACACAAAAAATCTACTTATCGCTTGCACTATAGTTTATCTTTTTTGATTCTATTAATTGTCGTGTAACAAACAAAATCACGCCATTCCACTTTACTCCCGAAAATTGCTTTTGATTATTATAATGCTTAACGCTCTAAAATACTGTTTAGAAATCTTGGTTGAAGTGTTAATGTAATTAATATTTGGGCTTATAAAAATGGCCTTTATAAATATGTTTTTGCTTTTGTAGTAAGCTTTATGGAAGAACTAAGCAAAACAATTTTTTTAAGCATAGTATTAAGGCATAGGCAAATTCTTATTTGAACCTGCACACCTTATCTCCTTTCAAAATCTTCAAAATTATCTTCCATTTTGGATTTTGAAAATCTAAAATTTAAAATATACCATTCGAAAATTAAAATCTTATTATGAAAAAGTAAATTTGGAATGCAGAAAATACAATGAGAAAAAAAAAAATCTAGAACACAATCCACAAATGCATTTTGGAAAAGAATTTCCATAATTTAGAAATGTGTTTTAGAAATTCAAATCCAAAAATATATTATGGAAAAGGAGTTCAGGAGTTATTTTTTTATTCGTGATTTAAGGTTACTTTTGTCAATTTGCACAAGCATTTGCATTTTTGTTATTTCAATTGGATGCAAATTCAAATTAATACTGTTTATGGAAAATTTTCCAAAGGTTTAATAGTTAAATTTGTAAACAAGTTGTTATTTACTAAGAGTTTCTTACTAAGAATTTAATTAAGTTATATACAGATAGCCTAAATGTTTCCGTTTTATTTCGTGGAGTTGTTCTTGTGAATTCAATTTTTTTGGCTGGATAAATTTTAGGGCAGGGGATGGTGCACCCCTTACCATTCATTTATTTTTATTATATTCTTTCTATTCTCTAGTATAGGATACTTTTAACTTAATCATATAAAAAAAACAATTAATTTGGTTGATTTTTTAAAAATATTACCAATATATCAAATTAATTTTCATTCTTAATAATTTTATAAGTTTTATTTTCATTATTCATTAATACAAAACATAAATATTCATTATATTCAATAGGGGTAGATTAGGAAAATAAATATAAAATTATAAATTGTCTTAGAAAAAATCAATACTTTTATTAAAATGTATAAAGACAAAGTAAATATTATCATCATTATTTTTATTATTATGATATGAAGAAAGACTTGTAATAAAGACCTAGTGATTATTATTATTAGTATTAGGAAGACATATATGTAGCAAATAAGGTTAATTACAAATAATCAGATGACAGTATGAATGATATCTCTGATAAAGAATCTGGAAAACACTTGTAAAATTTTACAAATGATGAGCATAGATTTTATCCACCACTTGTGTTGACTGGAACAATGGGCTTCATATACCACTAGGCTTTATTCAAGTGTTTTTCAGCTCTATCTCAGATATAAAATCTAAACTCAATTCAGCATACAAGAAAGAAAAGTGGAAGTGTGAAAAGCTCTAGATGATATTGTTTTCACAAAGACCCAGATGAAATAATTAAATATAAAGTTTAGTCCCATTTTGTTGCTTGATCTCAGTGTTTATCTGATTTCAGATTCTCAGGAACCACACCAGCAGCTGCAGCAGAAAGCCTGAAGACCAGGAACTAATTAAAAAGGCAATACATTGTAAATTAAATTAGGAATGAAGACTCTGAAAAGTACTACGTACGCCACTGAAGTTGGAGAGAAACTCTTGTATGTATTTTATAACGTATATTATACAAGGGTGCACTACTTTCTTACACAAGATTCCACTAACACATTCTCGGCATATCCTAGTTTTCAAGAAATTAAACCTTTATTGACCAAACAAATTTTGGCAGCGTCATCCACCCCAACAAAGTATGGTGCGTGGGTCCTCCACACTTTTTCTTCAGCTGCACTGTTTAGACTTTAGTAGAAACTAGAAATGATACAGAGATTGATATTCATGTCTCTTTCTCTCTCGAGCTGAAGGGTGTGCAAAATATGTGAATAATCTCTTTTTGTTATATTGAATCATGCATGTTTTGGTTGCATTTGCAAGTACATAGACAGAAATGTGTTAGTATTTTATTTCCCTTTGCTTTGTGGTTACATGTCAGAATAGTGTGGCATGCACTGAAAATGTGGATGATGTGAATATATCTATTAAGCATATCAATCTTCATGGATGCATGATGCTCTTTCCTACATATATGTCTGCACTAGTGTGGTCCATTAGATACCTTCATTTTGTAATCCATCTTTACTATCCAGATATAAAAGTAATGCATATCAATTCACATGTAGTAAGGTAGAATCACCATTTTTGTAAGGTAGAATAAAAGGTATGATCATCAATTGTGGTTATATCAGTAAAACTGTTTTTTATGTATATTATGGAATCTAGTATTTTTTTTGGATGATTTAATTATTTCAGTATTTGAAGAGTTGAGAGATTGAGATGGTATGCTGAGATACATTTGCACCAAACTGTAATAAAATTCACCTTATAATAATACATATAACTAATATTTCAGTCAATAAATTTACACAGTGTACAAAATTATGCAGAACAGAATTATGCAGCAAGCCTTGCATAATATTGGCTTTGCTGCTATGAGGTTATTCCAAAGAAAAGCTTACTTAAAAACCAGCTTCAAAAAACCTCTTAGAGGAATAACATTCAGACTGATACAGCAAATAAAGCAAATTTGACAGACTTGCTCCTTCTGGGCATTTACGTTATTGAAATTTTGGTCACTATTACCTTTTAAATGATAATTTTAATCAAGCGTTTGAATTCTGCTGCTTTGATTAAAAAGAAACATTATTCTTATTTCATGATCACTGGGTTGAAGGATGAAAAACGTGCATTCTCTTTCCATTTACTTTATTTTAAGGGATAATATATAGTTATTGGATCATGCTTGCGTTGGCTGCAGCATGGATATGTTCCACTCATGAATTTTATTTTAATCAAAACTCACGACTACATTTCATTGTCATGCACTATGTCGGAAATATGTGGATGATGTTTATCTATATATTAGTAA
>Ga0123342_1000741_pt1 | contig 53092 bp, 17 predicted proteins | sample Turbeawhitnodule_FD_89960 | JGI IMG/M metagenome (GOLD analysis project Ga0123342, IMG submission 89960) | Root nodule microbial communities of legume samples collected from Mexico - Turtle bean Mexico white nodule | ecosystem: Host-associated > Plants > Roots > Nodule | place: Mexico: Nepantla...
AACAATAATAGAAAATAATAGAAACTAATTTAGAAACCAATTTTTGTTTTAGTTTCTAAAATGGTCTCTAATTTAGTTACTATTGCAACTAATTATTTTGGTTTCTAAAAATTGGTTTCTATTGCATCATTTTCTTGTAGTGAATTTAGTCACTATAACAACTAATTATTTTTTGTCTTTAAATTTAGTTTCTATTTCATGATTTTCTTATAATGAATCTTCAACTACCTATAAGAATTTCTCCTTACACTAACACAAACTTTAGTCTTTCACCTTTAGTTTTCAAACACGACTTCTATAAAAAAAAATCAGTTCACGAACTCGACTTACTTAATTTTGTAATATTTTTTTTAAATTATCCATTTTTATAAAAAGTGAGAAAAAATACAGTTATTTATTAAATTTCCCTCTTATTCCAGTGATAATGTAATTAACACCCATTTAATTTAAACTGGTTTCAACACTCAATTTTTTTTTATCTAAAAAACAAATAAAATGAAATGAATATTTTAAACGAAAATAATAAAAATTAAATAAATATGAAACTAATTCAACTCGTATAAAAAAATTCAAACCTTTTTTTATCAAAGATTTAAATCCTAAAACTTCTTTAGCCAAATCCAAACCGCTCCGCTATAATATATCCATGGTCGGACGAACACTATGTAGGTTTAAATTCACAAACATATACATATTCTTGGTAAGAAACCAATAGCCCCATGTTTTCCTAAATAATAATAGGAAAAACAGTACAGAATGGTCAATTGATAATTGATGAGACACCCACAATAATCTTGCTCTTGAAGATCAACTGGTGATGCCTTTTGTTAGAAAAGAAATCATTGTTCTCATACATTGAAGCGATCTAACCATATATTGAATATCTCATCAGTTAATCTTTTAAGTTTTCCTTGAGAATTTTGAAGTCAAATACTATTTAACCAAAGTGAAATTAATTGCAGTAAACTAAGTGAATCAGACAGCTCCATGAGATCTGTGCTCTTTAGTGAAGCCGAATGTGTAACTATCTAACTAACTACTGCCACACATTTAATCGTAAATCACAAAACTTTACTAATATTACATATAAAGAAAAAATTCATGTGAAATCACATGTAGTTGAATACTAAAAAAGCATAATCGATCGTTGCAGCAGAACAACCTTGACAAAATCAATAGGACGTGTAGAAGCCTCTCTTTTGGTTGGTAATACGCTGTGTTTCTCAAACAACAAGAAAGATATTAGGTGAGAAGTGTTTGTTGCTTTGCAAGTGCTTGTTTTGATTTTTACGGAAGAAACGTGTGGCTTTTGTTTTACATACGCCAACAAATTCCGGTTGATCTATTCTATCCACACCAATTATAACAGAAATGGAATTGACTTGCTTGTAGGTCTGAAGAAATATGATCCAAACACTTCCAATCTAGAAATATAGTACTGTTTCAGCTTTCCAGAAATTTCTGAAATTTGGTTTGCACAAGCAACTAATGCTTTGTGTTTTGGTTTAACACAATTGAAAACTGTATAATTAAAAAATTTGATTGATCCTATGTTCAGTGTTTTCTCATAGACACATTAAAAATATTTTTACAAGACATAATTGTGCATTGTGACTCCCTTTTGCATGAATTTATAACTTTCTTTATAGCTAATTAAATAATCAGTCATTATAGAATATACATTCTTTTTTATAGCCAATTACTCTATAATTATTAGAACACCTACCGTTTTAAAGTATTGATTGCATTAAGATAAGCTGTCAATTCCCTTTAGTTACAAGCTGTTATAAATTGAAATTATGCTGTTAATGAGATTTGAAAAAATCCATAGTAGTCAAAACTAATAATCTAATTGGAAGATTAATTAAGGACAATAAAATTTTTAGAAAAGGTGATGGAAGGCCTTTCCTTTCTTCTGTCTATCACAATGGGAATTAAGTGCAATTTTACATTCAGCTACCTTTCAAAAAGGATCATTTTTTAGAAGGGTACATAAGTGGACAATATGCAATGTAATAAGATTCATTCAGCTCCATTATAAATATGAGCACTGAGGTTGCTCTCAAGAGTCTCTGAAGGATGTCTCTTGTGAGCACTGAGAGGACTGGTATGAAGAACAAGATATATTTATGTTCATGTGGAAATTTGCATTTGGAAAGTGAAAATTTACATTTTCTTTTAGTAAATTCGGAAGGAACAAGTGTTTAGACTTTCAAGGGAAAATGTCTAGGAAGATAATTCTAGTCACATGACTCACATCTTTAAACATTTATCAGTGATTGGTGTCATTCGATTCAATGGGAGTCTCTACTACCACACCTTTTCATGTTTGAAAGAGCGTTCAGTTTCTTAGTCCAAGGAATAAAAATAAAATCAACAATTGTACAAGGACAATTGGTAGGTTTGACATTTCATGATCTTAAAGTGAAAAACAAAAAGGAAAAGTTATTATTCATGATTAACTAGATCAAGTCCTGTGAAACTAAGCTACAAACCTTAAATAATGTAGTACATATGTATGGGGAAAAAATCATGCAAAACAATCTGCTATACACTTATACAATAGATACCATATTAAGGTTACACCTAATTAATAGCTAACTCGAAACTACCTTTCTCATATCTTTTCCTGTCCTTCTTCCACAATGCAAAATAAGACAGATGGAGGAATAACTGAGAAATATAAGAGGGGAAAAATGTTTTCTTTTGATTATATATATAATATAATGTGATAAAGCATCTTCCTATATATTACTATTATTATTATTATCATTATTATTATTATTATTATCATTATGTGAAGTAGTACTGTATTGAAGTTTAAATGGCTCCAAAGTCTCTAACAGAGAAAGGAGTTTTCTCTGGCATGTTCCCGGCATGGCGAAGCCCTAGGGTGAGTGACACGTCACCAACTGTGGTCCCAAATCTAATGAGTGTGGATCCAATGTCAGCACTTGCAGATGTGGTCCCAAAATCTGCTGTGACCAAGCGACACGTGTCATCAGTGGCCATTAATCTGTGTGGGGGCAGATCTGAGTCGAGGCACTGTGATCCGGGTGGTGCAATCTCAGAGGTGGTGGCGCTGACGGAGGCCATGATAGTGGTGGAGGTGGTGGTGGACTGCTTTCCTTGGTTTTCCGAGAAGCCTTGTCTATTCATTGCAACAAGTGATGAGTCGCTTTCGGTAGCATTGATATTGGATTTTTTCCCTGTTGGCTTTGTTGTGGTAATTGTTGGTGGTGCAGCTGTTGTTGCTGTTGATGTTGTAGCTGCTCCTGGCGTGCTTGGAGTTTGTGCTTGGTTCCCACTGGTATTGCTGTTGTTGCTTTGGTTATTTTCTCTCTCTTCTGTATTCTCTGCTTCTTTAAGTTCTTGTTGGTACATCTCTTCTACCATGGGTTTCCACAACCGAACCCTGGCATTAATGAACCAGTTTGATACCTGAAACAAACACATTCCACCCATCAATCTCCGCGTATATAAACACATCAAGCACCATTCAGAAAATCTTAAAAATATGATTAAAGGGTCGAAGAAGAAGGTACTTAAAACTCTAGTATTTGTTATATCAAAGTAATGATCTATATTATCTCATAGGTGAGCCAACAGTGGAACATGTATAACATAGTGTAAACTAATATGCATGAATGCCTACACATGAGATTTAGACTCAGGACTTCATAACAATAGCTGAAGTCCTTATTGTTGACCTTCACTGTGTGTTTTCACCCTAAACTATATTATTATCATACAAAAAGAAAAAGGACACACAAGAGCTTCCTTTTTTCTGGCTCATTGTTGTCTGCCCCTTTGTGATAAAGTGTGATTAGACTTGGAGGTATCTTCTCTGCGGTGTAACACAAAGGACATCAAAGATGACAGATTTAAAATGATTATATGTGATTAGTTACACAACAGATGAAACTATTCGGCACCAGTTTCTTCTAAGAAGGGACAGTGTTTTAGTTGTATGAGTCTGACTCTCCTCATTTCCCTGACGACTATGGGGTATAGGGGCATATAGGGTGTAGTTGGATTATATATATGAAAGGCACGAGAAATTAACTGCCATATTTTTTTTTTCTCCAGCCCTTAGCTAGCACCTTGGTTTGCTACAGATCTAATTTAGGAGAAGGTGAAATAAAAATAAGACAGAAGAAAAAGCATTTAACATTCTTGCTTCACTAATAAAAAAGTTAGAAGCTAAACAAAAAAAATACAAGTTATGTTATAAACACTTAATATCCTTGTAATAAAATGATAATTAAGTTATGTCAAATAAATAAATTTGTTCTTTCAATAAAAAATCATTTTTCTCTACCCAGTTTCTCTCAACCACTCATCTTTCATTTACCCAACAAAGGTTAATTACAATTTTTCACATATTACATTTTATATATCATGCAACAAAACTATTGATTATGGATTATCATGAAACACAAACAATAATATTCAATGACAAAACATAGTTCTTTTAAGTGTTTTTATATCATTATTCCATCAAAATCTAGAGTTCACATAATATAGATAAAACAAGCTTTCATTACAGATCAACATAGACTATTGACACAAAACTTCAATTTTAATTGATTAATAACACTAAAGATAATTATAAAAATGTATCTAGGTATTGTCTTGTACAGAAATAATATAAAAAAAAGTTAGGATAAAGTAGGAATAAAAAACCAAATATTGGAAGTAATTCATTTTTTTATTTCAATGCATGGATAGAATAAATATGAAGAGGGACAATTTTGTTTTCTCATGTGGGTTTGAGAGTGAAAAATTTATATTTGCTAACAGAGAAAAAAGGCATTAATGATAATACGAAACACAAAATTTAGATAGATTTATATACTACTGAAAATAAGCGCGTTTATATACAATAATGTCTATACTTTTATAAAAAAATACAAAATTTAAAACATACAATATAAATAACTTTATAAGAACAGTTAATTAAGGAATTGTGTAGTTATTTTTTGCTTTAAATATTATATAATTATGTGTCTTATCAAATAATGATATCCTATTGTAATTTAATAAAATTTAAAATTATCTAATTTAAAATAAAAAAATTATAAAATATTATCTACTGTATAATTATATAAATTTAAGTAAAAGTAAATTTGTTTAGTTAAAAACACTTATAAAGGGTGTATCTTGATATAAAAATATCATAATAGTTTTTTTTTTTATCAACAAAAATATAATAATATTATCCCTCAATATCTATCTATTATCTATATCCAGAGAGAGAGAAGTTAGTGGAGGAAGTTTCATAAACAAGAAACATGGCATTAGCAGAGACATTAAGATCTCCAAAATATACATTACATTTATTCTTCCATATTTATGGTTTCTATGCTATGTAGTTGGGAGGAACAGTTTGACAAGAGAGAGAAAGGAGTAATGAGAAGAGAGTAAGATAATTGAAGACAACAAATTTATTTCTAACTCTCATTGATTCTGTACTTACTTCTGCCCATTTAATTTCAGAATTAATTATGTCCTGGTGTAAAAGATTCCAATACTAAATTGAAACTAGACAGAAAGATAAGTATTTCTTCAGATAAGAAAGCAAAGTTTTTGACATGAGAACAAAAAGAGAAAGAGAAAAGGTGACATTAAACAAAATAAAACCAGCATTGTCTAGAGTGAGACAGAAAAAAACCAGAGAAACAAAACTCAAAAACATGTAAGTTGCATCTGAACTCTGTGCTGGTCCCTCTTCTTTTCCATTCATTGTTTTCTTTTTTCTTTTTTCTTTTTCACTTAGTCTTGTTAATGTGGTCAGTTTGAGTCTTACTCAGTATTAGTTAATTAAGATTGTTTATAAATTGCAGAGATTAAAGTTAAAAAAGAAATGAATGAACCTGATTTCGCGATAGGCCAGTCTGTCGTGCCAACAGATGCTTATCTGCATCGCTTGGATACCTGAGAAAGAGACCAGAAAATGACATCAGAGTCCCTGCCTTAACTGTGTAAAGGGACACGGAGCTTTCTGTACACCTAGCTGAGTTTGAAACCTTTCTTTCTTTCCCTTCGTGGGCGTGAGAATCTAAGAGAAAGAAAGAAAGATCTATGTCCTAGCTGCCATGGCAGAAGTAAAGCAGATTACTGGACACACTGATCACTGTCTCTACTTTATCCCCTCCCCAACCCTTCCACTTAATCTGTAATCTAATTAGGTATTCAACAATATCAGAAAAAAAAAAAAAAAAGATACCAAGAAATTCATCGTAGTTAAAGCAGTGATGTGCTGTATGCATCTTTCGACCTTTTTGCTGGCGAGACAACATCCAAGGACGCTGCAGTTTTACTGCATTACTGTTCATCTATACGATCGTAGGGCACATAAATAATGGCTTTTAGATTCTCTCTTTCCTTCCTTTCTTTGTCTCTTTATTATCTTTTAATAAACACAAACCCAGCTGCTTTTCCCTCTTCTTAATTATCACAGTATATTCTGTACAGGCTCTTATCTTCAACTCTCAAGGACCATTATTATATATCACTACGCATTACATCACAGTGTTTATTTTATCTTATTAATTACTCAAAATATATTTCAGTTGTTCATTTCTTCAGTTGTACCAACACAATCTTTAGGTGAAGATTGTACAAGCACACATGAGCGAAGAAGTAATTAAACGTGAAAGTAATAGGCAAATATGATTGTGGTGTTATGATAAGTAATAAGAATGGAGAGAGAAAAGAGGAGAAGGAAGCAAAACTTACGGATGGAGAAAATGTTCGAAAAGCCAAGCTCTCAAAATGTTGACAGATCTTTCAGGCAAGCCTCTCTGGGGTCGCCAAGCTTCTTGTTCCATCATCCCCATCTGGTGGAAGGCTCTCTGCTGTCTTAGGCTTTGCTCTAGCACCTTAAGCCTTGGGGTCTCACCCTTGGTCAAACCTGAGGCCCCCGCCCCCTCTTTCTCTCCTAGTAGCTCACAACTTTGCTTCAGCTGCGCTGTTATTGCGTCCTTCAGACACCGAAAATGCCGAGACATTGCTTTCTGCGCCAGTGCTGTGTATGGAACTGCCGCACCAAAACCCATCATCAGGTCAAATGAGTTCACCACCATTTGCATCTGCTCGCAGTAATGGTTGTATCTCCTATCCACCTGAAAAAACAAACCCTTTACTAATTTGCCACGTCAAATATTCACAACCTTGCATATTAATGAATGAATGAACATATCAAAAGCTAAAAATAAGAAACGAAAAGGGTGGAAGATGCGTTCATGCATGCTCTCATTTACTCATTCATTGTGAGGTTTGTGAAAAGCTATATGAACCTACTTTAGCATTAATAAGGGAAAGCAACTCATGTGAAATAAATGTGGATAATTATTAGTTAGATAAAAGGGCACTAACCCATGCAAATAGTGAAAGACCAACACCCAAATTAATTATTGATTAGTTTATATTGTTAAATGAATGGACTAGACAGGGTGAAAGAAGTCTTCTAACTAAGTATTTATATTTGGTTGATTTTTGTTTGAGAAAGAGTAGAACAATAAAAAAATAAATCCCAGCCATCTAAGGAATAATAGGGATGCGATGAAATATTGATTAACAAGGATATGAAGAATATCTCTTCGGTTTCTTTTGGAAGTAACCTTCTCCAATTCATAGTCTTGTGCACATAAATAAATAAAATAAAAAATAGTAAAGGCAGAATTTGATTTATATAAGAAAAGGAAAAAAAAAAACTGTGAATTTCTTCCGGTCAACTTAGACATGAAAAAAATGGCTTTCACTGCAATATTTCCATGATATGACATTGATAACAACTTGGTACGTAATAGATATGGTGAGTGAGTGGTTTCTTCCTTGTGTTGGGGTCTATTACTAATGAGAAGGGACGTCGCTTCCTGATGGACGTATTCTCCTAATGGTCAGTCTCATGGTTTGCACCAAACCAAGAAAGCAAGTAAAATAATGTAAAGTGATCCCACCAATCAAATTGAAGGATTAAAAAACCGATTTTGTATTAATTAAAATAAGGAACACTTACCTACCAACCGATCCTATGAAATGGAACCCTATTATACCAGCCGGCCTTTTCCTTTTTCTACTTTCTCTTAAACAAAAGTAGAAAATAATTAAAAGATACCGGCCGGAGAGGAGAAGCGTGTTCTTTATAATCCCCTTGTTAATTTGGAAGACAAATAATGCACTATTAATTAATGGATTAAATTAAGCAAATAATTTAGAAGGAAAAGATATTGGGGGACCTTGACTCTTGATGGGGAGAGAAGGCGAAAGGAGAACAACTGAAAGAAAGAAAGAAAGAAAGAAAGAAAGAAAGAGAGAGATTAGAATACATGCCTCGTCCAGCATTGATAGAAGTTTGACCTTCCTTCTCTGATGCTCAATCCTATCAGCAGCTGACAGAGGAGGAGGAGGCGGAGGAATAGCAGCATCTTTTGAGGAAGGAGAAGAACCACCACCATCGGGATTTGAATTAGGGTTTGAATTCTGCCTATTCAACTTGCTCTTCTTAAACTGACCCCTCCCAACACTGCAAAACTCTTCAAGCAACTCCTGTGCAGCCTTCACATACTTTGTATTTCTCAGAACATTAACTACACCTAACGAGGATGACCCGAACCCAACATGTCCCTGCTGGTTGTTGTCGTGTCCTATCACCCCTTGCAAATGCAATGCTTGTTGATGACTGTTGTTCTTGTACGGAAATTGAACTGTGGAAGAAGAAGAACCACCAGCTCCAACACCACCACCACCTTGTTGATGATTGTAAAATAGAAAACCACTATCCCCCATCCTCAATTCCTCGGCTTTCGCTGCTTCCAGTGAAGAAGACAACGACAGCGAAAGACCTTGCCCTTCCATCACGCCTCCTTGTTGATGAGCACTCTCGGGAACCCATGTGAATTGTCCAAAAGACCCTCCCACGGCCGAACCAGTGAAGCCTTGGAGGGAATTGGAAGAAGGATTGGGAAGCAACATGTGGAGTGTTGAAGAAGGAGTGGCGTGGGTTTGAGGAGGGGAAGGCGACCTCGTTTGAGGGTTCATCAGAAAAAGCTGCATGGCAGCTGCTGAGTCAGCATTAATGCTTGAAATCTGGTGCTGTGGTTGATGCTGGTTGTTATTCACACCGTTTTGGTTCTTCGAATCCCCCAATCCACCCATCATCATATTCACCCCTTGTCTGTTTCCGTACCACTCTCCAACTTGCCTCGCCGCCCTAAACGTGGCCGTCACAGGCTGCTGCTCCAGCAATTCCGCCGCAGCCGTAGGCGGAAAATTGAACATCTCCGACAACATCCCGGCAGTCTCGTACACCGGTTCCTCTTCCTCTATCCCTACCAATGGCGCTGCCCCGAACTCTCCTTGTAACCTTACTTTGTCCCTCCGGATCTGCTGCTGTGGACTCACCCTTCCTCTCTCCAACCCATTCGGGAAACTGAAGATTCCTGGTTGAAAATCTTGGGACATAGAATTGCAACAATTAATCCAAGATCGAAAAGAAAAGCAATGGTGTGTAGTACTAGTCTCCTCGATGAATGTGACGGTGTTCTAATTCCCATGTTAAAATCATCATCTTTATCTCTTTTAAACAACCAAACCCTCCTCTTCAGTTGCTTATCTTCTGTCCAATAGTTGAATTATTGATCAGTAATAAGAAGAATAATTAAACAAATCCAGAACATCCAGAAATACTATACATAAACAATTCAAAAAAGAGAAAGAGAGTGCTAAATTCTCCTCCATATCATTTTCAACTTTGGTGGCATATCTGGTGGCGTGTGTGTGTATATATATATATATGCACACATATGTGTACCTCTTAGAGTTGCAGGGTATGAAAAGATGTAAAGCACTCAGACATCCTCGGTGGTTTTGATAGCTTCTACAGTTCCTTCTTTCTCTCTCACACACAAACGCGGTCACTCAAATTCTGTCTCTATGACTCTCGTCTCTTTCTCTCTTTTGTTGCTCTCGGAAGTAAGAGGTTTCCGCAATGAGTTCTCTAAAAAGAAACTGCGGGTTTCACAACAATATAAAACTAAAGATGGAGGGTTTGGGGGACTGATATCATACTTGTCTCAGATAAACACAGAGAGAGAAAGAGAGAGTGAAGAAGAGAGAGGAAAGGAAAGCTGTCGCTCTCACTCTTCTTTGGTCTTCACCTCTTCCTTTAGTTTTTTTTCCCCACCAATAATGTCCTTTTATATATACTTTTTTAATCTTCTTATTCTTCTTCTATTTCACACCATTTTTTCATATTTATATCCATTGTTAATCAATTGCACACACAACAACTATTCATCCACTCCAATGACCATACTAACCCTATCTTATATATACTGCTAAACCCATGTTTACTGCTATAAACCCATGTTTACTGCTAAACGATAAGAGAGTAAGGATTTGTGTATATAATTTTTGTTCTGAAAAGGAAAAATACAGAAAGTCTAAGATGGAGGAGGAGCTTAGAAACTTATTAATGTTATGTGCAATCAAAATTGTGGTATTTTAAAAAGTTTTGATGACGTTAGCTTAGTTTTATATAGGGTGTGATAAGAAGTATTGGGTTTTATTGTCATCTGAATACGTCCTTTGGAAAGAAACGCAAACTACGGAATAAAATAAAGATAAGGTGAGTAGAAAGTCATCTCAGTGATCCAAACTACCACCATCTTTTTTTTTTATATGTTGGAATGACCATAGTACCCTACATAATCATTGCCGATGGAGATGAGCCCCCTTAGTTGGTAAGGTTATGTAGGTCACATTAGGTGCTGCAAATTCATTAATAGCCCTAGTGAAGTAAGACAGGAAAAATATAAGAGATTTTAGAAATAAGGAGTGCTACACGAAGTGGATCAATGGCACGTGCGAGTGGATGGGCAAAACAGACAAGTTAGGTTTGTGTGGGATAAATAGGCTCTGAAAAGTACTCATAACTGCTTTAAGGTTTGGCACTGTCACAATGACCATGTTCCTTTTCCCTTTTCGTGTATCCTTTTTTTTTTACAGGTGTTTTTCATGTTTCACCTTCTTTTACTTATGATTAAGGTTTAAATGTATTTTCATATTTCGTTATTATATTTAAGTCTAATCATTTTTATCACATGTTTATTGTTCTGTCCTACAAGTCTAATAGGGTTCTTGTCAAATTTAAATTTTTTCATTGAAATAAATATGTCTAAAATTAATAATTTTTTATTCACACGAAACATTGCTAATTTGCTATCCAAATGTTTATATTTGATAGACAGTATTATAATAACAATATTAATTCAAAAAAAATATTGGTATATAAAGATTACTTTTTATATACAATATTTAAAACTAATATTCGTCTTTATTATATATACCGTTGATGCTTTCTTTGTGTACATAGATATTAAGTTCCAATTTGCTTGAAGGGTATAATAGGCTTTTAATCATCATTTGTTGTACATCGTATTGAGTTAATTTAACTTGTAATTAAATATAATCTAACCACGTAGGGTTGGATTTCAGTTTAAAAATTTTAAAATCTAAAGCTACTTTTCGATTTTTGTATCATATTTTTTTTAATTCGCATTCCATCAGAGAACTAAACTCCTTCTAACATTTTATAACAATAAATTATATATTCAGTTTTTAAAAAAATAAGAAACAAAAGAAACATAGTCTAAATTTTGCACTTGTTATGAGATTAACATGAGGAAGTAGGAGAGATGAAAAGTGAGGAAATAAGATTTTATCCACACGTGACACTCAACCTTAATTAGTATGAATGTGAAGGTAACTCTTGGGACAATATTCATTTTCTTTGAATTCAAAGCATGTAGCAAAGCAGTACACAACATGGTAGCAATCTTCTCAAATCTCATGCTACTGTGTGGTTCTTGTGGGCATATATTCTCGCATTAACTTCATGGCAGGACTTCAACCACTCAAGCTTGATTGAGTAGTGAGAAATTTTAACCATTGGATTAAAATATTTGGATGGTGACTGGGAAAGTAGCTAGCATATTGTTCACAATCTTATTTCCTCAAATCACATAGATGGGTGCTTATGTGCATTCTATATGTTATATCCACATGAATGAGTTCAAAAGAAAAATATTGATGAATACTTATTGAAATTGCTCAAAGCATAAACAACAAGAAAAATCTTAAAAAATAATGTTATTTCAATGTCACTGTCATAAAAAAGTCCAACTCAGCATCAGAGTATCTCGCTCAAGCGAGCCCATTCTCACTTGAGCGAGAATGTTCCAGCACATTGGCCAAATTCAACGTTGTACTCGCCCAAGCGAGGAAATCTCGCTTAAGCGAGAATACACTTAAGTCCAAACAAATTAGGTTAAATAGGGGGCTAGAGGCACAATCCTAGGGTGCAAGATTGAAATGATAACACTATTGAGTGACTTGTAACCCAATTGGGAGAATAGAAGGTGATAGACGATATTTGACTAATTCTACCCTTTAGGATTGAGAGAAATATGTTCAAATCAAACTCTTATGGATTGAGGAGATCTCTGAACATAATATTCTAGTCTTGATTGATTATTTGTATTATTATTTTGCTTCTAATTCTTGATCTAGAATCTTAAATCTGACGGGAAAATATTTTAGGGTTCTGACCTAATCAATAATACTTAACATATTTGAGTGTTAGGAGTAGACTTGAAATGTTAATTGCTATCAATGTCTAATCGTAAAGCTAAGTTGTTTTTATAAATATGAGAGAAATCGATATTTAAGAAACATCTTAAGAATTTAATATGCGAGAATCGAAATAAATGATTTTTATACGGGCATCAATATCAATTAAAGGACATAATATTATCAGGTTAATCTAAATACAAAAGAGTGAGAAAGATGAAACCAAATCCTTATTTTTCCAATTGAAGCAATAACTCTTTGCCTTGTTTTCTTGTTAATCATTGTCATCACAACAAATTCCAACAAACTTTTATTATTCTGTTTTATATTTAATGAATATTTTACTTGATTATTCAACTACTCCTTGTGGGTTCAATATTCGTCCTTAGAAACACATTATTACTTTTGATAATGTGGTGCACTTGTCGTAAAAAGTTATCAATATGGTCCAATCTTATAAAAAATGTGAGATATTCATGCATAAGCTAATTAAGTTTTTGGTATTACGTAGCAATGAGTCAAAGTTGGATGAAATCAAGTCGAATCAGTGATGTGTATGAGAACAATCTTGTAGTATTCTTTGGGATGCAACAATCTTTGGTGTCGAAAATGAATATATATACAATTGTACATAAACACGCAAGATGTTTTGAAATCATTTAGGGTAATCAAATACTGAATATTGCAGTCATTCAAACTATGAATTATGTGCGTACACTTTAAATCTATATATTAAATATTTATTCAACTTATGTTTCATGATATCAATCGTTGTCACTGATATTATATTAAAAATGAAGGTTTAAATTAATTAATTGTTTACATGGAGAATGTTGAAATCTACGATTTCCTTGAGCCTCAATATATACAAAAGTCTGGGACTAAAAAATGGAATGTCACTTACATTCAACGATGTTTCAACAATCTCAAAAGAAGATTTACATGACACATTTATAATGTGTAAGTAAAACTCACTACATTTACATGTTACATAATTAAAGTAACACCACTAATTAATTTATCATTTTAGATTTCATTGACAATTGATGATAATAATATTGTGTGGTATTAATCATTCAATAAAAAGTCAAGTGCAAACTTGAAAGTTGTAGCGTAAGGGTATGCTTTAATTATGAAATAATATGTTATTATAGTTTATATAATGTATTGTAAATTACTAATGACCTTTCTTTTTAGTTCCATGAATGTATGTAATGTCTTAAACGCCACCTCATTATCACATAATCTACGTTAGGTTTATCCTAAGGTATTTAGTTCTTCATTGAAACTATTAAATTCTTGTTCTTTTAGTTTTTCAATAAATTAACTTCGTTGAACTTCATATATTAGTGTAATAGGAAACAAGAAAGTTTTGAATGTGACTATTATGTCATGCATTTAATGTGGACCATAATTTGTACAAATATTATCGATTGTTCGGAACATGTGTTAAAACACTTTAAATATTTTAAAAAGACTTATTAGAGGTTTCACATATGGCATTATGAAATTTAATTTTTATTTTGTATTTAGCGAGTCATTAAGCACAAACACAATTGAAGAAATTTGTTATGAATCGACAAAATATGCTTAGAAATTATTTAGCTAGTTCAGTTTTGATTAAGTTGTGTTAGACTTTATTTCCCTAAATTTTGATTTGAACATGTTTTTTTATTTCTAAATTTGGATAAATACTTAAAATTTATTTTCCTCACAATCTAGTATGTTTATGATTTACAATTACAAGGGAAAGAAACAAATTTGGTGAAAGTATTTTAAAAAGTGTCACATATTACATCGGTTGATACCTTAACCCATGTAATATCCTTATTTTTACATCGGTTGAACATGTAAATGTTGTAAAATGACACATATTACATCGGTTTTTGTGACAATCAATGTAATATGTGTCTTTACTGGTTAAAGAAAAGAAAGCATGGGATATTAAATCTATTTCTTGGGATGATCAATGTAATAAGTTCGTTTCTTTCTCACTTTCAATTGTGTTTATCTACAAACAACATTTTAAATTGGTTACTTCAACAATCGATGTCATAAGTCTGCATTTTTTTGCAGTTTCAATTGATTTTCTATATCGGTCAATGTTTAACACCATTGTAATATTTGTATATTTTACATCGATTGTATCAGTTGTGCAATCAATGTAAAATATCTCTCACTTTCTACATCGCTTGTATCTACAATAGTTATTAAACTGTTGTAAAAATTTCTTCAAAACTAATATAAAATATATTTTCTACACTATTAAAAGTAAAGAATAACCAGTCTCACAATTTATTTTATTAAAGAAACATCCACTTGAAACTATTTTAATTATTAAAAAAAGAAAAAATTATTCAAGTTAATTTGGTTGAAAGGATGAAAAAAAGGAAAGTGTAAGAAATAAAAAATTTGTGGTTTGATTAAGTAAATGTGTAAAGAAATAAATAAATAAATTTCACACTAAAATACAATATAATAAAGGGTTAAATATGTTTTTGATTCATGTACTTAACACGAAATTGGTTTTCTTCCATGGTCGAAGACCATCCAGGTACTTGTAGTATGAGAATGATTGGAATGAACCCTTCTATATGTGAAATTATTGTTAATTTTATTCAAATACTATTATTTTTTTTCAAAATTTATTGTTGTTTTGATTTTAGACCGATGTCCATTGTAACTACTTTTAATGGATTGATGAAGGGAAACCTCAAATTGAACCAATTGCACATACAAAATGACTTATTCTAATTATTTCTATACTACAAGCACATAAATAGTCTAAAGTTTATATCAAGGTTGAAAACAAATTTTGTGTTATAATATAGGAATGAAAAACATATTTAACCCTAAAATAAATTATTCAATATATATATATATATATATTCTAAAATTTTAGTTTGATTGAATTATGAATATTTGTTTACTTTTATTATAATAATGATAAGTAATTAAGAAAAGAATATCAATATTAATAAATAACAACAAATAAAATATTATTTTTATTTATTTTTTTATAATAACACTACAAGAAAATTATTAAATAAAAACTAATTTTAGAAAAAAGTAATTAACTGTTATATTGACTAAATTAGATATTATTTTAGAGATTAAAACATTTATTAATATCTAAATTAGTTTCTATTATGGATAAATAGTTTCTAAATTGGTATCTAATTAGCTACCAACTTTAGAATCCAAATAATGGATGACTAATTAAATACTAATATAAAAATCATTCATCAATAATACAAACTAATTTAGATATCAATATTTTTTTATTTGTAAAATAGTATTTAATTTAGTTAATATAAAAATTAATTATATTTCATCTTTAAAATTAATTTTTATTTAATAAATTTTTAGTATGTAAAATAATATTTATTTTACTCATGTCCTATTTCTTCTATTTCTTCTTTGTTCTCTATCTGATGAGAATAATCGTGCATTAAATTCCTGGCTAGTTTCAAATGAACACAATTTGGGGTGAGTTCAAGAAATGAACTAAATCGTTGTTATGTTGTGGTTGCTCATCCGAGGCTATGGATGGTCCCGTAAAGTCGCCATCTATACTCTCAAGTTGCCAACTTTACACAATTTCTTTCTAACAAATAATCAAATAATGACACATCTTAGTGACGAGCATGCACAGAGAGACAGTACAATCGGTTTAATTTAAACTTCACAGTAATATATCAAGTGAAAAAAAAGTATATCTTAATAAAATAAAATTTGTTGTATGTACACAATAATATTAATTGTTTAAAAATTAATAATTAATTTTAATTTTAATTTATAATTTGTAATTAATTAATTGTAAGTCATACTAAAAATATTGTTTGTTTATAACTATGTAGCCCACACACTGACACGGACATTGATACGACACGGACACGGATACGGAGATACGTAAAATCTCTAAAATGTAGGACACGAGGACACAGATCTATATATTATATAATTATGAATTATATAAATTGACAATAAAGATTTGTGTGCACAAGTATGTTTCAGATTATTTTTTAGAGCAGAAAGATGTTTTTCATGACTGGTTCAATTTGTTTCTTATTTTTATAATCATAATAACAATTTATACAATAAAGTTTAAATTTTCAAAAAATTAATGTATTTTTCCTTTTTAAAATTGTATTAGAACCGTACTAGAATTGTCAGAAATTTAACAAATACTTTTTGAATTTGATACTTCACAGATACGTATCTTACAGGTGTCATATGAGTGTCGGTGTCCGATACGTTATTTATGGGGAGTGTCCGAGTTTCATAGGTTTATATTAATAATTTTGTTATGAATGTCGAGTTAAAAAGAAGGGAAATAGTGGTAAGTTTATGTATAAGCAAAGTTGAGGTGTTTGGAGATAGCATCTAGATAGAAAAGAAAAAAGGCGAAGAGGAAGACAGCATCCCATTGTAATAAAGGAGTAGTGGCCCGACAGGTACCACACTAAGTATAGGTAGCTAGTTAACTCTTGAACTTCCCACAACTTCATCACTGTCATTTTTGGTTAAATGCATGCACTTTCATTGTTTTTCTCGTTTCTCGAAATTCGAGATTCAGTTTGGTATCACATTTTTGCTGCATCCTTAACCACAAGACTTCTTACATTGGAGATGTTGACTAGTATGGTAGCAAAACATGCACAGAGATGAGGTGCACCCCAACTGTAAATTATGTGAAGACAGAAAGTGAAGGAAAAGTGTGTCGCATCTTTTGTTAAACAACAAGAAAGGTAGAACATGTATGTGTAGGTACTACTGATATATGGAATACCCCAACTACTTTATGCTTTCCATTTACAAAGATCATTTTAGTTATATTTATTATGCCCTTTTAATTTTATTATTTTTTAAAGGAATTCTTTTTTTCTGTTTACTTATGTGTCTATTTAAAAATTTAAAACAAAATAATAATAATAATAATTATAATTTTCTTAATTGTTTTCCTAGGTTATCTAAAATTTAAGATTATACCACATATACTAAGGTCTTCATTTTTATTTGTAATGTCTTAGTTTTTAATTTCTCTTATATGCAATTAATATGCAATTGTTTTCCTCCATTTTTGTAAAGATATTATTGAGAGATGGTCATTTCTCTTTTGAAATTTAAAAATAAAATAAAATATTCAAAAGTAAAATAAAACAAAATTAAAATGTTCTTATCTATACTAATTACTTCTTAAATATTTTATGCACTCACCAAAGGTTAAAAAAAGTAACTATAAACGTGAAATTATAAAATTAAAATAAATAAATAAATTTTTTAATTAATTTGTTCTATCTTTCAAAACAAACAATAAAGAAAACACATATTAATTATTATAGCTCCAAATAATTGTTGAGTGATTTTCTTTGAAGCTAATAATTGTGGGATGGAAATTATATTTCGGGTTGTCCACCAATAAAATGCAATTTTTAACAATAAATTAATTAGTAATTAACTTTATTTTAAAAATTATTATTATTTATAAAAAAATAGCTGAAAAAATATATTTGTTATTAAAGATCTAAATAAAATCATTTCATAATATATAAATAAATGTCAACATCATCTTATAAATTAATTTTATAGAAATGAATTGTACATAAACTTCTTAGTAAATATATTAATATAAAACTTTTCTTAATATATGTATTAATATAGAAAATTCATTAATGTGGAAATTATATTTGAAATATATTTAGGTAAATGATTTTATTATTTATAATAGAGTATTCAATTGGATTGATTTATGTTTGATGAAAGATATGTGTGATTAAGTATAGAAAAATAAAAATGGTTTTAAATTATTGAAAGTGGTAGATAAATTAATTAAAATATCATGATCATGAGGTAAGTTGGATATGGGATTGACAGTCTAAAAATATAATACGGGGCATGATAAATGTTGCTAAGCAAATTAGCGACATGATCTTAACGTACTACGGCGCTACAACTGCACACGTAAGCAAGGGATTATGGCCATTACCAAATCTGATTATATTTTTACACCCGATTCTAATTACATAATAAAATATTAATATTTATAATAATAAAATGTTTTTTTAATAAAAGTATAATCAAAATATAAAATGTTAAAATAATTTTTAATTAAAATATTAATATTTATTAAAAATGTAAGGTGAAGAATGGTGTAAATTTTTTTTTTGATATATATATATAAATCAATAATCCTATATGATACTCTGATGTAAAATGAAGGCTGCAATCTCTGACAGTTAACCTTTTGCGGCATTACCTGCTAAGAAAACAACAAACTAGCTTTTCCAAATCATTATCTCATTTAGTATTATTCTTTAACAAATGCGAATACACTTATCAAACATCTTTTTCTTAGTTTTTTTTTTTCCAAAAGAAGCTCCTACAAGTTGTGAACTCATTGAGAATATGTTTCGATAACAGTTTTCCAAAATTCTATATAGAAGTAAATTAAAATCAATATTTTTTACAAACTAAAATTGTTATATATGCTAATTTATAAAAATTTGTTTATGTAATTTTTTCTATTTAACTGGTACATAAATTGATTTTGTAATTTCTTTTATTTTTTGAAGAATTTAATGAAGAAAAATCATCTAAACATATTCTAATTAATAAAGCTGACTTTTACATTACATTCACAAATTTATTTATTTTTTTCTTTCTGATAAAAAAAAACCCTTTATACTAATTTTTACTGTGTACTAAGTATTTTTTTGCTTTTCCTGTAGTTGTTATTTATATGTAATGGTGATTAACAAAATTGAGTTATTTAACGTTGGATAGATGTTGGTGAGAATGTGTTTGTTTATAGGTTCTATTGTCAACTTATGTTTTTGGAATATTGTTTATCAACAAACTTTAAAAATTTCACATTTATTTATTCTTTTGCAGATAAAAAATATTTAAATAATATATATATATATAAGAAAATGATATATAAAAAAAAATAGTATTAAGATGATAAAAAAAAGATAATATCTTATTTTTTTTATGTATCGTATAGAAAATATATACAAATGTATGAAGTTCTTCTCTTTAAATTACAAGTTAATTACGTGATGACGTTAATTATAAAATTTTATTATTATCAAATTAATTGCATACGTACGTATATAATTACTTATAATTGTGAATATGCTAATATTATAATTGTGTATATGATAATAGCCATTTCATTAATAATATATATGATACGTACAACATGTTTCATATATATATATATATATTACATTACAAAATATTAACAAATTTAATAATTAAAAACAATCTTGTATTATATTACATTATATTTATTATAAATCTAAAATAGAACTTATATTTAAAAAATGTTGTGTTATGAATTTTAAATGTATAATAATATAATTTGTATATTTACATCTATTCATTTATTATAAAATTTACTGTATAAAAAAAAATATTTATCAGTACATTCAATGTCCCATGTGGTATCACGCTTCTCTCTCTCTCTCTTTCTATATATGTATATGTATACACTGAATTATTGAATATCAGAACAGTAAACTAGTAGCAATAATTAAGAAGCAATAATTTGCGAACAATTAAGAGATGAAATAGATGACGAACAGGTATAGATGAGTGAGTGAATGAGGTTGATAATATGAATGATAGAGGATAAAACAAAAAATGTACTTTAGTTTATTACCCATTAATTGGGAAAATGTAAATATAGCATGCCCAAAGCATAAAGAATGGTGAATAATGATCACATTATAGTAGCATTGATGTGTGTAGTGTGGACGATGGTCTTGTTATATCTGTTGCTTTCCCATCGTCATCATAAACAAAGCGATCATCAAACTAGTGCTGTGAAATAATTAAAGACAGCTCTAGCTATCAGAATGTGCTTGAAATTGAGCAAACATCCGCTTTGGGTCCCGCTTACACATTTCATGTCCAAGCACCTAGCTAGAGCAATATTTAAATAAGTGAACACTGATTGATACATTACTGTCTATCCCTCCATCTTAAACAAATCTTTTTTTTATGACAAAAAATGTTATGTATATATAGTTGATAGAGGTATTTGCACTGATACAAGTAAATGTTTGGTGTTGGATTTTTGCAAAGTTCTGTTGTAATTCATTTACGTACTTCAATTGAGTTTTGAACCCAGTTGATTGAATGAGGCTGGTTTTTGAATGTTTTTTTAGTTTGATTTGGTTGTTCCTTATTTTAAGTTAGAAGGTGTTTCTGGTTGGAAGTTGGTAAGACACTAACTCTTTATGTATAAAAGTTGAATCACTTCTAAAATAGTTTCTATTTATTTATTTTTTATTGTTGATAAAAAAAAATAGTTATAGAAATTACGTTTGGAGCGTGTGGTGTAGATGAAAAGTCCTTGGATAGTGAGGTTTTCTAGCTGTTTGAATCGAAATCACAGGGTGAGCCAGTATTTTGTGACGTTTGGGCTTTAAAAGTTTAGGCACCTAAAATTAAAGCGAAGGGATGGCTCTTGTTCCTTCTAACTTTCCCAAAGCAGTGCGGCACTTGCAACTCGGAACGTGAACTTTAAAAATGCTTATTAGCATATGAAAGTAATCAAACTTGAAAAAGTGGGAGAGTGGACAAAATAAATGTTTAACCAATACTGCCATCCATAAATTAAAGACACGTGCGTAGCCGACTTTGGCACGTGAGTGGAGGATATAAGACATAATTAGGTTGTCGCAATGATGAAATGGTCCCTGCCCAAGCCAAGGGACCAGGGAACGTACGTGCGAGGAGAGTGTGAGAATCACGTGACACATCACAAAAGACTATGCTTGCGAGCTCTGCACAAAAAGAGGTTGAGCTGTCAATTGTTTCTGGTTTAATTGCAGTTGGAGAAACAAATGCCAAGTGTTTGGTTTTCCTCTCTCAATTCAGTATTTCACTAATCACTCTCTTTGCTCAATCTAGCCCTAACCATACCTAGTTAGTTGCTGCTAATTCCAATGGTATTTTCTCTACTTATAAAACTAGGCTTGGTTAACGTTAACCACAAGCCAGGGATAGAGATTTTACGGTTTACGGTTCCTACCTATTTATGCTATATCTGTAATTAGGTCAGCTATATTCTAATATCTTCGAATGGTGTTGGAGATCACATATCGAATAAAAATTAGGACATTTCATTGTATATAAGTAGGTGTAAACCTCATCTCATGAGCTAGTTTTATGGGATTGAGTTAAGCTTGAAGTTCACTTCTTAATATGATATCAAAGTCATTTTCGAACCTATCCTGACGAATGTTTGTTGGGCTTATCAGACTACCCGTTATCAGACCGTTATCGGATCACCTATAATATGTTATCTCATGCACGAGTTGTCACTCTCGGTGTGAGGTGTGTGTTGAAGATCTCATATCAACTAAAAATTAAGACATTTCATTGTATATAAGTGGGTGCAAACCTCACCCCATAAGCCGATTTTATGAGTTGAGTTAGAATTGAAGTCCACTTCTTAATAAATGAACCCAAACTTATATTTAAGCTTTTGTCTACACGTCAATGACTTTAATTAATTCCCATATAAATATACACGTCTTTGTTACCAATAATATATCATGCAATTTTCTTCTTCCTTAATATCTTCATTAAATGTCTCGTCGTCTCTGAATTTTTCACCATATTTACTCTTGAAAATATTCTTGTACAGAATAAGTCGTATTGGTGATGCTGGACAACTTAATATATAACTTTGATTTTTTAAGAGGAAAAATATTCACAGTAGTTGGTTGTGGTGTCATATATATAATTAAATATTACAAATTGTTGAATTAATTAATACTTATATGCCTCTTTTGTCTGATTAAATATTTCAAGACACATGTACACTCAAGTGTGATTAAAATAAAATTTTGAATAAAAACTTTGAAAATAAGCAATTAAATTAGTAAAAGTAAAATATTTTTCATACAATCATTTAACATAAATTTCAATACATAATTTTTTAAAAGTATACTCCTCATAAAAGTAAGTTGGTTTTAATTTAAAATATTATTTTTATAAGATATTTAATAAAAATAAATTATAATGGTGTTTTCTATAACTTCAGAAATAAGATAAAAATATGTTGTAGGGCATTAACAAATTATATTTGAAATGGGTTTCCCAGCTTTATGGTGAACGATCTAATTGATAAAAATTAGTTCATATATCCAATAGTGATGTGAGTTTAAATCTGATTATCGATCGATATGTAAGAATTTATTGCTAAACTGTCTAAATATTATTTTTGTAAACATTTTTTAAACCTTGAAATATGTCTTTAATTTTAGAAAACCTTCATGATTTAATTAACCTATTTTTTAAAATTAAATAAAAAATAGAATATGGTAATATAGCACCAAAAAATGGTTTTCTTTGTATACAGGTTTAAAAGAATTTAGGTATCAACCTCACCTTATTTTATTTTCACATGGAAAATAGCACATGGCTGCACCCTAACCGCCTATGCTATTAAAAGAAAATTGATATCACCTTTATTCTAATTAATAAGACATTCACATATAATTAATAAATTTCACTTAAAAAGTTATCAGAATATATTCTAATTTCGATAAACATGTGAATAAGTATCTGTATTAAAAAAAGATAACAATATAAAACAAACTATTTTTTGGTTGCATTAAAATTATTTTATGAATTCAATATTTTTAATATTCATATATAGATAAAAAGTAGTGATTTTATATTTTGGGAGATAAAAATCAAAGAAAATGTTTTGTAGGATCAAAAATCATAATTCACGTTATTTACAAAAAAAAATGTTTTTTTAGAAGATAAAAATTAATAAATTAAAATAAAAACTCAATCATTTTATAGCAAGTGAACACATTTTCATTTTTAACATTAAAAAAATTTACAAAAAAATTACAAAAAATTTAAGAGAAGAGAAATTTCTTTCATTGCAGGAATAATAGATACTACAATACTTAATACTTCTTGTTAAGTTTTTTCTTTGATAAAAAAATTAATTAAATAAATAAAAAATAGTTAAACTGTCTAAACACCAATCATAACCCGCTAAAATCACCAAAAATTGTGTAATCTATATTTAGTTATTGAAGATCATCCCAAAACATAAAAACTCATAGATGACATACACACTAAACCTTATCTTCTACACATAAAACACCATCTCAACTCTCACCACACACAAACAAATTGGATAAAGCATCTATTAAAAAGTAGACTTTAATCTTAATTTCATAAAACTGGTTTATAATATGAAGTTTACATGCACCCCTCATAACATCTCATACTGAGGCTATCAACTCATGCGTGGGTGGGACTATATGTTATAAGTGGTCCGATAGTGAGTGACCTGATAAACACAACAAACAATCGTTAGGATATGTTCAAAATGACTTTGATACCATATTAAGAAGAGTGAACTTTAAGTGTAACTCAACATCATAAAATCGGCTTATAAAGTGAGGTTTGCACCTACTTATATATTGTGAAATATGTTAATCTCTAGTCAATGTGAGATCTCCATCCACATACAACTCAATGTGACTGCTTTTGGGGCGCCTCTAGTGCGTGTGTATACAGCAATGCCCATTCACAAATCTGCTGATAACACAGCAAACATGGTGTGCCTATTAGTTATTAGCCTGCTGATATTTCTTGTTAAGTTATCGTATATACGATTAATTAATGAAAACAATATAGCACAAACCGAATAAAACGGTTTGATTAAAAGCTTGATTATAAAATTTCAGATGAGGACAGTGAATGTAAATCTCTTTTTCTAGTTTGCATGGTTCTTTACTAAATACAGAAATTGGGTTATTATGAGTAGTACTTTGTGTCCTAGCTAGTTGAAACAAACCAATTGGAAAGAACATTGGCTGTTTCATAGGAATAATCACCAATTAATCAATTGGTTTTATCTTTCGGGGGGCCACTTAAGTCAATATGTATGAAGCTGCACATGCAATTGTCTTGCATGGGATAACTAAGACAAGAAGAAAATGCCAAAAAGTTCATCTTTTAAAAGCTTTTGACAATTTTCTGCATATATAGGCCAATCATATCCAATGCATTTAATAAGGCAATTTGAGCCACCATATACACAGTTGTTGTTCTTGAACAGGAGAAGCTAACAGTGTGATTGTGTAGTAGGACACATGTTTATTAGATTCAATAGTAATCAATAACAACAGTAAACCTAAAAGAAAATATGATGTAGGAGGTTGATTCTCCCTCTTCATCTCTTAATGTACAATGAAATCGTAATTTTGAATGAGTATTTTCTTTTAATTGGTTTTTGTTTCTATTATTTCAAATATTATTGTTCATCGAAATCTTGAGACATTAGATGGTAAGTGGTTGATTTTGTTTTGGTTGCAAAATATATCTGGATTTTATTGAGTTTACAAGAAATATTTTATTGCAGGATTTTTGCATAAAAAACATGTTAGGTTTCTCTTTAAAGTTCTTCACTAGTTTAAAATTTGAATAGGTTTTAGAGATCGGATGAATTATTTAGTTTTTTTTAATATTCAATATAAAAATTATATTATGGGTAACCTATTTTATTAATTTCTACAATATATTAGAATATATATATATATATAATATTTTAATAGTTTTTAAATTTCGTTTTTTTAATTTTATTTTCTAGTCAGTCATTTCATGTTTTAAATTATTGACATTTGATATTTTCAATATTTTTATACATACTTCATTTTATTATATATTTTTTTTAACTATATAGTATTAATTTATATTTTCATATGATATTGTTGATTATTACTAATCATACAATAAATGTCATATATATTGATTATATATATTGATTGCTTAATTAAAGTAAATGTTATAGATAAAATTTAAAAGAAAATTAAGATAAGATAACGATTCTAGTTTATACTATCATCATACATGACAACGTTTCTTGTTAATAACTATCATTGTAGGTTCATATAAAATACCAATTCTATTTAATAACCACCATTATAAATTTATATATAATGACAATTCTACATATAATCGTCGTCGTTGTATGTGTATGAGATGATGACAGTTCAAATTATCGTAGAAAATCTCTATTTTAATGACAACTTGATCAACAAAAAATTAAAAACTGTCATCAAAATTTATTTTTTACAATACTATTTTTTGTTTTCATATATAATCCTTTCACTTAATAGTGTTGTTCAAACTACATTTTTCTATGAATTTTAATACCAAAATTGGACATTCATCATATTTCCAATCTCCAATATTATTGTCAAATTAGTCTTTTTATATGAGAAATTAAAAAGAACAAATTTTAATAAAGAAAAGAGAATAATAAAATTGACCACCAGAATAATTCAAAATAGTTTCAGATTCAGAATTTCTTATGAATAAAGAATCTCTGATAAATAAAGAAGAATAATTTTTTTTATCGAAAAAGAATAATTAAATTATAATAATAAAAATGTTGATTTATAGAAACTTTTCTGTTCATTATGTATGAAAATGTAAATATTAAAAGTAGAAGTTTACTACTTTTAGGAGTTTCATTTATCAAATAAATATTTTTTTTTTGTATACTCCAATAAAAAGTGTATATTTTAATTTGTTTCAATCAAAGTTTTGAGGATTCTTTGATCCTCTTTGAACAGAATGTCAAACTTGAAAACAAGAAATGTAATGAATGATATATTAGTGATGAAACATGAACGAGAATGGATGGAAAACCGATAAGATTTAGAGGATTTTCTAATTTTGGATTCTCTTTTAATTTTATTGTGTTTTTTTAAACTAAACAGGGATTCCACTATCACAATCATAAAATTCATAAAAGGAAGTTGATAATTCATATTTTTCATGGAGAAAAATAGTAATGTTTATAGTGAGAATTAGATATAAGACTACTGAAGATTCTATATAAATGTAATGCATGAGAATTAATTCTATATACACATTGAAGATTAACTAGTGAAAATTAGTCGATAACTTAGTTTTAAGCTATTATAACTCAAATTTTATCTTACGAGAGTATATATATCATTAACCACTTTTTTCTAACTCATTAATCTTCTCCCAACCACCATTTTTCTCATAAGAAAAAAGAAAGAAAAAAAAGAGTAAAAGGAGACATATTTACTAACACACACAAAAATTAAAAAAAAAATTGTACCGATGAGGGTCGTACTACTGATGTAACGTCTCAAATCCCATCATTGGACCGACCAAAGTTAGTCAAGACCTACGTTTGTTAGGCCAATAGTTCAAGTCCAATTACGCTCAACCAATGTCAATAAAGCTAATTTGTGATTAGGAGTTAGGTTATGCAGCCCTAAGCATGGTCTAACTCCTTAACATAGTTCAATAAGAAAAACTCATCAAAGGTAATATAAATAACACATATTTCAAAAATCACGCACGTCATCATATACAATGCTCTAAGAACTGAGTACCAAATGTCTTTAATGACTTGAGCGTCGAAGTGCCTTCTACAGATACCCTCTGAGTCTGAATTATGAGAAGACCGAGAGTCGTGGTTAGGAAGGAAGAATGATGGAAGGAGGCTTGTAGACAATACGACCGACCAGTAGAAGGTGATAGAAGAATCCCCTAAATAGTTCTTCAAGTCCCGACGTCAACCCTCACACAAAAGCAAAAGGCTTATGTATTTCTTTATCACACTCTTTTTAGAAAAAAAAAACTTATTTAATGCGTTAAAGTTTTAACTATTTAAAAATAGGTTTTTGAAATAAATTAAATACTTTCTAAAAATTAATTTCCTAACATTTATTTATTGCCCACCAAGTTATTTTTGGAACCTAACTTCTACAAACATGATATTTAGAAAAAGAAACAGAAAAATTTATAAGTAAAAAATGGGTGCAGAAAAGTCTTTGTTGACGTAACAAGTCGCATGGTATATTCGATTCTTTCACTTTTAACTCTTTTCAATTCAAATAATACATTTTTATTCATTTTTTCTAATTTATCGGAACAAAATAAAGTGTAAAGGAGTTAAGATCAAATATAATTTTTTTCATTAATTTTTTTTTGAAGAATTTAAAGAATATTTCACTGTATTAAGAAAAATAAAAAAAAGACATGTGTCTCTTTCAATTAACAAAAATAAACTCCAATTATCAAATTTTCCTATAACAATTAATAAAAACTTGTGATAACTCTGATGAAAACAAAAATTCGTGCAACTGTTAACGTGCATTCATTCCTTGTAAGTGAACGATAAAATTACATATTATTATTTTTTTATTTTCTCGAAGATTGCAATGAAAATTAAACTTGATAAAAAAAAAAATCATATTTATGTTTATGGCTTCTATTTGAACAGAATGGCAGTTCCTTACAAAATTAAAATGCAATATTTGTATTATTATTACTAAACAAACAAATATTAAAACAATATCTTTTAAAGTAATATTTTTTGTAAAACATTGAAAAATTATCCAAAAAATATTGTAAGAAGGTATAATATATATATTATATATTGTTTTCGTTTGTAAGCAACCCAATAATGTGCTTGTTGGGAAGCGAGGATCATTAGTAGTTAGAAGACCTTAACCTGGCTTGGGTTTCAGTGGTTTAGGACTAACCCAAAAGTTATAACTAAGCAATGGGCTAAGTAGCCCAGTGTTATATTTTGGGCTATAATACTACGAATTTTCTACTCTAAGAAACCCTGATTAATTAATTTTTGTTATTGTTTATGTATTTGATTTTTGCTTAGTGTGCGTGTTTGTTTTAAGAAATTTTATAATTTTGGAAATTTACTTCCAGAACGTCTTAAACACATTTTACAAAATAAAATAAATTTTCAGAGTACTTTCAAAACATTTTGAAATAAAATTCGGACACATGTATAATTATTAAAATTCCAAATTATTAAGTACATTTAGTTTCAAAAAAATTATTTAAAAAATATGAGGATAATAAATAAAATATTTTACTGGAAATTATATTATTACTATGCAGTACTCTTTTTAAATATATCACTCACTTTGTGAAATAAGTGTTATTATGGGGAGGGGGAAATTTTAATGGAGAGATTTTATTCATAGAATTTACTATTTTTATAAAAAAAAAGAGTATTTTTAAATTTTTCATATTAAATTTGATCAGTGCATATTTTTTAGTTTATTATTTTTTCTTAACCTACTTTCGATGCATCACGTAACTTTTCGTACTTTGAGCATATCCTTTCCCCTCTCAAATACTATTTTAATTGTTTTCCTTTTATAAACTTAAAAAAAAAACTACTAAAATTATATTTATTTCAAAGTAAAACGACGTGATGTGGTCTCATCTGTTTTGAAGTTGATATCGAGAATTGATTATCATAACATTTAGAAACAAATACTGCTTTGTTCTTTCCTATTTAACTTTTAGGAGTTTTAAAATATACAAAATGTACTATTTTTTGTCATAATCATACAATGATAAACCTTTTTATTTTATTACTAAAAATTTTAATGAGAGATAAAATTAATTTATAATATATAAATGAATATTTTTTTTTTATAAATTTATATTAGACGTAATTATTAAGATAATGTAATAATTTTATAAAATTGAATTAGATGTTAATTTTAGAATGATATAAAGAATCTTCATTTTATATTACTATATATTAATTAAAAGATAATTAATTTGAAAATAACCTTTACAATTCGAAAAAAAAGTAGTGTAGTGAAAACAGTGGGTAATATTGTACAAGAAAACACGTCAGATGTTTAGCAATTCAATGTATTTGGAAACAAAATTGTTCTTCTCTTCGTTGTAAGTTTGATGTGAATGACGTTGCAAGTTTGATGTGAATGATAATGAAAAGAAATGTGTTGGAGATCCCAAATTGATTAGAGATTGGAGATCTAAATTGATTAGAGATTAAGATATTTTATTATATATAAGTGAGTGCAAATCTTGTTTCATGAGCTAGTTTTATGAAATTAAGTTAAGTTTAAAGTCCACTTCGTAATGTGGTATCAGATTTAAACATATCCTAACGAGTGTTTGTTGGATTTATCAGGTCATCGCTATCAGACCGTTATCGGATTACCCATAATATGTTATTTCATTGAGTGCAAATCTCACTGATTTTATAAGATTTAGTTAATACTTTAAATCAATTTCGTAAAAAGAGGGTATAAATTTGAGCATAAAAACAATGTAACCTAATTGAAAAGCCAGCATGTGGTGGGCACTGAGACACGTTGAGATGGTGACTTGTGAGTTTACATGCCCTAAAAATTAGGGAGGGGTCCTCAACTTCATTCCCTTCAATCTTTATCTTTGCTTACTTCAATAGGAACACAGATGGGACATGTATAAGATAATATGACTCTATTAAAGGGGATTTTTATGAAAACAAATATTAAACTTATGGAAAGAGCCTTGAATCATTACTTTCATTGATTTTGTCCTTATGATATTACGCCCATGTTAGTGATATGCAAACACAAAATCTAGTTGTGGAAATAGTTATGATTTTTTAGTTCCGATAACTTTTAATTCTGCAATATAATCAAAATACAACATTTATTATGTTCACTGTAGTATATAATTTTGTGATATTTTTTAATTGGACTCTGTCTTTAGTTTTAAAATACTCAACATAAATTTTTGATAAAAAAATAAAATCAAGTTAGATAAACATTTGTTGTATTTTAACAAACCCGCATTCATTTGTATGCATTTACAATTATAATAGTTTTTATCATTAACAAAAGTTGTTTTTAAGTTCTAGTTTTAGAGTTATCCATTAACTAGTGTATAGTTTTTATTTGCCTAATTTATAATATTCAAATTTAATTATGCGATTGATTGAAGGACGCATCAAATAAGATATATATAATCTTTTTCAAGAATTATCGGATGTGGATCATCTCATATAGGTAAAATTATATTAAGTTATCAAAGATAAGGGATTTTTGCAAAAGTAAATTATTTTTATTTTCTTAGAAATGTTATTTTTATCTGTATTCAAATTTTATGGTAGAATTTTATTTTCATTATACTTTACTTTAGATTTTTAAAATTATTTTTTACGTAACCTTATTTTAAAAAATTAAGGGCTAATTCCAATTTAAAGTAATCTAAGATTATTTTATAAATAGGTGCCCAGTTGATGATGGAGCATGTTTTTTTGAGTTGATATGGGTGAAAATATTTAAATATTTATTTATATTTAAATTTTAATACAATAAAACTTTCATAATATTTAAATGATCAAATTATTAAGTATTTTGTATATTGCATCAATTAAATTATGTATAAATTTTTAATTTATTTATTCTCCTTTTTTCCTTTAATTAAAAAAAAAATCACTTTAAACTTTATTTCTCTTCCTTTCTTTTATTTTGTATTTATTCTTTACAGATTGGATAGAAAAGCCAATATAAAATGTCTACTTGTATTTACCTTTAGCTTTTAGTATAATTTCCCTTTAAAATTACTAATAAGAAAATTATTTTTAAATTACACGTGTTTTCCTTTTTTAATTTGGTTTGGGTTTAGTATTAATTTTTGGGCTCTTGTACACGTCCAGCCCACTTACTACTAGACTAGTCCTTATTTCTTCATATATTTTTATTAATGTTGTGTATTTATAAAATAATTATAATAAATATATAAATTAATCATTTTATATTATTTAAATAAAATATTTTTATAACTATTTACCTAAATTTTTTCCTATTTTAGTATTTACCTATTATTAAATAAAATATTATTTACCCATTTTAGTATTTAACATTTTTGCCCTTTTATACTAATATGTTAACAAATTCAAAAGTTCATTAAATACAAATATTGGAAAAAAAATTCCTTTTATCTGTTTAAGCGTTCCAAACTTTATGATAGTGTATACATTAAACTTATTAAGTTTTAAATGAATCTATATATCAACAGTTTATTATTAAAAAGATTTAACTATTATCAAAGATAAATGTGTATATTTTAATGCATTCCAATTAAAAAAATTATTTAAAAATATTTTAAATAAAGTCTATTTTTAATTTTCTAAATAAATGAAATAAATGAAATAAATAATATATTTTAATATAAGAGGAAGAGTGTGTAATTTATTTTATATTTGAATTTAAGGAAAAAAGTTTTTAATATTAACATATTTAAAAAAAAGAGAAATACTTTTTTTTTACAATTTTACATTAAATAACTAAAATTATATATTTTAACATGGATAAAGAAGACATTAAAGTGCTTTTTATATAACATCAGAAAGGATAAATTTGTGTCTTTGTTATATGAAATACAACACTCTACAACAAGTAGAACACAATTTTATTTTTTTTATATAAAAAGTTTTCATGTTATGCATCACTATGCTACTTGACATCTCTGAGCTAGACTGATACCTCAAGTAACAACAATCATTTGTCATCACATAAAAAAAAGTATTATTAAAAAAAATACAAAAATATGGGGAGACTAAACCAAAACTCATATGTTAACAAAGCGATACATAGGTAAACTATACCTATTAATAAAGAATTCTAAGAACAGATTATATGGAAGTCTATTATACCAATGAAAGGATTTTCTATTAATCAATCCTAAATTAGCCAACTTATCAGCACACGCATTCCCTCCACGAAAAATATGAGTAACCCTAAACCTGATTTTTCCACAGTAATTAAGACAAGTATTCCATTGATTACGAAGCATCCAAGGAACATTTGTCCTAGCAGTAAATGCAGCACAAACCAAGGCAGAGTCACATTCCAGCCAGACGTTTGTAAGACCCAACTTTTGAGCTTCCTCCAAAGCATATATAACTCTATAAAATTCAGCAACCAAAACAGTCTGAACGTCAAGAAACGCAGAGAAAGCTCCAATAAACTCCCTCATACTCCCACGGAAAATACTTCCACAAGCGGCAAGACCTGGATTATCCCTAGCAGCCCCATCAGTGTTAATTTTAACCCAGCATGGTGAAGGAAACTCCCATCTAATAGGAAGATGACGTAGAACTTTACAAGTACGAGTGTTAATACCAAAAAACTTGAGTACATTGAAATCGAACATATCATTCTTCATTGAAGCTTTAGACGAATTACCCACTAGACAAGTTAAATCTTTAATAATCAAAATAGCCCTAGAAACCTCAATCTTATCCTTAAAACGAACATAATTCCTCATAGGTCATATCATCCAAATAGAAAAAGTTATCACATCTAGCTTAACCAATTTAACCAACGGACTACCATTACTCTTAATAAAAGAAAGAAGATCATCCCTATTAGAGAAATCATAAGTAGGAAAATGTGTCGAACTCAACCCCAAATACGCAAAGCATTAACACATTCAATAAATAAATATTGAATAAATTTTCCATGCTTTTCGCAAAGCGTACACATACAACATACAAATTTACAAGTATTTATCTTATCAAAGTTTTATCCTCATAATTATAAATTTATTTTCCAAACTGAAGATTGAGTTAACTTTTTCTACCTTAATTAATTATTGCGCTTCTCAAAATATTTCCCAAACTTAAAAAAGTTATTAAATTTTTAACTTGCTGCTATGATACCTAATTTACAAATCACATACATCGTTGTAAATTTAGATCAACATATATTCATTGATTTAACTTAGATATACCATAAGATCACACAATTGTAAATACACACAATAATAAAAACTGAAAAATTAAAGACGTGAAGGAAAATAAAATAAACAACTTACTAAAAAAATATGATTGCATCAATTTGAACTAGATATTTTTGAGTTTAGATAGATAAAATGTCTTAGATGCATAAATAATAATCACTACAAAATATTAATTTTAGTTGCCAACAAAAAGTGAGAGTTATAAAAAAGAAGTCACTAGCAAAGGTGAAGTATACTCAAGTTGGACACAAAAGTAAATGTCAAATATTGTGTCCACAATTGAGACTTTTAACCCACACTAAAAATTATTAAAATAATAATAATAAGTTTGCGTTTAGAACGGGGACACAAAATAGATGCAATGAAAAAAAAATTAAGTGACGAAATAAAATTAAGTCTAGAATGGAAACACAAAGTGGATGCAAGTTAAAAATTATTAAAATAATAATAATAATAGTAAGTTAGCGTCTAGAATGTGGACACAAAGTAGATGCAATAAAAAATAAGTTGCAGAATGATAGTGCGTCCAAAATGGTAACACAAAATAGATACAAGTTAATATTTTATTACATTTAGCATAGGTTTAGGTGACACTAATATTTGTTTCCCAGGTAGTGTACCAATGATGACAATTTTCTCACATTTGCTTTATCACGTAGTGTCTCCAACGACGCTAAGTTTAATTATTGTTAAAGATCCCACATCGACTAGAGATTAGGAAAGTTCATTATATCTTTCATAATATTTTAAGATTAACTTTGTAAGGTTTGCACCCACTTGTATACAATGAGACAACATATTATGGGTTGTGCCCAACAAACACTCACTAAAATAGGCTTTAAATGACTCTGATACCATATTACGAAATAAACTTTAAGCATAACTCAATCCCATAAAACCGATTTATGGGATAAAATTTGTAGTCACTTATATACAATGAAATATTCTCATCTCTCTCGTAGATGTTGGATGTCCAACCCATAATTAAGTTTTTTTTTTTCATTTTTTATACATTATTATTATTATTAATGAATAAGAAAAAAAAGAGTTCATTATACGGTTCTCTTTGGGTATCCATTTTCAATATGATATTCCACTTCATTCTTCTTCTTCTTTCCCTGAACAAGAAAAGGTGTTACTTTACTTACTGGGTTACTGACAGAGGAAGAGGACCCACATGCTTAAGTAGATATTGAAATTCAGGTGCTTCTCTTCTCTTCTCCATTCTCTTCATCGTCAACCCCAACTCGTCTTTTAAGAAACGTTAATAATTATAATATTACCTTAAAAAGATTCCACTGTTCCTATTTACCTTTTTTGCGTAGAATCTAAGTACCCCTCCTTTTTCTTTCTTTCTTTTTTTGGTTCCAAAAGTCACTTGGCTCCAGGGTATATACACTACTTTACTCTAATCCCTTTCTGATTGTTTTTTTTTTCATTACTTATTAAATTCTGATTTATCAGATTCCTTTGTTACCACAGATTCTTAATCTCTTCCTGCTCAGTTCACTTCTCACTATTTTTCCTTTTTCTTTTGCTTTCGCTATCTTTGATCGTGGGTGTGCTGATTTTTTTTTTTCCTGAAGTAAATTGACTCGGGTTTGAATTATTTATCAAACGCTATATTGGATATTGCGGAAGTGAAGAGATTTGAGCAAACAGGTACGTGTAACTGGAAATTCGAAGTTGTTCATGTTTTCGTAGTTTGAGATTTGACGATGCTGGTGTGCGTGAATGAGGCTGTATTCATATCTTATCGTTGGTCACAAATGATTAGATACTGAACTTTGCTTTTCATCTTTTGTGCTGTTATATTTTCTTCATTAACAGTTTTTCCTTTTGAACTTTCACATATCGCAAGTTTTTCTGATAAGCCATCTATCAGTGGTGTGATAATCTTTCTGTCATTCTCGGTAATTTTTTCTTTCCCTGCAACACACACAATATTGAGGTGCGGGGGGACGAATAAATTGCCATACAATCAGATATAGGTGATGGAGATTGTTTTAATTTTAATTTTAAGGTTTAATTATTTATTTGTCCCTGTATTACATAAACTTTTCCTTTTAGTTGTTATACATAAAAACATCTTTTTAGTCTCTGCTCTTAACATTTTTAATTCCATTTAGTCTCTATCTGTATCATTTTAATCTATTTTAGTCCCTATAAGACCACAAGGAATTAAAAAGGGTATATGTATGGATTACAAGAAGATGCTTTTATGTATAAGAGCTAGAAAGGAAATTTTTTGTGACTATAGAAACCAAACGAGTAATCAAACTTATATGGCCAAGATTCTCTCCTGCAGCCATACAAAAAAAATTCAATGTTGTTTCGATTATTTTTAATCTTAACTATCCTTGATTGAGATTTTCTCTTCTCAAACTCTCGTCCTGCACTTGTTACATTTCCTGTATATGTATGTCTTCCCAATCTCTAGTTGTCTGACTGTTTCTGTCATTGCTACTTACCTTAGTGTCATGACATAGCTTTTGCGTATTATATTATACTCAGTGCTGGTTAAAATCTTCTAGAGGGATGATCATGCTGCTGAATATTGAAGTTTGGAATCAAGGCATAACATTTACTTTTTCAAAACGAGCTTAATAGTCTGTAGACCTACCTTCTTTATATAAATTGTGGAATATATTTTTGTGCCTACTCAATGGACATATTTTCTGACAAAAGGTTTGCCAACCTGAAGGTGAATAATTTTGCATGAAATGGGATGGTTTAGAAAGTTGCTTAAAGGTTCCGATCATATTTCACGTGGACAATACCAAGGCAAATATGGAGAAGACAGAATTTGGGATAACCACCGTAGTTCAATGGTATCAAAGTTTTCCTTTCATTAAGAATTAAAATCATTGTTATAAGTTACAACTAATCATGTCCTTGAGCTAGCCTTTTATTTGAATTTAGCAAGTGCTAACAAGGTACTAGTTCCTCCGAGCCTTAAGCTGATAATTTGAATATGTACTAATTGTAAACCCAATGCAGGATGACTTAACGGATATAGAGAAAGAAGACATTGACCGTGCAATTGCACTCTCTCTGTCAGAGGAGGATCATCTTAAAGGGAAAAAAGTTGTTGGTAAGATTTATGCTCTTGCATGTTGGTAGTTTTAGTTAATTTTTTTTGTTAGTTTGGCTACTTTGGCTCAAATTTAATGCTATGATGATTCTGCACACTGCATGAGGCACCTAAACGTATCTGAATCTAACCAAAATAATCATTGGTTTATTACAAGTTCTTAAATACCTGTTCTATTATTTCCTGTATGTTTAGTTTATGCCTATTTCACTGTCTTCATTATTGTTTAACTAAATTATACTTTGTTGATCAAAGGCTATGATATCTGTGGAGTCTTTCATATTACATCCCAATCAAAGTAGAACTATAAGAAACAGGTTTATAAATTATTAGAATTAGGTTCTTGATTTTTTTTTAAATAGAAATTTAATATGTATATAATAATTGTGACGATATTCTGATTCTGGTGTTTCACTTAAGTTGCTACTCAAAAGTGCTCAAATTATATTTCTTATAGTTATGAGTCCATTGATTAGCTTATAAAAAAATACAAAAAGAGTCAACTGAAGAAATTCTGTAGTTTGATATGGTTTATGTATTGAGATAATGAATGCATTAATCAACTATTATTTCCACACCAAAGCATAACCAAAATGTCTCATGGTTTTTGTCTCATAATATCTTAGAGGATGACTCTCAATCTGAAGATGATGAACTCTGTAAAATTGACGACGAGGAAGACGAATATCTTGCTAAAATTCAACAAGAAGATGAATATCTTGCTAAAATTCAACAACAAGAAGATGAATATCTTGCTAAAATTCAACAAGAAGAAGATGAACGTCTTGCTAAAGTTCAACAAGAAGAAGATGAACACATTGCTAAAATTCAACGAGAAGATGAACGTCTTGCTAAAATTCAACAAGATGAAGTTGAACGTCTTGCTAAAGCTCAACTTGAGGAAGACGAGCAACTTGCTAGGGCAATTCAAGAAAGTTTGACCCTTGGTTCTCCTCCTCAATCTGACAATGATTCTTCATTTCTATCTTATCCTCACCTCTTTCCCCCTGGACACAGGTAATTGTGTGTATGATTACATCTTTTATCTATATAACAAATCCTTCCTTGTACGATTATAGAAATTGCTGAAATTTCTGGTTCTAAATGAAGGGGCCAATAATGTGTTTGTATGTGCCAAATGTGAAACATTCTAAGCAGAAGATGTTTTGAAACTTCAATTTTATGTTTTGCTGATTTGAGTGTTTGGTTATACAATTAACTGATCTGAACTTCATTGAAGGTTATCAATCTTATTTTAAAAGATTCTCACCTGAATCATTGAACTGGGATAAGCACCGGATTGGGATTTTATGAATGGTACCTTGATGTCTGTTAGTTTTTTCCTGAGTGTTATTAAGTACCTTTCAATTAGATGAAAATGTTAGAAAATGGTAGTGATTAAAATGAACATATTTAATAATGTTATTAGCTTAGTCTAGTTTATGGTGATCCGTGAGCACTTCCAGTGGAATATCTTGTAGTTTATTCGTCACCTAATAAAGTTGAAATTCTCTCTTCTGTTTCAATATTTTGGATCTATATAATAAAGATTTAATTATTTTTCAAGGTTTCATGAATTTTTCTTAATGATTAAAAACAGAGATTTATTAGCTGTAAATCTGCTTTCAGAATCTGTGCTGGGTGCAAGACTGAGATTGGCCAAGGAAGATTTTTAAGTTGCATGGGAGGTGTCTGGCATCCAGAATGCTTCTGCTGCCATTCATGTCGTCTGCCAATCACTGATTATGAGGTTAGAGGCTAGAGTTTCGTTTTTTTTTTGCAGCTTGCTTAGCTTCATAAATGAAGGTCTTCAAATGTCAGTTTTGGTCAATCTCCATTTGATTATGCTTAATTCGTTCCTTTACAGTTTTCCATGTCTAGCAATCGCCCTTACCATAAATCATGCTATAGGGAGAAGCATCATCCCAGATGTGATGTTTGCAAGAACTTTGTAAGTATCTTGAGTATTGCACTAACAGTTGTCTATTTGTCAATTCTGTGTGTTGTTCTCTTTCAAATGTTTCTATCAATTTTGATGGACTTTAGAAATTTCTCTACAATATACATATACATATACTTGGAAAACTGTTGATATTATTGAGTTGTTTTCACTTCTCGGACAGATCAGAATTCAAAGCTATACATACGGAAATTCTAGTAAACGTAGTAGTTGTTTAATCTTTATACTTAGGGTAGTCACAAATCAATTTGGATTGGTTTTGTAGCATTTTTAAATCCAAACTGATCAATTTTAATCATAGTTTGTGTCTACCACCCAAACCGAACCAATATGAATTGTTTCAGATTGGTTTATTGGGTTTATACACATGTAGATTTCTCTTGATGTTTGGAATGTAGCATATTACGACTAGTTATTATGGAACCTAGTAGGGTTGGCCCAAAGTAAACTGTATACTTATTAGGAAGGCTCCTATATTAGGAGGCAGCCTTTGGGTGTTTTTGTTATTCAGAAGTCTTAGTGTTTGATCGGTGGCAGAGGGGATTTTCCTGTGTATTATTTTTTTCCCCAGTCGATAGCGATTTAGACTCCTAACACAATATAAGTCCTATTGCTTCTTAAATTTTAATAATTAGCTTGAATTCCTTCACGAGTCTGTTGTAGTAATTTTCTTAATTTCATCAAATCACTTGGGCCTAGTTCAGATAGTTTTTTTCGTAAACACTTTAGAAGAAGATAAGAAGGTAAAACTTCTTCCACAAGTTAAATTCAACTTATGCCCTTCAACTTAATTTATTTTACTTTATTAATTTCTTCTCTTATGATTTCTAGTGGAAAAGTTATTTAACGGGACCTTTGGACTTTACAGGAATTCTTGGATCAGCTGCTTAAGCTAACAAATGTTAATTGATAATCGTAGTATTACAGTCATACTTGAGATCCGAGATCATTCTCATCATCCTTTGTAATTAATTCAGATCTTCAGGTTTAAAGGAAATTTAAAACCAAACCTTAATTTTCTAATCTACATCAAACTTTTCCCTGTATGATTATAGGAAAGGTGTAAGTGAAAGTCTGAAATCCCCAGGGGTACAATTTTGGTGCTATTTTTCCTCTTAAAAAGAAAAAGCAGTCCTTGTTTTGTTTACTATTTTTTTTTGTCCAACAGTTTTCTGTTTTCTAAAATTTGTTTGTCTGGTGAGCGTATTTCTGTTTTCTAAAAGTTTGTGTAGACTTGAACACTAGAAGAAAACAGAAGAGGATGAAAAAATCCCCTGTCTGTTTTTTTAACACTTGTTTTGGAATCAATGTTCAGAGCTTCATAGATTTTGCATGAGAAATTTGATTCTTGGGTAGTATGGAATTGTTTAGTGAACAGTTTTTAAAACAATAGGAGTGAGAAGAGAATCAAACAGACCATAAGTCTTGGCTTTTAAGTTATTTTTTCCAAATATTATATATATATATATATATATATACATATATTTCTCAGTGAACTAAAATTATTGGTTCTTTCTTTGCAGATCCCAACTAATTCATCTGGCCTCATTGAGTATAGAGCTCATCCTTTCTGGCTACAAAAGTACTGCCCATCTCATGAGCTTGATGGCACTCCTCGTTGCTGTAGCTGCGAAAGAATGGAGGTCAGTAATATTAGCTCCCGAAACATTTCATCCTATTGTTAACAATTAGGAGCTAACTGATGGATCCCGTTCCTTTCCTCGCTCGCCCCCTTCTGTCTTTTTGTCTTTTCAATCAGTGCAGCCAAGGGATGCAAAATATCTTTTGCTTGATGATGGTCGAAAGCTATGTTTAGAGTGTCTAGACTCATCAATTATGGATACTCATGAATGCCAACCTCTCTACCTTGAAATACAAGAATTTTATGAAGGTTTAAATATGAAATTGGAGCAGCAAATTCCTATGCTCTTGGTTGAGAGACAAGCTCTGAATGAGGCCATGGAGGGAGAAAAAAATGCAAGTCTGCATGAATTTAACTTTCAATTTCATTCATGGAATGTTATTTCTATCCTTTCTTTCCCTGTTTTTCTATTATCCTGACTGACTTTGAGATGTTCTTTTGTTTCTATCTGTTGAATGTAGGGTCATCACCACTTACCTGAAACTAGAGGACTCTGCTTGTCAGAAGAGCAAACTGTGACTACTGTAGGATTTCTTTGCAAACTGAGTCTTTACACATTTAATTCCGCTATGGAAGATCTGTTTATCAAATACTGATTTTATTACTTTAATATGTTTCATATAATGCTAGATTTCAAGGAGGCCAAAGATCGGAGCCGGCTACCAAGTCATAGACATGATAACTGAACCTTATAAGCTGATCCGTCGTTGTGAAGTGACAGCCATTCTAGTTTTGTATGGCCTTCCCAGGTATCCTTCGTATGCAATCTACTTTCATACTTCTACAATACTAGTATATGACATTCCCCAGATAGAATTCAAGAATTTTATGTTTATAGGTTGTTAACAGGATCAATCCTAGCTCACGAGATGATGCATGCATGGCTTAGGCTTAAAGGTATTCAGCCTTTAACATGATGCAGAAAGTTTATATTTTTTCTTTCAAGATGCTAAGTTGGATAAGTTTCCGGTTTTTTTACAGGTTATCCTAACCTCAGTCCGGAAGTTGAAGAAGGAATCTGCCAAGTATTGGCTCATATGTGGTTAGATTCAGAGCTGTATACCGGATCTGGGAATGGCGGTGCATCATCATCCTCGTCTTCATCTTCATCATCACCTTCCTCCTCTTCTGCATCATCAAAGAAGGGTAAACGTTCCGATTTTGAGAAGAAACTCGGTGAGTTTTTTAAACACCAGATTGAGTCAGATACCTCCTCAGCTTATGGAGATGGATTCAGATCGGGTAACCAAGCAATGCTCAAGTATGGCCTCAAAAGCACCCTTGACCATATCCATATGACAGGAAGTTTTCCATATTGAAAATTTTAAAGAAGATATAATTTTCTGACCTATACCTTCATCATTACTGCGGCTTGGTCATATAAACTATATAGTTCAAAGATTTCAAGATCATATAGTTTAACACAAGACAAAATAAGGAATAAAATTGTCCCTCTTACGTTGCAGTTCCTTAATTTCGTGTCAAATGTGGCACCTCATGTTCTATATGTAGAACTAAATACTACTAAGGAATTTAGAAGAGCTCAAGCAATGAAAGTGTAGAATTAATTTTGTATGTCTTGTGTTTTCTGCTTTGGAAATTTTATTTGCTCCCAACTCTTATTTATGTTTTCACTTTCTCTACCCAGTATTTGAATTCATTTCGTTTTTTGCGAAGTTGTTTTATGCCAAATATTCCAGTGTTGCATGCGAATTTGTCAAATATATATTTTTTCGAGAAATAATTTTTGGAACGTTATTGTGAATATTGACAAGATTTTCCAAGTTTTTGTTTCGAAATATAGTTTTACATTTTACAGATTAAGTTCTGAAATTATTTTTGGATTGCCATAGAAGTTTAGAACATTAAAATTACATTTAAGAATCTAAAATTTCGGAATGTATCTTTTCATTGTTGATGTATTTCGGTATGTATAAACAGCCCAAAAAAAAAAAAACACAGAATCATTGTGGTATTAGATGAATAAGAATATAACAGTAATAATAGTCATAATACTACTACTAAAAAAATAAAAAATAAAATAATAATAATAATAAATAATAATAATAATAATAATAATAATAATAATAATAATAATGATAATAATAATTATTACTAAAATAATAATAATAGGAAGTTTTAATAAAAAAATAAGTATTTTTTTAATTTTAAAATCTTAAAGCTAATAAAAAAATGTTGAAAGGTATACTTTTAATTCTATCATTTGTTTAATAAGTACAAAGAGAGACATTTTTTTCTTTTCCTTCACCCTCTACAAAATGCATGTTGTTTTTTCAATTAACGTACGATTTCACAATGTCAATACTAACTCAGGATTTTGTGTTTGTTTCGCTCAAGAAAAAGAGAAAAAAAAAATCCTAAAATGTTTACACCATCTTTAGAAGTACCACTCCTATATATCTTACCCTATGCTAAAATATCTCTAATATAAATAAAGCAAAAATTACATCTTAAATCTTCGAAAAGAAAGCAACGGACAAGATTCATTACTCAAGGTAATATATACATTCTAAGTGTCATAGTTCATTATGTGAAAATAAAATAAAATTATTATACCAAAAATACTTTGATATTTTCATTTACCAAATATGATAGTCATGTTGAATATGTCTTTTCAACTCCGATAATCAGTAACTCATTAATAATAAACTAAATTGACTTGTGATTTACAATCTTCAGAATGATTTTATTACTTTCCAATTTCATATATCAATTTAACTAATGATTATAATTTACGAGTTAAAATAATTGACAAATTTAGACTTCTATAAATTAATTTGTTATTGTATTAATTATATAAATTAAAATAGTAGACTAATATAATTCATAAAATCTCTATCAGATGCAAAGATTTGAACGAGTCTTGGTTTTCTGCCATTATATAAGTCAAAATACCAGGGTTTGAATATATAGAGGTGGGGCAGATTTTGAATTTAGGTATTCAACATGCACTCTTTCTTTATCTGATACAATATGTCTATGGTTAAACTTTATAATAATTCAAACAGATACACATCTATACGTTAAAACATGTAGAATTTTGTGCCACAAAATCAATGAGCTTTAGTCAACTATGAATATACCTATTTTATATATATCATTCCAATTTTAACAAAATTGTATATATATTTTTTTTAAATTAAAAGGTTCCTTGAACTAGATAAAAAATAGTTTAAAATTTGAATAGATATAAATAAAATAATCACTCAAATATAATTAAATAAAAACTAGTTTCAAAAATATAAAATAAGTATTTAATATATTAATTAAATTAGATATTATTTTAGAGAAATAAATTATTAATATATAAAATAATTTCTATTATTAATAAAATTGGGTTACTCATATTTTTCGTGAGGGAAATACATGTGCTGATAAGTTGACTAATTTAGGGTTCATTCACAGATAATCATTTCATTGGTATAATAGACTTCCATCTAGACTGTTCTTAAAATTCTTTATGAATAGGTATAGTCTACCTATATATCGTTTTTGTTAACATGTGGGTTTTAGTCTAGTCCCCCATATTTTTGTATTTTTTTTTCCCTTTTTTTTAGTAATACTTTTTTCATGTGATGACAAATGATTGTTTACTTGAGTTGTCAGCCTAGCTGAGATGTCAAGTTGCATAGTGATGCCTAACATGAAAACTTTTATATAAAAAAACTAATTTTTAAATTAGTATTTAATTAACTATCAATATTCTAACTATCAACTATTTTATATTCTAAAATAAATAGTTAATTAGATATCAATATAAAAATTAATTTAAATTTTTTATGAATAATAAAAACTATTTTAGATACCAATAAATTTATTAATATTTAAAATAATATTTAATTTTTAATATAATAAATAAATTTTTTTAATAACTTTTTTTATAAGACATGGTTATTAGGAACGTAATATCATAATTGATAACATTAAAAATTAAAAATAGCATATTTTATAAATTTTTAACATTCAAAATATGTCTGAAAATAAAATATTTTATCATATTAAGATTTAAGGTTGATCTATATCTATATATAAAGATTTATTCATTTAATTTTTAGTATTAAACATATTTATATATAAATAATAAAAATAAAAATATATCACAATAATATTTCCGCATATAAAGATCAACAAGCAATTGTAAGAACTTGTTTATAAAAACAAGTGAACTTTAAAACCACTAAACTAATTAATTGGTTGAATAGTGCGTGGGAATTATTGTAAAATTTATGGCATTTGAATTCAACTTTTTCCTAATAGATATATTTTTATAAGTGTCGTTCTATATGCTGATAATTAATATATCCTAAAAAATCGTTTTTCATGTTATTTAGTCACATTACTTTTTTTTATGGAACCATGTTATGATTTGTGATGATGTAAACACTAACTATAAAACATAAAGATTGGATTATTAAATTTCAAAATGACATTTACAACTACTGTAATTTTTTCCATTTAAATAAACAATATGTGACCAGAGAAATATTTTTTTCGAAGTCAATAAATAATTTTCTCACTTGCTTATCTGCAGATGAAGAAAAAAGGTAAAAAAAACAAAAATCAATCTGTCAGTTAGCAAATTATGCAGCAGTCAAAATCGTCACCTAGGATATTCATTAGGCTTCCTATAGTCTCTTGCTATTAATATTATTTTTTTATAATGCCTTAATTAAGATTGTTTATTAATTAGGAAACATTATAATATACTTCTATAACAAGTGCTGATAAAAAAAAATCTATAACAAGAAATTACGAAAATTACAAACATTCGAAAATATTCTGAAAAGAATAATAACTTTTAGTAAACCAAGAGGTTTTTTTTTATAAACTCGTGAACTTATTAATTTTAAAAAATATCGTTAAGTTTTAGAGGAGTTGTTTTCTGTGTAAACAAATTATGGAGGTGTAAAACTTTGCCTTTTGCACTTTTCACTGCTCGAAGGGTGATGAAGAATAAGATTTCTATTATAGTCAATTTGGAAAGACATGATATATTGCAGTTTTTCTTGACTTGTTTGGAGTCATTGCTTTGGGTTTGGCGTGTCGCTTGTGTTTCACAACGATTATGTGTCAAAAATTTTACAGTTCAGGATGAGCAATGTTTCATGTCCGGTTAATGATATTTGAAGTGCAATTTGGGTTGGAGTAGTGAGTGAAATTTGGAAACACAGGAACAATGTCATCTTTAAAAGGGGCGTAGCTGATGCATCAGAAGTGTTCGTAATGGTTCAAGTAAAGGTTTGTCTTGGAGTTTTTCAAAATCTTGTTTTAGTTCGTTTTCCTATTCTAGTTGGTGTTTGGACCTTTTGGCTTGTATGAGGTTGGTTTATTGATGTTTTGTATGAGAATTTTTATTTTATTTGGTTGTGTGACTTTATCACTTGATACAATGAGGATAAAGTGTAATTTTTTATAAGCATTAGACCATACTTAATGTGGTTCATATATTAATTTTTTATTACTGATAAAAAAATGTTGGGTTGAATGGTAGAACATGTTCAATGGCTATGTCTTTCAATTGAACTCCTTTTTGCTTTTACATTTGATTAATCTCAATAATAATATGAAAAATAATGATTAAAGAAAATGAAAACTAGAATTGAAAATTTATCCTATATAACCACGTTTTCAATCTTCTAAACTAGTGTATATTTCATTCATTCTAAAGTCTATATTTTTTTGCCTTAGGTTGGATACTTATAAAAGAATCGAGATTCATCTTTACCAATAAATAATCTTCATAATGGGAAATTCGAAAATCATATTTGTTCTTCGTCATAAAAGAAACTTCGACTTTTGACTTACCATTTATAATACTATTTCAATCATCTTCATTATAAATACAATCACTGAGTCAATTTGAATTGCTTTGAAATTCAGTACGACATGCATTTAATTATCCATGGATTTTCATTGCAATGGTTTTACGAGGATCCTTGACTAACTGTCGCAATGTGAATGAGTGTATTCAACTCTGTCAGGGTTCACTATTCGGCCAATCTTTTTATTTTTTTTCTTCGAGGCTTAATTTTCAATCCATAGCCATAAGACATTTTCTGCGACTTTATCAAAAAAGACCATTTCTACGAGTTAATAATGGCTGACAATTTAAATTGAGGGAAGCTCAAGTGTGAGAACAGGAGTTACTCGGTAAACCCTAAAAAAGATGAGCAATTTTAATTGAAAATGTATGGACCGAGATTGAAAGCATTTTTTTAGTTTAATTGTGCTGTTAGTGCTTGAAATTTGAAGTAATTTTGGTTTTGGCTTTCAAAATTAAATTTTTTAAAATTTAATTTTAGTGCTATTAAGCTTCAAATATAACTCAACCTTACAAAATAGATTTTTAAGGAAATGTTAGTATTCACTTATATATTATGAAATATCTTTATCTTCAGCGGTCAACATTGAAATCTGTCAACTTGTGCATAAGACTATGTAATGAATTGTCTGATAACGGTTCTATAATAGATGACATGATAAGACTAATGAACTCTCGCTAGAATAGACTCTATTAAGTTTAACTCAACTTTATCGAATTGACTCATAAGATACATATATACTAGGAAATAACTTTATCTTTAGTTGATGTATGATCTACAAGTGACTAAACAATCATTCTAAGTGATTAAAAATAATTTTAAACCCTAATTCTTTAATTAAAATAAAATAAAATTATGGAATTATTTTTTTAAAATTTTAAAAACTATTTTTTTTTTTTTTTACATTTGAAGGACCTAAACAAGAGGTTTTCCAAATTTTAAAGATTCAACCGATTTTTTTTGACAAAATGTGTTTCAAAAGTCAAAATTGAAAACTTTCAAAACATAAAAATCATCATAATTGATATTTTGTCACTTAAAATATAAAGTCTTTTTCGTACACAATCTAGAATCAAAATTTGACTACATATTAAAAAGTAAGTTATTTTGTGATGATTTGCTGTTGATTTTCCACAATCTTGTGATGTTTATTTAAGGTTCGTAAAATTATTAAATATATTTATCTAAGAGACAGTTAGAAGTTTTCATACATGAAGAGAGATGGGTTTATCTTACCAACATTTTGATAATGTAATAGCTGGAATCCAAATGAATTTGATTACGTATTAAATGTATCGATGATATAAGCTGAATATTACATTAACCTTTGTATTTGAATTATGTAACTTTTATATATATATATATATATTTAATAAAAGTAAAATATAAAAATATATATCGAACTTTAAAAGTTAAACGTCTAAGGTAATTCCAAGATGAATCTTGCAAAAACAACTCCAGTTTGGGATCTAAGTTCATCTATGATCTTATTTTGGTTGTCTCTCTTCTCAACTTAAAGTGAAATTGCAGAGTTAATTAAAACAACAACATGCATTGCTTAGAGAATGAAGGAAAGAACAAATATCTCACTTTCTTTCTACTTATTAAACAAAATTGAATTAAAAGTACACCTTCCAACATTTTTTTATAAATTTTTTTATCTTAAGCATCATTATGTAACTTAACATATGAGCTAGGCTGACACCCCAAGTAACAACAATCATTTGCCATCACATGAAAAAAATATTATTAAAAAAAATAAAAGAAAACTCTCATCTAATAGGAAGAGGATGAAGAACTTTACCACTACGTGTATTAATACTAAAAAACTTAATCACATTGAAATCAAACATATCATTCTTCATTGAAGCTTTAGATAAATTTCCTACTACACAAGTTAAATCTTTAATTACCAAAATAACCATATAAACATCAATCTTTTCCTAAAATCTAACATAATTCCTCATACGTCATATCATCCAAATAGAAAAAGTTACCACAACAAGCTTAATCAATTTAACCAAATGACTACCATCACTCTTAACAAAAGAAAGAAGATCATCCTTATTAGAGGAATGAGAAGTAAGAAAAATCTGCCGAACCCAACTCCAAATATGCAAAACATTAGAACATTCAAAACATAAATGCTGAATAGATTCTCCATGCTTTTCACAAAGTGTACACATAGAACATATATGCAAACCTTAATTTTGAATATGTTGATTTGAAGGAAGTCGCCCATGAAAAACTTTTCTGAGTACTAAAGGAGGAATAAATGAAGACCAAATGAATTTACCCCATAAGGAACTCCTAGTTCCAAGAAAAAAGTCCTAGCCGATTTAAGAGAGAAACGACCAGACTCATCTAGAATCCAATTAGGAATATCTTGTTCCCCTAATCATGGTATGATTAAAAAAATGAGGCATCTGCCGTAAAGATAAAGGAATATTCCAAATCACAACCTGTCCAAAACTGAGAGACTGTATCAGGAATGCTATCAGATAACCCTGCAATATTTGCTAAAGAATTAGTTGAACACCATTTATCATTTCAGAAATTAATAAAAGAACCTGTAAATAATAATATTTTAAATGAAAAAATAAAATAAAAAGTATTAAAATATTAATTTATTATTATATAAAGTATATATTTATAATATTATTCCGTATCAAGAAAAGTGATTGTAACTTTAATTTAATATTTTTTGTTAAATATATTATATTTTCTGTAGTATGGAATAGTGAGTGAATAAAGAAAGTTAATGCATTATCGAGAATCATTGACTGGACTTGGTAAATAGCACCATTTACAGCTTCATGACGTGGTAGTTACGTCAGGTGACGTTTGACACCTAACTTTTTCGTATAAGTGTCTTCTGCCGTCAAATTATAAATGATTTATTTAAGTTACATGGTGGATAATATTTATGGTTTAATAATCTCGTTTCCAGAATCCAACTCCTTTTAAAGAGTCAATTGAGGATAAATAAACAAATAAATGCATTAAGTATTTATTTTTGATAAATTAATTATAATTTTTTATGAAAATAATTTGAAATTTTGTTTCTGATAAATTAAAATAAAGTAAAAATGATTCTAAATCTGCCCAATTCCTCCCAAGCTGTGGTGTAAACATTTGGATAAACTTACTTGGAAGAAAATAAATTAAATAAAATTAGTTTATATATAAATTAAGTTATGAAAATTTTCAGATAATAACTTATTAAAGAGTTAATTTTATTTTATTAATAAGTTAATTTTTTATGAAGCATTTCATTTTTCATTTCATAAACACTTAAATATTACTCAGAGAAGTCCTAATTATAAAAAATAAGTATGGTTGATTTTATTGAAATATATACATGAATAAGAACAAAGGCAAAAAACTGAATTTTAGTAGTTTTTTTTAATATAAAAACAAACAGTTGTTTGTTACAACTAATTCGAACTTACTTTTGAGGTAAGTAGCTCTATTTTTAACAAAAGTTTGTTAACAAATAAAAACGGTATTTAACAAGTAAAGTTTTTTTGAATGGTCTATATAAATAGCTTATATTATTTTGATATACAAATTAAAAATATATACATCATTATAATAAAATAACAGAAAATGAAGCTAGTTAGTTCAAAATTTTTAAGACATATATTCAGATCAACTTTGTTTTTAGGAGAAAAAAATAAAAAATATTTTTATAAATTAAAATTAGTTTATAAATAAGTTATTAATTTGTTCTTTTGTATAGTTTTGACATTTTTTTTATAATTTGTGTATAGATCAGTTTTACTTCATAATATTTTTTATTATGTTTTTCTCTTACAAGTGTTTCTAAAAAATTCATCCAAAAACATTTAACAAGGATTTGAATAAGAAGTCATTTTTTAAACTCTTAATCTGTAAGGTATACATTTAATTGGATGCTTCTTCAATAGTACATGACAAAAGCTTGGGTTCGTTTGGAATGTCAAAAGAATAAAAATAAAACCAGAATCGTTTGGATATATTCGAGTTTGGTCCAGAAAGAACAACCAAACAGAACAAGTGGAGTTCATCAATGGATTCTTCAACAACCAATGGGGCTGTGGGAAGAAGAAGAAGAAAAAAAACAAAACAAAATATAGAGATTATATTATGGAACCTTAAAAAAACGAGTAAGAAGGTGGTCAGAGGGGCAGTCTCGTGTTTAACATGCATCCATGGAAAATATTACAATTAATAAAAATAATATTTTATTATTTTTTAACAAAAAAAATTCAAATTAATTAAAATATTATTTACATATCATGCTATTAGAAAGTTCTTGTTTTCCCATACGCTAGTGTTTGCTCTGTGTTAAATTGACATACATTTTTGTCAAAGAACGAACATTCTTTGCAAATTGCATTGTGCTCCTAGAATTACATCGTCAAAGTCGACATTGATGATTTGATGGAACCATAAAAAATGAAATTCATTTTCTAATTTCGTGATTATTATAGATTTTGTTTGAATTTATCATTTGATGACACCAAAGACCATACGCAAGGTATGCATACTTCAATTTATTTATTTATTTTTATATCGATATAAAAAAATATAAAGCTAGAGCTTTTAAATAACAAGATTTGTGTTTTAATTGTTATAATATTTTTTTTGTATTAAATTATTATATTTTAAACATAATTTAACTCATTTTTTTTAAATAAGATAAGGTTTAAATAAGATAAAATTTGTTTTTATTTATATATTTTATTTGTTTTAATTAATATGAGATCTTTAACGTATATTTTATATGAAGAATAACATTTCAAATGTAAAATTGAATATTTATAAATAGTTTAAGAAAAACTTGATAACAACAGAATAATAACTCTAAAAAATTAAAATATTTTTTTATGATTTTCATACCATATTAAAATAGTAAAATTTAAATTTAATTTAGTCATACAAAATTTAAAAGAATGTCTTTATTTATATAATTTTTTTCTAATTAATGTGAAATTTCAACATTATGCAAGTAAAAGTAACAAAATATATAAATTCATTTGGATAAAGTTATCAATTTGAAGATATTCAACCCCTTATCTATTTACGACTTCGTATTAGTGTAAGGTAGGATTTCGTACAATCTGATACATGAAAGGAATAAAAAAACATGAAGACTTGAATAGTCTAATGTTTCTCTAGTAGCATATTTCTTTAGAAAAAAACCAATTTAAAATTGAAAGTGTACCTCATGTTTAATATTTATTAAAAATGATAAACTGAAATTTATAAAATATACTTTTTTTAGTGAATGTAATTCTTTTTCTTTTTGTCATCTTTATTATTTTTTAAATCTAACATACTTGTAATTGTAGATAAAATTTGGAAACATTGGAATAGGTGTGTCTTTAAGAATGGGAGAGTTGATAATTTAGAGGTGTTTGCGGTGACATAAAAAAAAGTTTAGACTTGGATTACTAGTAAAGAACAAGATGCAGAGTTTTCTTATTCTGATGGGTGTTTGGAACCTACGACATGTACGAATGCTATTAATTAGTTTTGCCTCCTTTACTTTGGTATGTATTGTAGATTCCTTGTTTTAGGAAGGAAGAAATTGTGTTTTTTTGCATATTGATTATAAGTAGGTTGTCTCTTTGGTTGGAGTAAGGAGATATTACGCAATAGGAGCATCCGTTTCTTACTTTAGAAGAAAGAGACTCCATGGAGGAGCAAAAGGGACGTTCAAATGATTTGTATGATTTTTTGTTGTGTTCATGATTTTCTAAGGTGGTGTACTTTTTTTGAAGGGATTTAAAAAAAAAAGCTCTAAAATTTTGGAGAACAGTGTTTGGTGGTTCGTTTATATTTTTATGTATTTCGGTGTTTGATGTGTTAATATTTCCCAAGTGTTGCCGAAGGTAGACTTCTTTGGTTGGTTTTGGGATAGAGAATAACTAGTAGTTTTTGTTGGGAGTTTGTAATAGGTTGGTGTCTGAAGTCCTATCTTATTTCTTCTTAATTCTTGTATAAGAGTTGAGTCATCCGTTAAGTGATCCATATTTATTTATTGTTTCTTGCAGATAAAAAAACTTATGTACTTGCAATGTTCTCCTAGCATGACATCGTCATGACCTATATCGACGAAACCAAAATACGAAACACGTTTTATAATTACATAAATATTATATAGGTTATGCTTAAATTTGATGTCTTCATTTTTTATAAATACTAAATATGAAGTACATTTTTATTTTATTTTAAGAATGTAATAAGATATGTTTAAATTTATGTTTGTCAATGTTTAGTAAATATAAAATATTATATGATAATTAAATTTTGTGTTTATAATTTTTTTAGTAAATATTAAGAAACGTTCAACTAATTTATAAAAACACACTTTCTAATTTCATGAATATGATAAAGTTAAGTTTAAAAGTCTTTTTACTGTTTTAATTTTAGTAACGAAAGTGAAAGCCTAAAAGTCACAACTCACATATATGATTGGATAATTGATGTATTGGCAAGACACTACACTAATTTCCTTGTTCACAATTTGAGTCTTTTACATGGAGGAACCACACATTTGTGACTTACATGAATCACTTGCTGAAATTCCTGAAGCAGCTCCTGAATATGGATTATTTGTTCGGTTTTATTTAAACCCTCATAATTTGACTGCTTATATCACTGCTGATTTGGGATAATGTTTCAGACATTTCACCACCCTATTTTCGTTGATAGAGAGTGAGAGTTACATTGGAGGTATAGAGAGTGTGTCGTTTTTTTTCACTAATTTTCCAAACGAGTTTATGGAAAAGGACTTGTGGAGAGTGTTTTAAAGGTGGGGAAGGGTATTAAATGTTTTTATTCCTGAAAGAGTCGACTCAAGAAAGCAACATTTCGGGTTCATTAAGTTTCAAGGGGTGAGTCCTTCAAACATGTATAAAAGTATGTATATGCCTAGAGTAGCTGAGTCTCACTCTTCTTGAATTCTTCTGGCCATGTCCTAGTGGTTGATCCTTTGTTGGAGGCTCTGTCATCATCATATATAATATATTGGATTGGTTTATCTATTTGAGTCATGATTAAATTTTATTTGTTTTCTACATTGGAGGTATAGAGAGTGTGTCGTTTTTCTTCACTAATTCTACCCTTTGGGATTGAGAGTAATCTGCTCAAACTCTTATGTATTGAGGTGATATTTTATATATTAATACTCAGTTCTTGATTGATTATTGGTATTGTTGTTTTACTTTTAATTTTCCGTGACAAATTGAGAATCTTAAATCTGACCGGGAGGTATTTTTAGGGTTCGGACCTAAACAACAATACTTAACATA
>Ga0123342_1000742_pt1 | contig 53065 bp, 26 predicted proteins | sample Turbeawhitnodule_FD_89960 | JGI IMG/M metagenome (GOLD analysis project Ga0123342, IMG submission 89960) | Root nodule microbial communities of legume samples collected from Mexico - Turtle bean Mexico white nodule | ecosystem: Host-associated > Plants > Roots > Nodule | place: Mexico: Nepantla...
TACATAGAAACATATTAATATAAACACAACAACAAATTAAATAAAAACATAACTTCAAATAATTTCTTTAAATATTAAACATATACTATAAAATTAGAAAATAAATCATATTTTATATAAATAAAAAATTACTATTTTTTAATATTAAAAAATCTCACAATAAAGCAATCTAAAAAATACTACAACAACAAAAATATAACTTAATTAACCATAAAAAAGAATTTCATAAAAAATTATAATAAAAAATAAGGATAAAATAAAATGAAAAATGTTTAGTATTGGTGATGCTCATGATCTAAACCAGATAATATTTTCAGTGTTAATTAGATATAGTATATTCTTTTCTTTAAACAAAACTAAATCCAATCACATTTAATAAAATATCTTATTAGAACTTGAAAAATAGGTATAACTTGATTTACTCTAATAACTAATATATAAATGGAAGATTTTATTTAACTATATTTTTTTACACTGGTTTATCATTATTTACATAATTTATATTTTATAAAATAATAAACAAACTTAAAACTTCCTTATTATGATGATTTGTTTCTTCATTTTAAATATTACATATATATATATTAAACATTGTACAATAAATTTTTTTAAATACTAATACGTTCAAATGAAACAGTGTGACACATTCAAATGAGGGTAGATTTGAAAACAAGAGATACTGACATGACTTTCCATCTGCATCTCTTCATTTTGAGAGGAGAGGATATTTACTATTCACAGGTATATATTTTCCCTCTCTTCCCCACACAACCATAAATCCAAATAGCTGATATCTCCTCACTTCTTTGCCTGTGAACAGTATATCCATTTAAGCAAACACGGGATTAGTTCAATATTAAGTAATTCATAAGACCCTATCAAACTTGATAAAGAGGTGAAGAAGAAATTCCTTAATTTAAATAAAAAAACAAATGTAAAAACAATTTATTAATAGAAAATTACTTTGTAAGTAATGAGTGTATTTTTAAACTATTCATAATATATAATTCATACATTTGTTCGTAAGTCTAAAGATGTAAAGGAATAGGAATGTATTAAAAATTTCATATAATATATAAATGATTGTAAACTTTAATTTATTAGATTTTATAAATTGAATTAAATTTAAAATTTATTTTTTATACAATATAAAATTTCTTTAAATACGATCTATATAATTTTTACAAGTTTATGGGCAAGTTATTAAAGAGATTTTTCAGTTTTAAATATATTAGATTAAAGAATAATACATTTGATCCTCGTCCCTGTTAACTCTCCAAGCGCGCAAACAATACATCCATTGTTGACAGGCCTAAACCCAAACACTTGTGTGTATCTGACTAACCAAGCAAAATGGCTTTTCATATTTGCAGCTCTCACTCTTCCCTATTCCATAATCGTCAATCTTTTCCCTCTTCATTCTCTTCATCTTCTCTGCACAATTTCCTATTCTCAAATGTCACTTCCTCCTGCAAACGCCTTATGCTTCACTCCAAAGCCTCTCTCCACCACCCTAACACCCTCGCGCCACACCAAGACGCTGTTTCTCGCGACCCAGATGCAAATTCCTCGTCTTTATCAAAAACCCGTGTCTGGGTTAATCCGAGCAGTCCTCGAGCCAAACACTTCCGAACCAAATCGTCGAGCTCCAGGTACAGTTACCTCACCAGACTCGCCGAGTCATTGAACTCGTCTGCTCCTCCCACCGCTCAACATGCGTCCACAATTTTGAAGGGTCTAGGAGACAATGTTTCTGAACGTGACGCTGTGTTCATTCTTGACAAAATGGTGAATTCCGTTACCGCGGACTTTGTTCTCAGGTACTTCCTTGACAAGATTAAACCCGCCGGAGACACCGAGGTGGTTCTCTATAACGTCACCCTTAAGGCGTTTAGGAAGTCTAGGGATTTTGAAGGCGCAGAGAAGCTGTTCGATGAAATGATTCAAAGAGGGGTTAAACCTGATAACATTACATTTTCGACTTTGATTAATTCTGCTAGGATGTGTGCCTTGCCCAATAAAGCTGTGGAATGGTTTGAAAAAGTGCGGAGTTTCGGGTGTGAACCCGATGCCATGGTGTACTCGGCTATGGTGTCTGCTTATGCACAAACTAATAATGTTGATATGGCTTTGAGCTTGTATGATCGTGCAAAAGCTGAGAAATGGAGCCTTGATGCAGCCACATTCTCATCGTTGATTAAAATGCATGGCGTGTCAGGGAACTATGATGAGGGCTTGAGAATCTTTCAGGAAATGAAGGTTCTTGGCGTGAAGCCTAACGTGGTGACATACAACACACTGCTGGGTGGCTTGTTCAGGAGTAAGAAGTCCTGGCAGGCCAAAAATATATATAAAGAGATGGTAGCTGATGGGGTTTCGCCGGATTTTATAACCTATTCTACTCTTTTGCGAATTTATGCTGGAGCACAATATAGTGACGATGCTTTCGGTATTTATGAGGAAATGAAGGAGCAGGAAATGGATATGAGTGTGGATCTTTATAACAGGCTCTTGGCTATGTGTGCTGATGTTGGTTGCATAGATGAAGCTGTTGAAATTTTTGAAGACATGAAAAGTTCTGGGACTTGTCAGCCTAACAGATTGTCATTTTCATCCTTAATTACGGTATATTCCTGCAATGGGAAGGTTTCAGAAGCAGAAGGAATTTTGAACGAAATGATCCAGTTTGGATTTCAGCCTACTATTTATGTTCTGACCTCACTTGTCCAGTGCTATGGGAAAGCTAAGCGAACTGATGATGTTGTGAAGATTTTTAAGCAACTCGTGGATTTGGACATTGTTCCAGATGTTCAATTCTGTTGTTGTCTTCTTAATGTTATGACTCAAACCCCGATAGAAGAGCTGGGTAAGATAATAGAGTGCATTGAGAAGGCTAATACACAGCTTGGTTCTGTAGTAAGATATTTGGTGGAAGAGAAGGGTGATGGAGATTTTAGAAAGGAAATATCAGAACTTCTTAATTCAATTGATGTTAAAGTAAAGAAGCCTTTATGCAATTGTCTAATTGATCTTTGTATCAGCCTGAATGTGCCGAACAGAGCACGCGACCTTCTGGACTTGGGATTGACGCTTGAAATATATAAAAATTTACAATCCAGATCTCAAAATCAGTGGTCTTTACATTTGAAGAAACTCTCAATTGGAGCTGCTATGACCGCATTAAATGTTTGGATAAATGACTTGTCTAAGGCATTGGAATCAGGGGAAGACCTTCCACCTCTACTTGGAGTTAATACTGGACAGGGAAAACACAAGTATGTTTCAGACAAAGGTTTGGTTAGTGTATGTGAATCATATTTGAGGAAACTCAATGCTCCATTCCATGAGGCTCCAGATAAGTCTGGCTGGTTTTTGGTTACAAGGGATGCAGCAATATCATGGCTGGAGTCTAGTAGTTCAACTGAATCAATTTCTGATTTGAACTTTCAGGTTTCAGGTGGTTCAACAGTGGCCTTTCAGAGTGGATAGTGTCTGTTTTAAGAATGATATGCCATGTTATTTATGCATTTTTATTCTCCTTTAGGGGAAATTTTGCATTAGTAGATTCAAGATATGTATATTTATTAAAATTTCAGTTATCTTGTAGAGTAACTGAAGACCTGATACTAGTATCTAGTGTAGTGGCTAGATTTCTTTGCAGCTGTTCCATGATCTAGAGAGATGCATGCTTCTAATATCATGGCCTTAATTTTCCTTTTTATTAGTTCTACGTTTCTATTTTTGATGTTGCCATCATTTGTAAACCAAAACCAAATACTGCAATCGGGTCATCATAACTCCAAATCAAATTATCCATAGATGACATATTCTTGAAATATTTGATACTGATATCTTGCAATCTCTTATCCGAGCCAGATACATTTGATGTTTATTGTTAGACTACAGGGCATTGTAGGAGCAGTAGGTAAAGTATAAAATGTTTCACCTCAAATATTGTAGGAAGATTAAGTTATAACATTCTTTGTCTATGCCATCAGTAAGGACTCATATTTTTTTAATAATAAATTATGTTTATATAAATATATAGTTTATTATTTTGGTTATTTACTTATTTATTTTTGTAAGTTGTTTATAGTTAAAAGAAATGGAATAGTAAATTTATTAAAAATATTTATAAAAGAGGGGATGAACAAAGTGGATGCATATCTGAATTATTTTAGATAAATAGTATTAGAAATTGAGAATAGAGTTCAAGGAAAATAAAAAGAGAGTATGTCTTCATCAAGAAGGAGTTGCACCAAATTATATTTCAAATATTATAAATAAGGTGGCACGAAATAGTAACACATATTTTAATATTATTTTTTAGTCCTAAATTGTTGTTATTTCCAATAAAAAAATATTATTATTGTGTTTAGGGTTTAAGGTTTATTTTTTAAAATTTTGATGTAATTTTTATTATTACTGTGTTTAGGGTTTAGAGTTTAATATTTTTTTATGTAATTTTTTCGTGTTGGAAATGTAAATTGGAAATTTTTGGTTTGTGACTGTTCATGTTTATTTTAAAAAACCTGAAAATTTTATGTACTGTGTTTGAGACATAACGGCCCACTAATGTGCAATGTGTTGTAGTAAGAGTTTGTTCCCATGGATTTGCTACCAAATTACTATTAGCACTCTTATTAAAAGATCAAAATGTTAAAATAATTTTGAAATACTTTTTTAAAAACTAAGTCAGTTGAATTTGCATAAGATGTAATTATATGTGTCATTAAAATTTGGAGCACAACAATAATATAATTTATGGTTTTTATATACAGAGTAAATGACTTTTTCTCAGAAAACATAAAGTAAATGAAATAGTATTTATTTGAATTTCAAACTATTGAGTTAATTGAAATTTGAAATAAATTTTAATATCAAACATGTTAGCAATATTAAATGAAAAATGAATTCAAATATTGTAACTAAAATCTAAGCATAAATTAACATTTTATAGAGTTTTACCTTTTTTTAATACTATCTCCTAACCGCGATTATATACACTATTATATAAAAGGATATACTTTTTTTTAATTATCTCTAATATCATTTTTTTATTTGACAAATTTATTTTTTAATAACTTATTTTGTAACTACCTTAGTTTATAAATTTTAATTATATAATTTCATATTTTAATAACAAAAGTTATTTAATAAATATGTGACTGCATGATTACTATTCTTAATTATAACTACCTAAATTCTTCCCTGAAAATAATTAACACGTACTTTTTTTAAAATTATTTTTTAAGATTATACTTTTTTTTTTAAACTGTTATTCATATTAAAAAAATGCTTCCAGTGACACTACTTTTTTTCTACTGACTCTTGTAATTAAATTGATAAGTTTTTAATTTATTTTGATAAAACTTGGGAGGAGCTTAAAATGCATTTTTTTTATTTTAATTATTTTAAAACTAAAACTTATGAATAAGTTTTTTTAATAACTATTTAGTTATATTGTATAACAAAATTCATCTTTGATTGATGAGAGTTTATTAAAATCCACTTGACGTCAATTATTTGATTTTAAATATGTTAAAAATCTCTTAATCCAATCACGAGTAATTTATTTATGATTACGCCGAGAAAGTGAATTGATCAATATGTTCCCCTTATTTGTTGTTTAATTACTTATTTCATCCCTACATGTACAAAATATTTGCATTTCAATCTCTTTAAAATGTCTATTTTCAGTCTAAACACAAATTTTAAAGGTCCTGCTGTCTAATATCTTTAAATGTCAGGTTACGGAATTTAAAATAGAACAATTTTATTGAAATTTATATTAAGAATACAATGAAAATAGTTTGCAATAAATGTGTATTAGTATTGTTTTTAATGGAAGTTTTTCTTTTTTTTATGTTTTAATCTTTATATATATATATATATATATATATATATATATATATATATTCTTTAATTTATTTGTTTCTACATGGAGAGCGACTAGAAACTAAAATAAAGAACATATTGGTTTTATTTAAAATTATACCTTTTCTTTCTCAAGTATTTAAATTATTATAATTAGCGGAAATAAATTGTATATTCGTATTTTTTATTTTTATTATTATTATTTTTAAAGTTATAATATTATTATAATTTTAAAGAAACAAATTTAATACTTAATATTTATTAATAATTTTCAATTTAATTGAACGAATAAATAAAATGAAATAAAAGAATGATTAATTTGACAAAGAAGAATAAAAATAAACATGTCAAGAAAAGAGTGTGAGCATCGCCTCCAAACAATAAATTTAGAGGCCTAGTTGCGAAAGGTTACCATTGCAAATCTAAGTTATGAAGATTCAATCTTCCGTAATGGTCATTTATCCATAATGCAACGAACCTCTACCCTGCCTCACACGAGAAAGATAACATCAGAAATCATATACTCAAAATTTTATTGGTGAATTTGGAGAAGCTTCGATGTCACGTTTGTGATGAAAAGAATAGGTAATCCATGAAGAAGGATGTGATTGAAGTGAAAAAGAATAAGTTATTTTGCTTCTCTCTCACATCTCCATCTAGATCTCCCACACGAGACATTTTTCGAAGATGATCGTCCACCAAATATTGTTCACGAAGATCACAGTCACAAATTGAGTCATCAGTAAAGAAACAACTGCTGTCATTCATTTATATTTTTTTACAAAGAAAGATTAAGAAACCAAATGATAAAAAAAAATAACAACTATGATTTTTAAGAGACGAAGATATAAGAAAAAAACTACTCCACAAAATATAAAATACTCAAAATTTAGAATTGATAACTATGAAGTATACAAAATACTCAAAATTTAGAATTGATAACGATTTTTTACGGAGAATCTTTATATATATATATAGATTATGATTAACTAATAATATTTTGATAACTCTTTTTATACGTAATGAATTTGTGATATATAAAATAAGAATTGATAAAGTATCATTATAATTTCAGATGTAAAATCGTGTATTGGTGGGAGCAATGTATTATAAAATATTAAATATTATTACACTCTTGCATCTACATGAGTTTGTATCTTCTTTCAATAAATGAAGTTAGAGTAAAAAAAAAGGAAATTTCATTGTTGAGCAGAGCATCATATACTCTGGAGTACCCACAGTGTCATAGAAGGAAGGAAAATGGCTAAATCTTACCTTCTCAACTCTTCTTCTTCATCGTCTTCTTCCCCTTATCCTCCTCCTCCTTCTCATGCCCTCAATTATCGCAAATCCATCTCCATCACCACATCTATCTCATTCTCTAACTCTTCCCGGCATTTCAAACTTCTCAGTTTTTCTGCCCCCCATGGACTCTCTCCTCTCCTCTCTAAACCCAAAACCCTGCTCCAAGCCACCAACACTCTACAAGACACAAAACTCGACGACCCAGTTGCAAAATCTTCATCTTTATCAAAAAATTCCATCTGGGTCAATCCCAAAAGCCCCAGAGCCAAACAGCTTTGGAAGAATTCTACTCATGCCATGTCATCACCTCTCACCAAACTCGCCAAGTCTCTGGATTCATGCAACCCCACCCACGAACACGTCTCTGAAATCCTCAACGTTTTAGGGGACAACATTTTAGAACGCGATGCCGTCATTATTCTCGATGCCATGGCGAATCCCTGCAATGCACTCCTCGCTGTTAACTACTTCAAGCAGAAGATAAAACCATCTAGTCACGTTATTCTCTACAACGTTACCCTGAAGCTGTTTAGGGAGCTTAAGGATTTCGAAGGAGCAGAGAAGCTGTTTGATGAAATGCTTCAAAGAGGGGTCCACCCTAATCTCATCACTTTTTCAACTTTGATTAGCTGCGCTTCCATGTGTTCTTTGCCACATAAGGCTGTGAAGTGGTTTGAGATGATGCCCTCTTTCGGGTGTGAACCGGATAATAATTTGTCCTCGTCCATGATATATGCTTATGCAAGAACTGGTAATGCTGACATGGCTTTGAAACTGTACGATCGTGCAAAAGCAGAGAAATGGCATATAGACACGGTGGTGTTCTCGGGGTTGGTTAAGATGTTTGGGATGTCAGAGAATTATGATGAGTGCTTGAACGTTTACAATGATATGAAGGTTCTTGGTGCGAAGCCGAATTTGGTAACATATAATGCTCTGTTGTATGCCATGGGAAGAGCTAAGAGAGCCAGAGAAGCCAAAGCTATATATGAGGAGATGATAAATAATGGATTGTCACCAACTTGGCCTACCTACGCAGCTCTGTTACAAGCCTATTGTAGAGCCCGGTTCATTAAGAATGCGATGAGAGTTTACAAGGAAATGAAGGAAAAAGGAAAGGATATCGATGTATTTCTTTATAACATGCTTTTTGACATGTGTGCTAATGTTGGTTGTGTGGATGAAGCAGTTAAAATTTTTGAAGACATGAAAAGTTCTGGGACTTGCCGACCAGACAAATTTACATATGCATCCTTGATCAACATGTACTCTTGCCTAAGCAAAATTTCAGAGATGGAAGCCATGTTCAATGAAATGATGGAATCTGGATTTCAGCCTGATGTAATAGTTTTTACATCACTTGTCCATTGCTATGGAAAAGCCAAGCGAACTGATGATGTTGTAAAGATATTTAATCAGCTCATGGATTTGGGCATCAGTCCTGATGGTCGCTTCTGTGATTGTCTTCTATATGCAATGTCCCAAGTACCAAAAGAAGAACCTGGTAAGCTCGCAGGTTGCATTGAGAAGGCTAATCCAGTGCTTGGGTCTGTGTTAAGTTATTTGATGAAAAAGCACGAGGATGGTGAACATTTTAGAAAGGAAGCATTAGAACTTTTTAATTCAACTGAACCTGATGTAAAAAAGTCCATGTGTAATTGTTTAATTGATCTTTGTGTGAACTTGGATGTGCCCGACAGAGCTCGTGACCTTTTGGATCTCGGGTTGTCTCTTCGGATATATACTGATATACAGTCAAGGTCTCAAGATAAGTGGTGTCTGTATCTAAAGAGACTCTCAGTTGGAGCTGCTCTGACTGCCTTAAGTGTTTGGATAAATGACTTGTCTAAGGCTTTGGAATCGGGGGAAGAGCTTCCACCACTACTTGGAATCAACACTGGGCATGGGAAACACAGGCTTTCAGATAAAGTTTTGCCTACTGTTTTTGAATCATATCTGAAGGAACTTAAAGCTCCATTCCATAAGGCTGCCAATAAGGATGGCTGGTTTTTGGCTACCAGTGAAGCAGCCACATCATGGCTGCAGTCCAGGGGCTCAACTGTGGCTCTTCCCCAATGAAATTGTTGTTTACTATTAGGCAACCTTGGCATGTTGACTTTATGCATTTTCCTATACCGCTGGAGAAAATTTTGGTATAAGTAGTTTCTGGAAATTTGTTTTTGTTTTGGATGTTTTACATTGTGAATGATGAAAGCGGCCTGATATTAATATCTAGAAAGTAATTAGTTATTGGCTCTGATGAATTTCAATCCCGAATGTTGTTGGATATTAGTAGTATTGATTGAATAAAAATGGGTACTGGAATTGTTTTGGCCAGGACAGGCAGGTGCACAGGGTGCAAGTTGGTCTTATGCTAGTCTGTATACTAAAGCGTTTCTCATTTTGACAAGGTTGATGCGGCGCATGTTCCTACTTTTTTCTACATAAACAAACAAAATCTGATACCTCTTGTTCTAAACTGAAAGCAGGTTTAGAGGGCCAGCATCTATATCCTCAAATTGAGGACCGCAAATTTAGGAGATGGTAGAGATCAACAAAGTGAAAACAGCCTAGCAATTTTTTTATTATGGTACAGAAAACAATGACATGGCTTTGTTCTAATCTATGAATCAAGTGTCGTAGTCCTTTCCACTTTTCAACTATTTCAATTTTGTGTGTTTGGATCAATGTTAGTAAAATTAATTTTAAAGTGATGTGATTAATGTTTAGATGATTTTATCTCACTGGTTAGTAAAGTTCCTAACACAAAAGCTGCTTAAAATTACTTTTAAGTCAAAATCAATTCTTTAACATAGAACAATATTTATCTAAAATTATATTAACTAGTATTTCCACATGCACTTGCTACAGCTCAATATACAACTGAAAAGAAGGTTGAGGTTGACCTTTACATTGAACGTGACGGTTGACCTTTTTTTGTCAATTGTTTTATCATGTGGGATTGACTTTAGTTTATGGTTTGAGTGTACTGCTATTATTATATTTAATAATTAATTGTCTGGACAAAGGTTGGCAAATTAACGAATAAAGGGCTTTTGACTTTGTTGAGAGAATAGTTTTGGAGTTATGTGCTTGCAACTTCAAGTCCTACATGGACCTGAGTGCCTGTCCAGTCACACCTCATTTTGGCTTTTCGACAGAATGGAGCATAACTCTTCTGTACATTCTTATTTTAAAAGAAGTCAATACTTAGAACAAAAGGAATGGGACCAATGATGGTTTGCACGTTAATATTTTATCCAACTTAAATTGACTCAACTCTCTCCATATAAGGGTGAGTCCTTGTTCATTTCATCGTATGCAAAATGGGGAATTTTATGGCTTGCCACTCTCAACCAAAGAAGCAAAACAGATGTCCTCTAATTGAAGGAAAAGAAGTAGAGGTTGATACCCCAGTGGCAGTTGAAAGGATGAAATCTGCTTCTAAAAAGCGTTACATCGTGGTGCGTAGGAAGCTGCAGCATGGGGAGGTTTACCAGCTTGCACCATTTATGTTGCAATCTGATATGCCTTTGGTACCTTGTAGGACAACTAACAACAGAAAGTTGAAGACTAGGAGTGTGAAGATTGTGGTGACTGCAGAAGAATTGGAATTGCTGTTACGTGGATCAAAGAAGTTCCAAATCCAACGCAGAGTTGCTCGTGTCAGGCGAAGTTCTGGGTTGAGAGGGTGCCAAAAATGGTTTCCATCTTTGCCAACCATTCAGGAGGTGCATAACTACTAAACGATGGGAAGATTGCTCTTTAAGTTCCCATCATCAGCTGTGTAATGAAGTTTATTTGTAGTTTATGCAAATTTTCTGAAAGATGCTAGGTTGTATTTTGTCAGTAAATTAAGGATGTTTACCTGCTCAACTTTTTAATATAGCAGCAGGGGAAGAAAAAACAAAAGATTAGCAACATACATCCCTTTTTTTCTCTTATAAAGAGTTTTTCACGCATAGAATATGTAGGAGTATTGAATGCGGACTGTTGTTCATGTTCTTGGATTAACAATGAGAATGAGATTTTGTCAATTTCCGTTGCTTAAGTGATACTACTTTAAGGAAATTATCCACGCTATTCCTATTATATGATAGAATATAATCTGCTTCTGCTTAGTGGTTTTTAGATATATCCTTAAATGCTCAATTATAAGTGAGTTTACTGTCGTACTCGTTCGTACCATAAGTTTTTTATGTTTTAGAATGATTCTCAAAATCACTCAGGATTCAGGAATTGTTGCTTTATGATAACCTTTGGTAAATAAGTTTTCTGATACACGAAATGCAGAAATGTAATTCAATTATTTTCCATGTGTTCATCATGTTTCATCTCTCTGAAGATACATTTGACAATCGTGTGTAGTATGTATGCAATACTCACAATAACAGCACAAAGGATGCCAATTAAATTTAGTGTATGTAGTATGTACAGAGTCAGCCTTCCCCGTTGGAACTTTATTTCAACATACTACCTCACTAAATTTTTGTTTTTTTATTTATAAAGAAAAATCACAAAGATTCCATTGATTAATAAATTGCCTTCGGTTTCTCTAAGTAAAGACTCTTCAATGATCTTTCATCATCCTGCAGTATTTTTATAAAAATGTTAAGGGATAGTATCAATAAATCTCAAAGAACAGACACAGGTTTTGGTCATTCAAAAGGAAAAAAGTTACAGAACCTTCTGGAGGAGTTTGAGCGTCTGATTTTCCTGTTATCATCTGATTTTATTGAAGCAGCCTCCTTGTCTCTAGCAGCTGCTTCCCTTTTCATTTTCTTCCACTCTATCTCCATAGCCTTTGTCAGTGCATCCACTTTCTTTGTGAGCATCTGAAAATAAAAGGATATTTCTTACCTTCAGTTCTAAAGTACTAAGGGGTAGGGTTGGGGGAATAGCTGTTACTAGTACCTTTATTTCTTCTTCTTTGGTTTGCAAACTACTCTCTTTAATTTCACAAGACTTCCTCAAATTGATGACCTCTTTTTGAAGCTTATCATATAGAAATCCTGAGACCACGTCATTGCTGCCTAAATCATTACAGCTATTGCTTTTAGAGTCTTCATCATCTTCAACTGTGGTTTTAGTTTGTGCTGCTTCTCTTTCATCACTGCGTTTATTTGAATTGATGCCTGTGTTCACCTGCATCTTATTTTCTTTTTCATCACTATCAACAACTTTATTTCTTGATGCCCATATTCCTTTCTTCAACATGTTTTCTGCAGAACTACATTTCTTTCTTAGAATGCTGCCCGGTATTAGGTTCGCAGTAACACTCTCGATGTTGTTTTTTACATTTGTCTTTGGGAACAAAGAGCTTCCTGCAGTAGATCCCCTTGGTTGTGATGTGGATCTGTTTCTCAGTCCACCATTGGTCGTTAGGAAGCTTAAGATGTTAGACTTCTGTGCTTTTTCAGATCCAGAATTTGAACTATTTGAGAAATGCTTTAAGCCTTCTTCTAGTGTTTTTAACCTCAGCTTCAGTTTATCCTGAGAAAAATTACCAGATAACATTAGTTATCACTAAAAACTGTATCTGCACGCTTACATGAAAGGAAAAAAAGTTACCTTCAATTGTGACTCCGCCTTTGCTGTTCTCTCTGATATAGCTAGCTTTTCTTTCAAGCGTTGCATCTCTGCCTGCATATGCATGGACATACTTGATCATAAAACTTTTTTGCTCACTCGAATGACCAAAACTTACAATAAAAAATCCTTTTTGAGTTGCCTTCTTCAGCATTTTAACGTATAGTTAAGAGTTCAAATTTTCTTTTTCTTTATGGACTTCGGACCTTTTTAATTATTTTCTTATGCATCATAGTCTTGATTTTACTGAAGGAAAAGCTGTGTCACTAACAGAAGTAGTAGTGTTTTTGGATTGAATAGGCAGAACCACATGAGCTCCAAGAAGATTCTTATGGGAAGATATACCTGCATTATCCTTCTCTCTTCCAACCATTGTTTGACAGGCATGACCTTGTCATTCTCGTCCTTCCACTCATTTGCCACAACCGTTGCAACTCTATTGGCTGAAACTTTTACTCTTGCTAGTTCCCTCTCCAGTGTCCTCTTCTCCTCCTGAAAATTTGTGTTAAATTATGTCACTAAATGGATCAACCAGAATGAAGAAAGTCAATGTATTCAAAATCAAGTTCAAAATGGCAGCAGCCATAAGAATTGTCTACCTGCAATTCAGAAATTTGTCGCTGATAATCACGAACAGCATTAGCATTGACTCCACTGGATAAGATGACCTCCTCAAGTTCATAGATGGTTTGGCTAAGTTTTTCAACTTCCAAAATCTTTTGGCGATGCGTTTTCTCTAAGATTTTGTTCTCCTCCTGCTCATGGAAATTTGTAATTTAGCCAAGTACTTACATTTACTACAGAAACTACGTGTGAAAATGGAATCATAAAAAGTATGCCTGGCAGATCTCAATCTGTCTCTTCAAGTCAAAATTTTCATTCTGAACTTCCTCAACTATTAAAACTCTCTCCAGTGCAGTTCTTAAAATCTTCTCTGCTTCAAGCAATGCTGCCTCTTTTGACTTCGTGAGCCGTTCCAAAGCTTTCTTATCTTCTTGGAGAGCTGCAATCTGAATGCAAAAATGAATGTTAGAATTTTCATTATTATTCACAATTCACTCCTTGTAAGAGCGTCTTTGGTGGAAATTGCACTATTACTACCTCATTCCTGTACATCTTAATCTCAGCCTCAAGAGGAGTAATGACACTTTCAAGAGGAACAAAATCATCTTCCTTCTGATCTGCGTGTAACCTTCTAAGAGTGGCTTCTGCAGCATATTGTGCGGCCAATGCATCTCTCTTTTCCTCTGTCAGTTTCTTGATTTCTAGCTTCTGCATAAAATTGAGGCATATGCATTTTTAGAATTTACCATTGTTTGACACGGTTCCAAGTTTCAAGAGATATTAGTACCAGTTTGGTGTACCTTGTGTTTAAGATGATCCTGAGTAAGTCCAAGTCTCTCGTCCAGCTTACTCACTTCATTTCTCAGCTGGAATTGAAGAATGATAATTACAGCCATTGTTTTGTGACTGAGAAATTTGTATATCTTGTTATAAACAAACACATGTATCGTTGTGCAACTCAATCAACTACATCTAAAACAATTATCTGATTTAATCAACTAACAGTCTCAAAAACTGAACTGTATATCAATATGCCTAAAGATTTTGACACAATCAACCAATCAGAAATCATGCTAGTTATGATTTCAAAATAATCATTATACATTGCAAGTGTACTTCAGTTAAATTAAAAAAGAAATACCTCTTCTATGGCCTTGTCCTTTTTAGCTTCAGTCGCCCTCAAGGCCTTGATTTCACTCTGGCAAGTTGCTAGTTCCTTGGCCTTTTCTGCAATGAGGTTCACTCATAATTTTATAGGTGAAACACAAATTTAAATAAAGTAGATTAAAAAAGAAATTCACTATAATAATTTATTCTTCGTTTTCATTTTGTGGTGAACGAAAAGAAAAATAAATTAGATTTTTAGGGAAATACTCAAAAACGAGTTTAATAAATAAACCCTCTACACAAATAATAATAAATCTTACAACAAGGCAATAAACACATAAAGTGAAACAACGAAAAATGAATTCATGAGACATTATAAGCAGAAAAGGAAACATAAGTTAAACATAACTATTTACTTAAGTCAAAATCGTATTTTAAATTGTTGCCATCATTAACTAAGATCTGTGAAAAATATTTAACAATATACAAGCTATCATATATACCTTTTCTTTGACAACTAACCATGATGACAAAAATATATCCTTTTGATTTTTAAAACCCCATCTCTATTGATTAATCTCTGTTCTTTGATATACTGCAAGTTATCTTTCTTTGGAGTTTTCTAACACAGTGCAATTAATTTTGAAGGAAAAAGAAACTTCTTTTCTCACTTTTAAAAAAGTATCAATTTAAGTTTCACTTAAATTATTCTTAGTTGTGAACAAACATGCTTCTTCCGGTGTTGGGCCTATCGTGCCACCCACTATCGGGCCGCTATCGGACCACCCAAAATATATAGTCTCACGCACGAGCTTCTATCTATCACTTTCGGCGTGAGGGGTGTGTTGGAGATCCAAGGACATTTCATAATATATAAATGGGTGCAGACCTCAACCTCATGAGCCGGTTTTATGGGGTTGATTTAGGCTTAAAGTCCACTCTATAATATCCGGTTCCCTTACTAGTTAACTAGATTTATCCTATTAACAATTTTTTTAAGTCTCCTATTTCAAGCAATTAATATTAATATAAACTGAAACCAAACATATAAAACCTAGTTTTTGAAACTGTAGAGATTTTTTTTATGTAATACTACTTTTTTTCCTATATCTCTAAGAACTTAAGGTTAATGCATATGGATTTTAAATTTTTTTAATGGATATATTTTAACTAAAAAAAACTTAGTTAAAAGTGGTGATAAATTATATTACAGTTTTTTTACTTATCTCCTTATGGTAGCTAGCTATGACACAAGGGCATAATTAGAGAAGAAACTAATTACACTTTGAAATTCTAACATATAAATTATTTTGAGGCAAAAAAGAAGAAGGTTGAATGATAGAAAGAAGATGGTATATTTTATGTTTGATTATAGAGTTTAATGGTATTTTATAATATTATTTAATTATAAATATTGTTAGCGTGATTTTTAAGATAATTTTGAAGATAGGATAATTTTGAAATAATTTTTGACCTCCTCGATATTTATAATGATAAAACTATTGAAATAAGTATAGTAATTTTTTTAAATTGAGTATAAAATAATATTACAACATTTACGTCAATAATAATTGAGTATAAAATAATTTTAAAAAATATACTGAAAATTTATGTTTGTCACGTAAAAAAATTGTCAATGACACATTCTAAAAAATTGACAATAATACGTTTCAATATTTTTTTTTACTACAAATACTTACAACATTCTAAAAAATTGACAATAATACGTTTCAATATTTTTTTTTACTACAAATACTTACAAGAAAATTTGAACTAAGGAAAAAAACCAATTTTTAAAATATAGGACGAAAAAATATTTAACCCTTCAAAATATAACAAATTTATCTTATTTGTTATTGGATTATGGTGTTTTAAAATTATTTTATTATGTTAAAATAATTACAATTATAAATAGAAGAAAATAATGAAGTAATATTGTTGTCATCATCTTAATTAAAGTTTGAACACTACAAGAAAATCATTAAATAGAAACTAATTTTAGAGACAAAAAAATAATTAGTTACTATATTAACTAAATTATAGACCCAAAAAAAAATTTAGTTTCTAAATTAGTTTATATTATTGTTAAATAGTTTATAAATTGGTATCTAATTAGCTACCAATTATTTAGATTCTAAATTTGGTAGAAAAACCTTGGTTCCTAATTAGATACCAATTTAGAAACTATTTAACAATAATACAAATTAATTTAGAAACCAATTTTTTCTAGTTTCTCTCTAATTTAGTCAATAAAGTAATTAATTATTTTTTTCTCTAAAATTAATTTCTATTTAATAATTTTCTTGTAATGGAAAATAAGAAAGAAGTAAAAGCAATGCATCCATCATTTCTATAATAATTAATAAAATAAACAATAAAACATGTACTTAAACTTAATGTGTCCTTAGTTCTCAAGATATATAAAATGCATTTAAACTCCATAGTTTACTTAAAAGTTGAAGTTTCTGTTTGTTTAAGCATTGAGGAAGGCAAAGCTCAGTTTGGAGGGTGTGAACGTATGCTCAACTAAAAAAAGTAATAAAGCTGTGCTTCTCTCAACATACGTTCAACATCTTGCCAACGTATTTCCAAAAACATAGGCTTAGTATTTAATGTCCTGCACGTGCTGTTGTTTGGTTCTGAATTTAGTTTTAACTCTTAACGTCAAAGTTACATTTTATTACTTGTACATTCAGTAAAATATTATTCACACACACACATATATTATATATATATATATGGAGAGATAATTTCAACTTTATATTATATTATTATTTTAATAATAATAATATCATATAAGAAAAGTCATATTTTAGTAATTATAAGTCTAAAACTAATTTGTATTAAGACCATGTTTACATCTATGCTCTATACACATAAATCAATTCAATCAAATTTATTTTTAATTAAATTTTGATATTGAAGTTTATATCTAGATAATATTGTGGATCAAATTTTCAATTTATTTAAAGTAAAACAAAATATAGATAAAAGTTCTCATACAAATTAAAATAAACTTATGTGATCTAACTGTGTACAATCAGCTATTTAAGTTAAATTCTTGAAGATTTTTGTAATCTCTATGTCTCAAGCAAAACAGTGTCTTATGAAAGATTAATATATTCTATCCTAAAAAAATTCTGTACTATCATATTGAGAAGTTATTTTATCTAACTTATTCAAAACTTGAGGTGCATTAAGTAATTATAACTTAAACTTTATTAAGGTGAAAATTAGCCATGTGCATTAAAAGTTTATGCACAGTGATCTAATGAAAAACTGCAAGAACTTTGTTTAGCATGTTTTTTAGATAGTAAACCGTGTGAGTTGACAAATAAACTCTTGGTTTTATCTCTTTTGTTGTGAGTAGATGATGAGAATTATCCAAATCAGGTCTGCTAAAGTTTCAAAACATAGACTTAACTGCAAGAAAGTCAATCCCATTCGCATACTGCAACATGATAAGACTATGAAAAAGGAAGTTAAAAAGAATAATGGTGAAGAAGAGAAAGTAATAGTTATGATATGAACCTGTGAGCTGGTTTTGCAAACGATCAATCTGTAACCCCACAGGATCTGGTTGGACAAGAGGAAGTTCTTCCCCACTGTATACCTCTTCGCTGGCCACCATTCTTCTCTTTCTAGTGCGGCCAAATCCTCACACCAATAGCCTTTGTTCAACAAAAAATGGGGCTTGCTCAGTGGCTATTTATAACTCTTTTGTGTGCTTTGGTTTTTTTACCTGATGCTGACAAGTGCACTGGTTCAGGTTTAATCCTAGAACACCAACAACAAAAGATGATTTTAAAAGGGTAGAATATAGTAATAATAATAATGATGAGAGAAGGAAAAAGAAGAAGAAAGAAAGTGTATTCGTATAAGAAATTAATTGACCGCAAAGAGAGGAACGAGCTTTCCCTGCACTGAAGCAAACTAAACTTGACAAATGAAATGCATAAGCATGCTTCTACTTTAGCTTCTCCTTAATTCTAGCTTGACAGCAACAGTTACCCTCTTTCTATTTTTCTTTTAGTTTTCCTGTTTAATTTCTGTGTATGGTTAACTATCAAAACTATAATCAGTACAAATCTTGAAATAATTGTTATAAAAGTTACAGTTTCATGAGCAGTCCAGTTCAAAAATTTGTTGGGTTTGTTTGGACTGGTGAGGTGAAAAAGAAAAGAAGTGAAGAAAATTAATGAATTTGAATGAAAATTTTGTAAGTGATTTAAAAAATTATAAAATAATTCAATATCAGAAATCATTTTTAGAAATGCAAATAAAAAAAAAATTAAATTAAAAAACATAATAAAACCTTAATAAAGAAATTATATTTAAAATAAAAAAATTAAAATATTTTCACAAAATATGAAAAAGTAAATTATTTAATTTTATCATAATATAAAAACATATATTAATAGTTCTCTACACTTCTCAATTATCTTTCATGTGCTTCTTTATTAATATAATATAAGCGTTTAAAAAATATGCATAACTATTTAATATCTGTGATATAATTTATTAACATTTTCGATATATTAAATCTTAATATATTTTTTTAAAATAAAAGCTTTCATGTTAGTCATTATTATGCAACTTAAGAAGATAGGCTGACTTCAAATAACAACAATCATTTGTCATCACATGAAAAAAAATATTATTACAAAATACCTCCAATAAGTAACAACCAGGTTTAGGAAACACAGAAAAAACTCGAATAAATTTTCTCATACTTCCAGAAAAAATACTTTCACAAATAACAAGACCAGGATATCCCCCATCAATGTTAATTAAACTCTAATATATTTAAAACACAATTAATTATCTATAATTTTGTTAGCAAATCTCTTTAATATTTAAAAAAAAATCGCATAAAAATACTCCATTTTTCATGTTTTTAATATTTTATTATCTGTTTTTTCACACTTTGTAATTTTTTCGTTTTTGACCTTTTCATATTTTATCCCACTCTACACTTCACAAACTTTTACTTCTTATTTAAGAAGTATATTTCGAAATGATGAAGTATACGAAAAAATTGAGTATGTACTATAGTTGATATACAGTTAAAAGCAAGGTTGATGAAGTTACTGTTGGCACTGGGAAAGGGTACATAGGATACAGCCAGCAGGGAAGGAGAACATCAAAGATGTGGACCAGTGCCAATTGAGCATGTTATTGTCGGCAACAATAATTCTTTCAATAACCTAAATTCACTTCTGATCAGTAACATTCAGGTTCAGTCATATATTGGTGAATAACAAGTGCTGCAGTAGTTGGTCGCAGTTTTATTTCCTTTCAATCCTTGTTCTTCTGCTGACACATTTTGCTTCACTCTCAAATATCAACTAGTGGTGTTAACAGTATGAGAATTTCATTTTGCATCACACAACCTAAAGGGTTATAAGCCTATGTTTTAAATCTTGGCTAGAAAACAATTCTTTTGAGGTAAAGAAGTAAATTTTTGGGTTCAAATTCAATACTCTGAAATTCTTGTCAGATTCATTGTGTACGAAGAGGGACTGAATCTATAAAAAAATTGTGCATGAATGAACAGAAAGTTATATATCTTGTATTGGCAAACTCAGAAATGTGTTTGAAGTTGAACTCTCCTAAGTTGTCGTATTCTATATATCTGTGTCTGTGTCAATGGAAGGATATCACTTTAGACTATTGTATTGCTTAAGCGCTAAAACCGTTCTGAGATCACTTTTGTTTACTTGGTGAAATGAAAATCATTCAGAAAAGACTGCGATTTCAATTAACAAAAGAATGAGTGTGAGGACTTAAATTCTGAAAGCGACAAACTAATTAAAGTGGCTTCCAAGAATAAATTAATTTGGATTAATATTCAGAGAAGCTCTCATCTTAGCTTAAAAGTATAATAATTAAATAAAGTAAAAAAAGAAGAAAAATTACGGTTCCTGCACTGCACACCATGTGAAAGCCAAATATATATGATGTTTTCTTTTTTTTTTCTTTTTCCCATTTTTGTTTGGATGGAGACAACAAAATGGAGGGCTTCACCAACAACCAAGGGTTTGCAATGAAAGCCCAATGAACAGTGTTAGAAGATTAAAAGGGTTGAAGTTCTGTGTTGCTAAAAATGGTTGGATAATGATGTGACGGAAGAGGGTTCCTACAGTTGTTGTGGTTCACTTAATGGCATATGTTTTTGTTGGTTTCAATTGGTAGGTTTGCAATATGAATGTCTTTAACCAGAAGATTTGGATGGACACTTATAATGGTTTTAGCACTTTATTCGTTCTTAAACTCAATACTTTCATCTTGTCCCTTAGCACAATATATTATTCCTATTTAAAACACTTAAATGTTAACAAATTTAATTCAACTCAACTTCAATTAATACTCTTTCAAAATAAGCATCCCATCACCATAATTTTTTTAAAATCATTTTTATTTTGTGAAATAAAAAACATTCAATAATTTCAACTAGCATCCTCAGTTTAATAATAGGACCAACATGTTTTTTAAGTCCTAATTTTAATTATATATATATATATATATATATATATATATATATATATATGTATATACATATTTCAGAAATGTTTGATTAGATAAAAGATGGTGTAGTTTAATTAGCTGAACAATGTTTAAGAATTATTGTAAACTTTTTAGAATGCATGTTCTATTCTTGCCGGTAAAAAAAGTGGTTGTTGTACATCTATTGAACTTTAGCAATTTATTATCACTACAAACAGCTCTGGTGAGTAAGAAAAGCATTTATATATATCATAGCAATACGGAATATTCAAATAAATGATTGATTGGGATTCTATAAAGATGATAGTTAATAGAAGATGAACAAGATGAAACTATATATGTAATGGTAGTTGTAGAAAGGGATGTTTTTATTTTTATCATCAATTGTAATGTGAAAGCATGGAAAACTAGTAAAGGAAGAAAAATGTCCTGAAAGATTATTCAGATGATGCTACATTTTCTTTAAGTGAAAATTAAAATACAACATTACACATTCTTCTGAACAAAGTTAGGTGTTATTTCATAATAGTAACTCGAATAGAATTAGTGTATGGTTTAGTAAAATGAGAGAAATTAATGATAAAAAATGTCTTAATTAATTTGTTTTATGAATGATGTTAAATATTTGTACATGTAAATTTCTTATATATTTCTCCAATAGTTGAATGAAAAGTAGGCCATAGTCCAATTTTTCAGTAGTAAAAAAATTAGCAGGTTAATTAAGAGAGAGAAATTGGTGAATCACATGCAACTACTATGATTGTTATTAAATCTAGAAGCTGCATTGAAAAATGGAAAAATTCATTACGATTGGGCTTTTGCTGATTTCAGCCCATTTTCATTTTGTGAAGCGTCCTTGAATGTCCACTTCTGCATGATGCAACGGAGTTTGAAGAATGGATTGAAAGAGAATGCGTGGAACCAAAGCAAATTAATCTTTGGTGGGCTTAGGGTTCTTGCTAACAAGAGAACAATAACCAAATTTCAAGCACTCACTGACCCACACAACACAAGTCTCAGATCTGTGCTCATTGTCTGTAGGAAAAAAGAGAATTTCCTTATGATTTAGTGTTGATTCACTTTTACCTCTTGTCATTGTCTGATTCATAGGTTGAATATTACCTCCTACCTCAAACCAACTCACAATTTTCATCTACTCTATGAGGTTGAAGGTTACCCCTTACCTCAAACTCACAAACATACTTTTTATTTGATATTATCTGCATGTTTTTTCTTCTTCTTTTTATCTGCATAGATAAAAAAAATACGTTTATGTCGGAGATCTCACATTGATTAAAGATTAAGACATTTTATAATATATAAGTAGGTGCAAACCTCATCTTATAAGTCAGTTTTATGAGGTTGAATTAAGTTTAAAGTACATCTCTTAATATGATATCAGAGTCATTTCGAGTCTATCTTAGTAATTGTTTCTTGGACTTATCTGGTCATCGTTTTTGGATCGTCATCGGACCACCCATAATATATAATTTCACGCACAAGTTGGTAATTTCAGCGTGAGAATGTGTGTTGGAGATCTCTCACATCGATTAAAAATTAAAATATTTCATAGTAAAAGAGGACAAACCTCAATTTTATGAAATTGAGTTAAGCTTTAAAGTTCACTTCTTAATTAGTTTATTTCCTTAGATATATATGTTATGACATTCTAAAAAAAATCATAATTCTATAAATATTAATATAATGTTTGTGTTATTTGATACACATTACGAAAGAGAAGAATAAGAAGATATGGGTTTTGTGAAGGCCAATCTTCATTCTGAAATTCTAATTAAAAGCATCCACTTCCAAAAAGAATCACAAACCGACCAATCAAGAATCTATACCAAAAGCATTTCATCACTTCATTTTATTAACTAATAGGCCCTTCTCAAATTGGTCCTCAAAACAATAATTGAAAGGCTTATCCCTTCCCCGCCCATGACCGTCCATTACAGTTACTACTCTCATAAAGTTTATAAAACTTATGTCATTGGTTCTTCCTGGGATTTTACAAAACTAATCTTCAATTTGAGACTTTCTATTTCTTAGATATGTATGTTTTGTGAAAAATCATGTTCAGTCCTTTTTACAAGTTCAAAGTGTGTTCTCAACTTAACCATAATAGTTAGATAGAAACTAAATTTACTATTCAAGATTTTTTACGCTTTCTATTCAAGTCCACTTATTAATGGAAAGATAGGTTAGGAAAAATATGTGCCATTTAGAAAAGAAGTGGCAAATAGGTCAAGCAAACTTTGAAAATCACTGAGACCATTATTTCCAAAGTAGAATCTCTTCAGATATATATAATGCTTGCCAACACTAAACTTGTTATAGAATACATAACCTCACAGTATCCCTCTCCCCCAACATCTCTTTCTTCACCTTCCTTTCCCATTTTCCCTCCTCTTTTCTCCCTCTTTCTCTCTTATGGATATATCAGAAAAGCTTCAACAATATAGATATCACATAACCATAGCAATAGTTGTTTTGTTATCATTCTCTTTGGTGTTATATGCTACTCCACACTTTTTCACCATTCTGGCCTACTTTTGGCCTTTGTTTGCTTCCACTACTTTCTTTTTGGTGGCAATTATAGCATTTGGAGGCATTTCAAAACTCCCAACTGAAGATCATGGTGAAAAAGTTGGTGAAAGAATATTGGATTATGTAGCAGGAAGGACAGAACATGTTCAGGAGGCTCAAAAAGTTCTCAGTAAATGAAGGGTGTAGCAGTTTAGATGGGCTTAGAAACTTCCAAGTATAAAATCTGTGTATCATGCTCTTTCTCATCGAATAGCTGCTAACATGAGACATGAGTATTGTATTTATCCAATATGCTTAAATTTGTCGCAACAACAAGAACAAAATAAACAAAGGTAAACTTTTGGAAATGATGTGTGTCAAAATTTTCTTCAGCTTAATCTATGTCTCCGTATCTCATGCCTCTCTGGCTAAAACATGATAGTTTTGGCATTAAGTGTTAGAAAATCTACCTTTTGCACCTTCCTTGGCTACTTCAATCACCTAGCCTTGGATTAGATTAGTGCTTTTTTTGTTACTTTTAATTCACATGATAATACAATTGAAGAACAGAAAGTTATACGATGGATTAGGATTTTAAAATTTGAGAGTTTTAATCTTCTTTCTGAGTGGAGTTAAGATGAGAAGTTAAGAGTAACTACAACACATCTGAAACAATTTTCCTATTCTGTATACCAGGTGCATAGGTTAATGAAAGCAGAACTTATTTATATAAATAAAGGAATTTTGTGATTTTTATGTTATGGTGCAGAGTAAAGAAAAAATTATTTTAAAATATTTTTTTAATTTGAGTGGATAATATAAGTCAAGGACTTGAATGATTGACACTCATCAAGAGGCACTTCAGCAGGTAATAAAAAACTACATTAAGGCTTTTAGACAACTTAATTAGACAGCCACAAAACGTAGCTTATGAAGCATGATCTCATTGTTTTTATTTTTAAGTCATTCTATTACTGTGAGAATATTTTTACTGTTTGACAAAAATACCTAGAAAAGCATATAAGTTATGTTTCTGAAATCTATGAATATGTGGCTATTCAATGTGATTGATAAAAACAAATTTGTCTCCTCTCCAAGGCATATCCTTGTTCTTGTTATTTGTAAACTTAAGAAATAATATCATTCCCGCAAGAGTTACCTCATGTAACTGCAAACTTGTGTTGAAATTATTAGAGAAGTTCTAAAAACAAATAAACTTTATATCATTCAAGAAATCAATGTTTTTACTGCCTAATTTATATGACTGGTAATGAAATCTGAATAGATGTATTAACTAATAAATGCATGCATAGGGAATATTGTTCTTCAATCTTCTACAATTGGTGGCATCACTTGTATAACCAACCCCTGGTAATTTTGAAACCTGAAATAACACTAATCTGACTTTTTCTCTCAAGTAAAATTAACTTAAAATGCACATCAAACTTTATGCTAATAACATCTTTTTGGGCCCATAAGAACAATAGCAAGATAGCACATGAATGCTTTAAAATATGCACACATAAGGACATTACAACCAATAGGCCCAAGAATAAGAACTTGAGAAAGTTGCATGTTGTACATCAACTTGTCCAGAAAGGAACTTGATACCTGTTCTACACCCTTGAGAAATTCTATCACATTATCCCAGAAGAACAACGTTTTTTCCTCCCTTTTGAGCAAGTTCTAAATTAAAACTCGTCAGTAGTATGTATCGAACCATTGTCTTAACTCCCAAGCAGACAATTTAGCACTACACAAAACTTAGATACAACATAGATACTGGTTAATAAGTGTTTTTTTTAATTGAGATGAAATTACAATTTTGATTAAAGATCAAAATAATTATATTACCTTTTTTTCCTCTTAACAAAGTCAATATTATAAGTTTTTAAAAATTCTTAGGATTTTGGCTCTTTTCCTCCGCTCGTTGAAGAACACTGTTTCGGCGATTGTAGGATGCAAATTCTGGGCATTTTGAGTGCTTTGTACGAGTCCTGAGTTTGTTGGTTGTTCATCAAAACCAGTACAAAAAACCAATACTCACACTCTTTTATTTCAAATAAAAAATTCCAAAGGTAATTTGGAGATTTAAAATATGACTGTTTCTTCCTGCACCTTCATATCTTCTTCTGCCACCTCCATCAAAATATATTTTTATCCTTTTTTGTCATCCCATAGACTAGTTTCCAGATTATGTAATCTGGAACACATTTAAAAAAAACTTCTGAATTACATAATCCGAAAGCTAAATAAGACTTTCGCATTATGTAATTCGAAAATTAATCATGCATCTAAAATTTTTTTCCAGATTACATAATCTAAAAGTTAATTATAAATTTGAAAAATGACTTCCAGATTATGTAATCCGGAATATTATAGATGGACATTTTTAGAAATTCGAATATTTACGGAGGTGAGAGAAGAAGGTACGTAGGTGCAGAAACAGTCTAAAATATTTATATGGTGCAGGAATCAAAATCCATTGTGGATGAGATCCAGACCCATCTCTTTCCCTTCAACTGAAGGCCCAATAAACAAACTAGCCCAAATTGAATTCCTTTTCTTTTTGGTGGAAAAAAACTAGAACAGGAGTTCGGAACACGATGAACCAGAGAACAAGGGTTTCAGCTCTTTGCACTCCTGCTCTGTGGTATGTCACTCACTCACTTTCATTAATTTTCTTGAAATCTCTTCTTCTCTGTGTTCAACCAAGTTTTTCATTTTCCTTGTTTCCAATATTTTCAAGCTTCTCTTTCTGTCAGCCCAAAACCTGTTTATCTTGCCAATTTCAATATCTGCTTTGGGAATTTTTGGGTATAAGAAAATAAATCTTTTTATTATTATTTACCTTGCCCATTATTCGATTTTCTACTATTTTCTGCTCATGTTAAGGTTTTTAGTTTGTTTTTTGACACTTCCTGTTTCCGGGTCTGTTAAGGTTTGAAACTGACTAATTTCAACACTCCGTTCAAATGACATCCATACCTTCTAAAAACCTATGTGTTCGGAGGCAACAATGCCCTTGTGGAGATTGGAAGTGTTATATTACGTTTGAGGGTGATTCTGAAGAGGGTTCTGCGGCACCTGAATTGGTGAAGGAAGAGAAAGCATCTTCTGGGGCTATGATTACTCCCTATGTTGGAATGGTTTTTAAGAGTGATGATGATGCTTTTGAGTATTATGGCAATTTTGCTAGGAAGAATGGGTTCTCTATTAGGAAGGAAAGGTCTAGAATTAGCCCCCAGTTGGGGATTTACAAGCGTGACTTCGTTTGTTACCGGTCCGGCTTTGCCCCGGTGAAGAAGAAGCCTAATGGAGAACACCATAGAGATAGGAAATCAGTGAGGTGTGGATGTGATGCGAAGATGTATCTATCCAAGGAAGTTGTAGAAGGGGTTTCCCAGTGGTTCGTTGTGCAGTTTAGTAATGTGCACAATCATGAAATTTTGGAAGATGATCAAGTGCGTCTTTTGCCCGCGTATCGTAAAATTCACGAGGCTGATCAAGAGCGTATACTCTTGCTCTCCAAGGCAGGGTTTCCAATTCATCGGATAGTGAAAATGCTTGAGCAGGAAAAGGGAATTCAAGGGGGCCATCTGCCTTTCTTGGAAAGGGATGTGAGGAACTTTGTTCAAAACCGCAAGAAGGTTGTTTTAGAGAATGAGGCATTGCTCAGTGAGAAAAGGGAAAATGATGTATTGGAACTTCTTGAGGCGTGCAAAGTGATGAAAGAAGCAGATAATGAGTTTGTGTATGATTTCACTGTGGATGGGAATGATAAGGTTGAAAATGTAGCTTGGTCATATGGCGACTCAGTTAATGCAAATGCTATGTTTGGTGATGTGGTTTATTTTGATACTTCTTATAGATCGGTCACTTATGGATTGCTTTTTGGAGTATGGTTTGGTATTGATAGCTACGGCAGAACTATTTTTTATGGTTGTGTTTTATTGCAGGATGAAACACCTCAATCCTTCTCATGGGCATTACAGGTTTGCTACTAGCATCCTCTGTATAAGATAAGATTTTACTTGTTCTTCTGTAAAACTCCTCTTATGGTGATTATTCCTCAATACAGACTTTTGTCAGGTTCATGAGAGGAAGATGTCCACAAACTATTCTAACTGATCTAGACCCGGGACTTAAAGATGCGATTCTAAGTGAATTTCCAGGAACTAAACATGTCGTTCCTCAATGGAATATTCTACACAAGGTACCCTGTTGGTTTTCTCCTACTCTGGGTTCTCGGTATGCAGAATTTAAATCTGAGTTCGATGCCTTATTTCACATTGAGAATACAGAGGAATTTGAACTTCAGTGGAGCCAGATGATTTCTGTGTTTGGACTTGGTTCAGATAAACATGCTGATTTACTATATACTGTTCGAGAATCCTGGGCCCAAGCCTATGTAAGAGGTTACTTTCTGGCTAGAATGGCGACAATGGCTTACTCAAAGTCTATAGATGCATTTTTGAAAAGGATTTTCTCTGCTCATACGTGTTTGCGTAGCTTCTTTGAGCAGGTATGTTGGCGATAGGTATCTTGTCTTGTATGCTAACTTGCCATTCTAATGATTTTCTTCCACTTATCATTCTTATGCTTGCAGGTTGGCATTTCTGCAAGTTTTCAACATCAAGCACTTAAGGAGACTCAATTTATTCAGCTCAAAACTTGCATACCGATTGAAGAGCATGCACGGAGTGTTCTCACTCCTTTTGCTTTTAATGCCTTGCAGCAAGAGCTGTTGCTGTCCATGCAATATGCTGCATCCGAAATGGCCAATGGATCGTATATTGTGCGGCATTTCAAAAGGATGAACGGAGAACGGCTTGTAATATGGTTGGTTGAAGATGATCAGATACACTGCTCTTGCAAGGAGTTTGAATCCTCAGGAATACTATGCAGGCATGCTCTTCGTGTATTTGTAATAAAAAACTACTTTCAGTTACCTGATAAATACTTTTTAGGTAGATGGAGACGGGAATGCTCATTACTTGTTAATGATGATGATAATAATCAAGGCATTGGAGAGGAATGGTTTCAAGAATATCAGTCCCTAGCTGAAACTTTATTTCAAGAATCATCAATTACAAAGGAGCGATCTGAGTATGTGCGTAAAGAACTGACAAAAGAACTTACTAGGATTCTTAACGAGGTTAGAAATCTCCCTGAGGCTGATGGAGTCTGCATGAACATGTTAGTCTCATCAGCCAACTAGTTTGGATGTTTAGTTGAGGAAGTGACTATTCTACATGTACATTCGGTTATTATTTGTTGCATTAGTACGCACAATAATAATTATTCATGTATAAGAGAGAAGGGAAGAATTGTATAAGGTATTTTTTATTCAATGTACAAGAGGGTGTAAGAATCATATTTTAATTTGGAGACACCGGAGGAAAATATAAAAATCATGAACTTCAATATCAACACATTGTATCATTGAAAGGGTTTTTGAAAGAATTGTCGTCCAGCATCAACTTCATGAATTTTGTAACTCTTAAAATAATTTTGTAACTCTTAAATGATAGATATGTGATTGGATAATTGTTATTATTTTTTGAAATATTATTTTAATAAAAAAAATTCTACTATGCATGGTACATTCTCTTGTAAATTTTGCTTTAATTTATTAATATTTATTGTACTTCTAAGTTTTCCTACACATTTTTTATAATTACAATTATTAATTATTTTTTTTATTAAAACAAAAAAAAAAGTATGATCATATTCCAACAATATTTTATAATTTGTATTTGTTTTTAAATCAATTCTTAGACAACAGAGAAAATAATGTTTTAATTAAAAAAAACTAAAATGCATAAATTAATGAATCAGGTATATTTTTTAATTATTTTTAAACACAAGGATAAATTTGTAATTTTACTTTTTCATAATTAAAAAAATTAAAGATCATCTTGCGACTCACAAATTTTGATAAACTTTTTTCTTTAGTCGATGTGAGATCCAACACACCCTTCTCACACCGAGACTACTAACTATTATGTGGATTATATATTATAGGTGATCTGATAACAACTCAATAGCGACTGACCTAATAAGGCCTATGAAATGTCCTTATCTTTAGTCAATGTAGGATCACCAGCACACTCCCCTCACGATGAGGCTATTAACTCATGCGTGAGACTATATATTATGGGTGATTAGATAACGGTCTGATAGCGAGCGACCTGATAAGGCCAACAAATCCCCCGACTATGATAGACTCTAAATGACTTTGATACTATATTAAAAAGTAAACTTTAAACTTAATTCAACCTTATAAAATCAGTTTATAAGTTGAGATTTTACACTTATAGACTATAAAATTCTTATTTCTAATAAATATATCTAATATTTTTGAAATTATTTACTACCAATTAATGTGATAAGTCTCAAGGTTCACCTCTTATGTGAGTGAACTAGTGGCGACATATCTCTTCAATTATTTGTTCCTCCCATCTTAGCTGAAAATTTGGACCCACGACAGTGATTGATGAATGAACATAGGGCTGGGAGTTGTTTAATTGTTTTTTTACAATCAAATGTCATTTTTATCAGACAAAGTTTTCAACAGAGTTATTATTTTGTTAAAGATGGTTGCTGTAGTGATCCATGCTACATGAGATTATGTTGTACGCTTCTATAATTCCATTTGTTGGAACATGTGCAAACAAATGTAATTGGTTTTGTGTTCTTAAGTTGCATGGCTTCACCCTCATCATGCTAAAGTGTCCCTGACCTTTCTAGATTTCTACTTTTAAGAATGAACAGGTAAGTGTTTGGCATCATATTTTGACGTGATTCGTTGGATCATCAACTCCTCATGTTCAATATAAGAGGGTCCCTCCCTAGAGACCATGTCCATGGTATTTGGTAACAATAACACTGTTCACTTTCTCTTAGCCATGAGTTTTTCAAATGTTTTATATATCAGAGAATATGTTGATTGTATTCATGGAAAATTATTGTTTGCAATTTATTTTGCGTTTCAGCATATTAAGAAATTCATCAAAATTATATTCAAATAATAACAATCCATCCTTTTTCGTAAGTAATGTGACACCTCTAAATTGAAGACATTTTTTAGGAATAAGAAATCTAATCAGAGCACTTGTTAAGAAATGTATACAATAATTTTGACTATTTCAAAATATTAAATTATTTTATAATAAATTTTGTTTTATATATTATAATATTTTTACCTGTTCTTCTCGAATCTCTTTACAAACATTGGTTACGATTTTCAAAAGTTTTTTTTTAATGATGTCGAAAGATAAGACCATGCTGTGTAAAAAATATAAAGATAAAAAACATTTTATAGCCTTGAGATTGCAGTAATCAAATTATTAGAAGTGAAAAACGTGAGTAAGGAATATAAGAAGAATTTATAATAAAAATTATAATCTTGTAAAAACTGAAAGAACAAATTTATTAAATTGAAGAAAATAATTATATAAACTAAAAACAATTAAAACGTTGAAATGGAAATACTGTAATCAAAGTCGGTACATAAACTTATATAATCTTCCCCAAATCAAAATATTGTTGGCGGAAAAGGAATGGACACAATACTGATATAATAAAAAACTAATAAAGGACAAATAACATGTCTATTCTGGCAAAAGCAAAATCGGCTGTTATTTCCACAACTGCCTAATAGAAAAGAAAATCACACATTGCTAAATTGTATTACATATTTACACAGAGAGAAAATTGCAGAATCTGACAACAAAAAATTGTATTAACTGCTTTAAATTTTCCATGGTCACAATTTTAATTTAGATGTCATTTTAAAGTTTGGTTGATTATTTATATTTATATATATAAGTGTCTTTACATTTTAAGAAATTAAAATTAAAAAATCATATAAGAAATTAATAATCATAAAAAATATATTTATCCAAATCTCACAAGAAAACCCTAAAATCACTAATTAATTATGATCCGAAACTAGGGTTAACTGCCATCCATAATTTTAGAGTGATACTATTTTGACTTAAAATTGTCTGAACACTTAGTCTAATAATCGAAAAAAGATGAAGCGCGTTTGTGAAATTTTTTTGATAAAAATAACATTATTCATAATTGTACTCCATGGCTTTAGGATATGTTGTACCTATATCCATAAGTTTGAATATATTAGTTATAACATGTATTAATTGTAATTAAATCATTTTCAAATAAGTGATACAAATGTTAACTCCAACCTGTCTTAATTTAGATTAACAGTAGAAAAAAAATTATCAAATACTATAAATAAACATAACGATTAAGATGATAATGATATATTATTATTGTAACATTAATTACACCGAAATACTACTTGAACACAAAAGAACAATACTCACTTAAACACAACAGAACAGAAAGAAAAAAGTCATTCCATAATTATTTATTCAATCCCTTAAAAAACAATAGTATTATGCCATACAAATGTTTTATTCATTTTAGTTCAAAAAATATCATAATTTCTGCTATTGACCTGAACTTTGTCTTTCTTTTTAATTTCAACAATTGAGATACCATTTTTTTTATAATCGTTGATCAATTGTAATATGAATTTCTACATTGATTCTTGTGCCTTTTTTCTACATTATTGTACTTCCCTGTATTTTCTTCGCATAAAATAAATTCTTCGTAAAATCATTCGTATTCTTTGTGGAAAATTCTTGGAATATATCATCCTCTTTTTCTATAATGCAAGTTGAGTCCAATTTAATTCATTCTTTCTTTCCTGATAAAAAAAAGTTGAGATATTGAATCATATATAAGTTCATTTTCAATTTTGTTGTATGGATGATGTGCTTATTATTCAGAGTCTGAATTAAAAGAATCAACAATTGTAAATTAAGGAGAATATAGAAGAAGAAAGAGAAGACGAGAGGAACATAGAAGTAAGATCAAGTTATAGGGCTAAGATTCAACGCAACAGCAACTTAAAAACGACATGACATAAATTCTGCATACTGAAAATGAGAGAAGCTTTTGAGATATGGAAAACATGCATAGTTCTGCATATGCAAACAAAAGTGGCTAAGTTGCAATAAGCTTTAGTTATTTGAAATAGACTGAAGCGCTTTATTCTTTGTCATCTTTTACTATATAAAATGCACTAATTAAACTGCGATAAGCTGTCTTTGAGCTTCAATTCTTATCTCTTCTTTCATTTTCCTTATGAACTCTTCAAACTTTCTGTTCAGTTCATCAGTATTTAATAACTCTTCATTATTTGTTGTAGTAGTTGCTTCTGCAAGTTCATCATCTACTGCCACCTCAACCTCACTATCTGATTCTCCTTCTTCGATCTCCTCTTCTGTAATGTAACCTCCACTTTCTCTTCCTTCGGTTTTGGTACACAAAGTGTTTTGTTCTTGGTCTTCATAAACTTCTTCACTGTATTCCTCTGGCCCCTGTTGTTCTTCAACCACCAGACAAACATTCTCTGGGGACGCAAAACCTTCGACCAGAGGGGCAACTACCATGTCAGAAACTGTTGTTGTTTTTGTCTCTGACAGATTGGAAGGCAGAAGCTTATCGAAGTCAGAATCTGAAGAGTTAACGAGTGCCGTCTTGGCTACAAATGCAAGGATTCCGTTGCAAATGAGGAACATGTATTTTCTCTCAAGGGTGTGAGTGAACATGGAGAAAAGGCACGTGGAGAAGTAGGCATTGAACGACTGAGGGTGTATGGAAAAGCCAGAAGAGTACCAAACGAAAACAGAAAACACAGAAACTGAGAGAACAAACTGCAAAGTTCTTTTCAAAAACTGTTTGTTGTTGAAATATCCCATCAAAACCTGATCCTTCCTTTGGCTTTGATCCATGTTGGGTAGCTAGCTGCTACCTTTTTTTCCTAGCTGACTCTTTTGCCAACGAAAGAACAGAGAATATTACGTGATTGAAAATTTGTGAGAGTTTGAGGAGATGATTTTGAAGTGAATGATGAATTGTGTTTCTATAGTTTGTGTCCTGGTGTGTACTTATGTGGTGTTGAGTGAACACTGAACTTCATGCTCCATCTATTTATACTAAGCCTAAAGCTATAGTTTATTGGGTCGTTACGTAACTTAGCCAAATGGCCTAATTTTATGGATGGTACGGACACGAGAAAGATATGCACAAGAAAATTTTCAACACTAGTCATAATTACATAACATTATTGGAAGTTTCAAATTGTGTTCTTAATCTCAAATTTTGACATCAGTATGATAGACCAAAATAAAAGAGAGAATAAGTATTCTGGAAAAAAAATTGGAAGTAAATAATGGAAAAGAAGTGAAGGTTCTAGGTGTCACTTTTCTTCCTCGTAAGCTAGGTAAAAGAAAAAAATGATTTGGTGCTTAATTTCCCTCAACAATGCGTACTCAATAATTTGTGTACATTCTGAAATTTGTGGACCCATCACACGTTATCATTTGAGGGCTACCATGTTACCATTTGTTTCATGCTTTTTGTCTTAGATATATTTGAAAGAAAAAAAAACTATCAATAGAAATAAGATACGTAAACTTGTAATTTTTATTTGTTCTCATAATTGAATTTAATCTGTTCTGATAATGAGAATATATAAATTTTCTCTAGATTTATCAGAAGGGATTTTTTTTATCAGAAAAAAAAGGTTGTGTTGAGAATTGGGATATACATTTGATAGAGCATGGTGTTGTGATCTTTAAAGCAAACTCGTATAAGATAAATTCTTACAATCTCTAAGATAAATCATATCAACACATTTTTTTCATAGCTTAAATGCTGTTAGGGATTTATTACAAGAGAAAACGTGTCGCAGTGCCTGTCAACTATAATAATATTATTTTTTTTATACACGGAAGAATATTTAAGACAAATAAATCATGAGAAAACTTATTTATGATATTAATTACAGCATTACTTTCAACTCAAAATTTTAAAAGTATAATTTTTATTTTATTTTAAAATTATGATTTTTTTTTATGTATTTTTCTTTTATACTTAATATGAAACTTTTCAAATTATACTTATTATGTTCCTAATATTTATAGAAAGTTAGGGAAACAAATAAATGAAGAGAGATGAAAAAATTATTTATGATATTAATTACAGCATTACTTTCAACTCAAAATTTTAAAAGTATAATTTTTATTTTATTTTAAAATTATGATTTTTTTTATGTATTTTTCTTTTATACTTAATATGAAACTTTTCAAATTATACTTATTATGTTCCTAATATTTATAGAAAGTTAGGGAAACAAATAAATGAAGAGAGATGAAAAAAATTATCTTTTTGTTATTAAAAGGAAGAGTGAATTTCTTTCTTTTGGCTTTGATAAAAAAAAATCATTTTGGCTTTATGATGAAAAAAAGGATAGAAATTTTTTTTATTTTTTTTTTTGATCAGCAAGGATAGAAATATGATATGTGTAAATAAATTATAGAAAAAATGGTTTCCTTCTTCTACCAAAATCTTTCCTTTCCTTTTCGTTCCATAAAGAAAATAAGGAAAACAATAAATAATCACAAAAAAATCAAGTCTCTAACTTGTTAATTTCCATTTAAAAAGTGTATCTTGAATAAAAAATGTAACTTTCACTTTAAAAGAGTTATGAATATTTGGCCTTCATTAGAAAACACAATTAAATTTATAAAATTATATGAATTATTTTTGTTTGGACTATTTGGAATCATAAAAATGACATTATTTTCAAAAAAACAAAAATCGGACAGTATTCAAATTTTTACTCTGATCTAGAAAAAATCTTGGGCTTGGATCACTTATCCGAAGGCCAATTTTTTCTGATTTTTGTTGATTTTAACGTGGTTTTTTAAGTGGTTTTCTTCTGTACTATATATGGATTGAAGTACTAAGAGCTTCATATTTTTTAATTTTTATTGTTGATAAAAATAAATAAAAATTAATATATATATATATAAAAAAATAGACATACATTTTCCTCATCCCACGCCGAAAATAAGATAGCAATTGTAAATAAAATTAATACAACTTTAAAAAAGTATTACAAGTATCTAAATGGAAAATAAACATTAAGAAAAACTTTTCTTTTACAAAAGACTTTGAGGGAGATTAAAACCAAATTTTGAAGATAATAGAGGACTAATTTTGTAAATAAAAGCATTGATCAATTTCCAAAATGTATTTACAAATTCTAAAGTATTGAAAATTTATAGAAAGGTGCAAATGCATGAGTAAAGAAAATGGCATTTCACTTAAACAGGCTCGATCAATGCACATGTGAAGGTAAGAACAACTAAAAACTTTATAAAGGAAATTAATCTTAGTTGATAAATGGTCTAAGGCAATTCTGATGAAATGTAGCACCACGTAGTCATTCCACAATTATTGAGATATTTTTGGTACAATAATTATAGTTTAATCATCAATGTTGAAGCTTCTCTAGCCAAAAGCTTTTCAATATGTCACCACGTGTCATGTTTGTCCTGTAAATAGTTTAATCAACCCCTCCAATTGGAACCAAATATTTGAAGCTTGAATCCTTGAATCATGCACAATGATTCCATTATTATCCAACCCCATACACTTGTCCCAACCACAACAACTAACTCTTTCGTAACAAGTTCATCAATGGGAACTCTGTTATAAATAGAAAGGAACGTAACGTTAATACAATTTTTAACTTTTCTGTTCACAGATTGTGAGCATTGTTTTTTTCACTTGTTGAGTTGTTGTGCTTATCAATAATCTTCTTCAACTCAAACCAATTAAATGATACTTTGATAATAAAATAACTGTTCAAATTATCATATTTTTGCTTGTAGAGAGTGCTTAAACGTCTAATTTTTCGAAGAGAATGCTATTTTTCATGTTTCGTTTGTGTTATAAAAATAACACTCTTAGGAAATTAGTCTTTTTTTAACTTTTTAGTCAAGCGTATCACGGAATTGTTCCCGGTTATTCCGATAAAACTATCATATTATATTTATTAAATTATTTAATGTGATAAATAATCAGAATTGTAGATATTTTAATTCAAAATAATTTTTTTAAGAACATTATACGTTTCTCATGTATGGAAAAAATTGTCATTGCTCCCTTGTTTTTAACATGAGAGATATGGTAAAAATATCATTCGGGATTTTAAATTACTAATAAAGAACGTGAGATGATAGAGAATCTTTTTCATATTTGAAAATCGCGATTACTTGCAATAAAAATAATTAGATTTTATTTGGTTAACCAAAAATATTATTAAGAAGAATATTTAAGTAAAATTCTAGAAATCTTATTTTTTTTATTTTATTACCATATTAAAATATTTAATAAGAGTAATACGGAATTTCTTCATTAAATTTTTTATTTAAATTTAGAAAAGTTACACTCTCACATGTTTGTAGAATTTATTTTTTTTGTGAGAAAATAATCATTCTTGAGAACAATAAATTAAAACCACAAGATGAAAGATATATATAATTTTTAAATCTCATATTTTTAGAAAATTATAATTCTTTCTTCTACCAAATATTTCGATATTGGAATTTAAGATTTGTCACAGTTATATTTGCTTTGTGATAACAAGTATCATGACAAGTACCACCAATCTTTCAAACACAATTCTATTCGAGTTCAAATATAAATATTTTAAAAAAACTTAGATTATTTGTAATATACATTTTTTATAAATAAAAAAATTAAATATCCTGTGGGATCACTCCATTATTACGTTTTTCTAACATTTGATTTCTACCTTAAACAAACCATCATTAAAATTACTCTTGATAATAATAAAAAAAAGACTAGTCTCTAGTGTTATTCACCATAAACTACGTAAGACAGCAATAATGGGGAACAATAAAAGTTAGCCATACATAAACAGAAGTGCCCCATTACCGACACGTATCACCATGAACAACCTCAACCCAAAAACACAGTAACAAACACAAGCGTACGAGGAGAAGGACACATATTACCATACCATTATCATCAGATACCACGGTCAAGTACACAAAACTTGAAAACTTACAGAGAAAAAACACAGTGTTGATGATGATCATGGCCACAAGAATGCTCCCATTGCAAAAGCTCTCTTCTCATCAACACTGCCCTTTATACTTAATCCATATTGCTTAAGAAGCAACTCCACCTTCCACTCCTCCATGCTCTCATACTCCTGTTTGGTGTAGCGTGGATAGTGAAGTGGCATTTGAAACCCTGAACAAGGCTCCTTCAAATTGTTTGAAGGACACAACCCCCTCTTCACCTCTCCATTAGGGTCCCCTTCATTCTCCTTCCTCTTCTCTTCTTCCGTAGGGTACCCCACAAGATGGCAAGCTGAGTGGAGAAGCCATCTAAGAGCCATTTTATAAATTCTATGTTCCTATGAAAAACGGATACTGCATGGACACAAGCAATATATATAGGAGAAGGTGCACAATGTAATCTGTGTGAGACAAAAAAGTGCGCATTATTCGCGTTAATTAAGGAAATTAAGAACCTTACGACATGTCTATGAATTTAGTATTCGTATATTTTATGTGATGTTTGAAATTGGGCTGTTACTTGCCCTGAGAGCTATCATATATGAAATATGTGGGTGGGGATGCTTGGAGTATCTTAATAGGTCAAGTTGTCCTCGCTGGTTCTTCATCTATTTTTTAATTGCTACCTTATTATGTGCTGTTATCAATGATTACTTTATGGACGCTGCTTCTTGTTAAAGAATTAAGAAAATAATAAAGTATTTCAGATATTAAGAATTTAAAACTTTCTATTATTTAATTAAATTTTGGTATTTTGATTGATATTTGCCTAATGCTATAGCAAATGTATGTCCATGACCGTGGCTTTATATATCAATAGCTTTCTAATTACGATCAGAATATTTTTTATGGGTCTGTTTATTTTTAGAGAAAATATATTTTTTCCGCAATTCATAAATTTTAAGGTCAAACTAGATGATGAACAATACAATGTAAAAAAATAGATATTCATGAAAATATTAAAAGTAAAAAGATAAATATAAAACTAAAAATTATTAATAGAATTTTTAGTGACTATGAAATTATATAAATTAAATATATAATAAACTAAATATTTCTATTCTGAAAATTTTCTTTATAAAGTTATAAATAATAATTTTTATTGTTTTTTCTTGATAAAATAAAATTTAAAAATAATTTACTATATATAACATACTACTAAAAAAATTATTAAATAAAAACTAATTTTAGAAGAAAAAAAAAATAGTCACTAACAAAATACTCTTTTATAAACTAAAAAAATTATTGATATTATATGTAGTTTCTAAATTTATAAATTGATATGTAATTAGTTAATCGGTATCTAATTAGCTAATTTTATAATTTATACGTAACTAAAACATTAAATACAATTAAGAAACTAATTTATAAATTTAAAAACTATTTTATATACTATAATAGTGTTATTTAGTTAATATAGTGACTAATTACTTTTTGCCTCTAATATTAGTTTATATTTAATGATTTTCTTGTAGTAATATAAAATAAAAAATAGTTTAAAAAATTAGAAGAATGAAAGGAAAATTAAATGTTAATTTATAGTTTTTTGGAATTTTTTTACCAGATTGGTTTCAAATTAAAAAAGAAAAAATCAAGAACTATAATAATAAATTAGTACACTAGACTTCTTAATTTAAAATAAAAACAATAAAATACGAAAACGAATTAAGGACAAAATATTAATTTTATATCTTATAAACATAAACTTTCACTGGTGGAAACAAAAAATTGAATGTTAATTTATAAAATGTTCTTAAAAAAAGAAATCAATGTAAAATTTGCCCTTTTAATTTTTTATTGATTTATAAATGTTAATTATTAAATTTTTCAATGATTTTCGTTTTTCAAATTGACTACTCCAATTGAATAAACTTACTTTTTCATCGAATAAATTTGATTAAATGTATAAGAATTTAAATTAAAATAAATTAAATACTTCTAATATATTTTTCCAAAAAAAGTTAAATCAATTTAACGTTAGCACGTTAATTATGAAAATAGCACAAATAATGAAATGGAATTATTATCATTCTGAACCTAAACCTAAACGACTTCTTTATTATTATTATTATATATATACCAGTTTTAATTAAATTTTTTATAATATTGTAATATTTTGTTGTGATTTTAGGTGATATTTAGGTGATATACATATATTTCAAATTTATATCATTTTATTATCGTTCCTACTTTTATATATTTAAATTTTGATATATTTTATCAAATATTTAAATCAATTTAGCCTTGCTTAAAATTTTAATATATATTTAACCAAGTTGCGTTATATAACACTAAAATGTAATATATGTGTATTTGACAATTTCCCAAACTGAATATCTATAATCATTAGTCCAGTGGGCTTTTGAGGTTATGTTCTGTACTGGGCCAGTCTGAACCTAATTTACAAGCAAAGGTCACTTGCTTTTAGCAATCTAAAATTTTATTTCTGTACCAATTCGGTTTTCTTTAAGTTTTTGGATTGGTAATAATCTCAAGTGTAATTCTAGATTTTGGATTCACCAATCCAAAAAATAAAAGTCACAGCTGTTATTTTTTTAAATGATATATATATATATGTATGTATATATTTCAAAATATGTAATGATATTATATTATAAATCATTCTAAAATAGAAATAATATTATATAATACATTCATTCACACAAACATATTATTTAAATTATTTTTATCTTTGTATCTTCCCTCTGTCTTATTCAAATTACGACTTTGAAAACGGGGATATTACACTAATTAGTAACAAGTTTTTACAATAATTTTATAATTACTGTTTCTTACTTCTATCGCATTACTCGTTTCTCAACTTTGTTCTTTTTTTTCTTCTTCTTATCTCTGTCTTAAATATTCTCAACTTCACGGCGTAAAATTTATGTGCATCTCACATTTCATACTAAGTTGGAAAAACTAAGAAAACAACAAACATGTTCCAACTATCTACTATGAATGGTATCCTAAAGACAACTGTAGTTGAGAATAGCAGAAAAGAGGTTAATTGTTAACCAACTCAAAACTGTCCATATCGTTTGATGTTCTTCCAAACCTCTTCCACAACTGAGACTGAATTAAGGATTCACAAACCTCAAATGCTCATTTTTGCAGTGGCAGACCCCAAACGTTTTGAAGATGTTTTGAAATGTTTTGAAGATGCATGTGTTGTTAGGTATATATGATAGAAGGTGAGAAGGTCTTAAGGAGTGATTTTGAAGGTTTTTCATGTTCTGGTGCTTCTCATAGTGTCCCATTAAAATTGTGGTGTATAGCAGCACTAAGTGTTTTGTGGATGAAAATGAAGGTGTTGTTGACAGCAACCATACTACTGCTACCTACAATTCACCAAACCTTATCTTCTTCATCCCTTATCTTTCCCTTCCTTCATTCTCATTAACCCTCTGGAGCCCACCACCCCATCATCATGTCCTTTTTTTTCCTTCCATTTTTGTGAAAAACTGAACTGCTTTCAATACATATATATGCCATGTTTGGATACTTTCCTTTATAAAAATATTCATAAAAAGGAAAAGTACATTGTGTTTTTAAAAACTTTAAATTAATTTATATGCAAGCTAGTTTATAAAAAGTTTTTTATATTAGTTAGTTATAATTTTTATTTTATGTATAAATTAAGTATAATTTATTTTAACTTATAAAAAATATTTTGTTTTTTTATTGTTTTATAAATATTTATGTAAATTTGAGTTTGATATTTTTATTATTTTCCAATAAATATTGTGTACTCTCATAAGTACTATTTGATATCTAGATACATTACATAAATATAAACAATCCATCACTTTTCAAATTGTTTAAACTTTAAAATTATTAATAAAACAAACTCTCAAAGAAAATTCGAAACTTGTGACCGCATCACCTTTATCTATAAATTTTTTAACCTAAGGTTTTATTGAAAGACAAAACCAGTTTACCTTGTAATTTCTTATTTCAAGGAAATTTTAACTCAAGTAGGAAAATCACTCCAAAGTTTAGAATCCTAAAATAAGATATCCAAATATCATTAAATTTTAGAATAATTTTAACCAAATTGAGAGAAACACTATCTAATTCCAACAAAATTAATGGTCAAAGCACAATGAAAAAAACGAGACAAGAAATATCTAGAGTAAAGATGAACTTACTTTATTTAAAATATAATAAAAAATACAAAATATGATTAGATTTTAAAATATATAAGGTATGAAAGTAAGATTTAAAAAAAAAAAAGTATGAGAGAGAAAAAAATAGAAGAAACACTTGAGGAAAACAAAATAGAAGTTGTTACTTGAAATAACAAAAAATAATTAATGATGATAATACGTAAAAAGTTAATCACCAAATTTTAAATTATAAAATGATTTTATTAAAAGGTAAAAAAACACGTGTTCACTTTGTAGAAATTTGTAAATGACATTTATTTTTGCTATACTATTAAATAGATACATTTATTAAAGAATTTGCTATAATTTTTTTTTGAATTATTTTAATTATTATATAATAAATATGTCATTAAAATTGTATAGCCACCAAATGTCTTATAAACATATATAAAAATAATATAAATTAATTAAACAAATATAAAATATATAACTATATTTATTAGCTTATCATTATATTTATGCATGTTCAGTAAAGTATAAATACAATAAAAAAAGATCGCAAATGTTAATTTATTAGTAATTTAAAAAATTAAAGCGTTTCTAAATAAAGGACTTTGTGAAAGATAAATGTAACTTCTCTACAACTAAATCCTTTTTTATTATAATCTTTAAAATTTTATTTTAAAACTTTAAATTTATATGATTAATATCTTATCTACCAAAAAAAGGATATTTTACATATTTTCTTGTGATTTTATTCTTTATATTTTTTATAATTATTATAATAACTAAATTTTTAATCATTTCAATTGTTTTTATATAATCATAAAAAATTAGACACAGAGATAATTACACATATATGTTTCGACTAATTTTTAAATAAAATATAAATATAATTCGTATAATTTTTATTTAAAATTTGTGAAAATTAAATATTTATTTAAAATTTATAAAAATATGTATATATTTTAAAATTACAGGAATCATAGGTGTTATTGTAATCCTTTACAAATAATAATAATAAAAAAGTCTAACAAAAAAAATTATAAATTCTCTAACGAGAATTGATGGGAATTATTGTTCATAAATTAAATTATTATTTTAATATAAGTCATATATTAGTGGTTACTTAAATTTAAATAAAATTGTTAACAACTTTCTTAAATTTTAAGGAATTTTATACGTGTGATTCACATTAAATTAATATTTTTATTTATAAATACGTAATTTTTATTCAAAATGCTATAAGGCTTACAAAAGAACTTAATGTACATAATATAATGTCTATACTAATATTCATCTTCAAGTTTAACTTTAAATAAATAAAAAAGTAAAAGGCTATAAATTTTCTTTTAATTAAAACCAAACTATAACATAATTATATTTATAAAATAATAAGATTTTTTAAAAAAAATATCTTTTAGTTAAAACAGTAGTTTAATTTGTAGGTAAAACCAGTGGCTAAAAAAAATCTATTTTGGCGATTTCTAAGTTTGAATTCTACCACTACAGATAAAGAAAATATAAGTTATGTTTAATTATTTTCTATCAGTCCAGTAAATGTCAACTAGCTGTGTAATTTTTTTTTAAATGTTGAGATTTTACCATCATATTTTGAAAATTTTCATACATAAAAATACCTATATTTATTTTAAAGTATTTGTATTATTTTTGTTTATTCTGTGTTAATTAACTAACAAGTGTATATACTCTCTTTGTATATGCTACCATATGAATTCCAAACAAAAGTTAATGCATATGATTTTCTATAATCAACCATACAATACAACATATACACATACACATCTATTTTTTAAACAATTTAAACAAAATATATACTACTACTGTTAAATATTAAAAAATATCCATCAAACAAAGAACAAGGGCTACAAAAGATTATAATTTTCAATAAACTCTGACTAATAATGATAAAGAATGTGTTGCTATAATATTAACCCATTCAAATAGATTTTTTTTTATATAAACATGAATCTTATGAAAAATCTTACAAATAAATAATATTGTATTTAACAAGAACAGTTACTATTTAACAAAGTGACTACAACCATTTATTCTCTGAATAGGAGTGACCTACCTTAGAAAATCACAGTAACACGGAAAAGAGAAAATTAAGATAAAAACTTTGACAGTGAGAAAACAGAACCAAATTTATTAGCGTGTAACGGTCGTATAGATAGGACACAACTACAAGCAACAGCATGGGCGTGATGGAGGGAGAGAAGGTGGTCAAATAGAAACGCCACGTGTCGGGGAGTACAATATAGTTGAAACACTGGAATATCCCTCCTGGAAAAAAACCAACCACAATTCCCATAATACCCTCTGAGTTCTTCTCTTCCTTCTTTGTCTTCCCCTCCCATTGATTCACAACACATGGCACAGAAACAGAAGAAGAGAAGAGAAAGGTCACTCGGTAGCAGCAGCAGCAGAGCAGCTTCAACCCTGTCTCTCTCTTTCTCTGCTCCATCACCCATTTTTTCTCCCATTAAAAGGGACCCAACCATATACTCTAACCCCTCCCCAAGAGTTTAAAGCCTTTTCTTTTTTTGTTTTCTCTCTGGGTACTCTCACTCACCCCTCCAGTGAACCCACCTGGCCCCACCCACCAAGACCTTCGTCACATACACACGTAAACACACAAACCTCGTCACACTCCTAGTTATTGCACAGTCCCTTGAATGCGCTTTAACATTTGTGTTTTTTTCTCCCTTTCCCTCGTTTTGCTGGGCATTGTTTGACTTCATTTTCAGTGCACCTCTCACTTCGCTGTCTCTCTCTCTTCTATTCTCGCGGTGACGTTTCACTCTCTCAAGAACTTGATCCCTTTTCATTTGTGGTAGTTTTTTTTTTTGAATTGATGATTGTTTGCAGGTGTTGGTGATGTGGAATGGTATGAGTTAGGAGGTGGTGTTTTGTGTTAGGGTTTTTCCTAGTCCAATTTGCGTTGGCAGAGGAACTAGCCGTGGTAGGTTTGAGAATGTCTGGTGGGGAGGTAGGTGGTGGGAGTGTTTTTGTGGCTTGGGAGGAGCAGGTGATATGCCAGGAGCGTGGTAACCGAGTGATTCACTTCTATTTGAAGGATGCGTTGGGGAATTCAGTGCTGGCGGTTGTGGGGACCGAGAGGAGTGTGAGACACATGATGTATGTTGTGCCTGACCATTTCTTGCAGGCCTATGGATCCACTCAGCCCATCAATGCTTGCAAATGGAGGGCGAGGCGAGAGGTTGTTGATTGGCTTACTTGTTTGGTCTCCCGGAATCGGTCACACCATGCAGGTAGTTTGGCTCTTGAGACTGTTCTGGGGTGATCTGTTTGGTTTTATGAAATGTCATTGTGAAAGCATATGCTGAATGTTACTTACCACTGTGTGTTTGATTTTTTGTCCTGTGGAATTTTACCATGGAGATTGTTTGTTTTGTTGTCCCCCTAATGTTTTGAAAAAAATGGTTTGTGATTGTTGTTTGTTATTTCAGCTACAACAATAAGGTTTTTGGGAACACCATGACAGCATTTGGGGCTGCATTTGTTTGGAATTTTCTGCAATATTAACTGTTACTGCAGTTTGAAACCTTCCCAGTCTGATGGCAGGCTTGGTTGTTGGTAGTAAACTATTCGTCATGCACTAACGCCTGAAAGCTATAAGACTCGTGCTGATTAATTGCATGGTGGCTTGGTTGTTGTTAGTTGTAGTAGGTCATAAACTGGTGTCTTGTACCGATACTAGAAAGCGACAAAACTTGTTCTGATTAATCAAGAAATAGCTTGGTTGTATTCAGTTATCAGTTATAAAACAAGTATTTTGTATCAACGCAGCTACGAGGCTTATTCTGTTTTGCGCAACTTTATATCATGAGTTAATCTATTAAAGGAATTTGGTAAAACTTGTGCTATATTGTGCTGATTAATTGCATAATGGCTTGGTTGTTGTTAGTTATAGCAGTTTCATAAACTTGTGTCTTGCACAGACACCAGAATGCGACAAAAACTTGTTTTGATTAATGAAGAAATAGCTTGGTTCTTTTGAGTTATAGATTATAGATATACTAGTGTCTTGTATCGATGCTGAAAAGCTACAAGACTTGTTCTGATTCGTGCAACGCCGCATCATGAGTTAATCTATTAAAGGAATTTGGTAAAGCCTGTGCTACACTGTGCTGATTAATTGTATACTGCCTTGGTTGTTGTTAGTTGTCGTAGTTCATAAACCATAAACTGATGTCTTGCACTGACACCAGAATGCGACAAAAGTTATTCTTGATTAATCAATAAATAACTTGGTTGTTTTTAGTTGTCAGTTATGAATTTATCAGTGTCTTGTATTGACACTGAAAAGCTACAAGGTTTGTTCTGACTAATCGTACAACTATGCTTCCTGTTAGTTTATCTATGAATTTGGTCAAATAAATCTATGCTCCGAGTTATATAGGTTATGTATTCTTGCTTGCATGGCCACGTCGACTGGCTCACTGTTGATTGTGGATGCGTGTGCTGGAAGTTACTGTGTATGGTTTTTGGCTCATGGAATTTGAACACGAAGATTTTTATTGGCACCTAATGGGATAAGGCTTGGTCGTCATTACTTGTCACCTATAACTGCTTGTCCTGTATTTTTTCCCTAGAAAATGCACTTTCTGTAAGATTATATTTTCAAGGAATTTGGTCAACTCCTGTTATTCTTCCCTTGCATGACCACTTACATAAATGTTATTTACACGCCTTATTTGTTGGATGTTTTCTTTGGATTTATTGAGGATCACAATAATAGGTGAATTTATTTTGGAAATCAGATATTTTTTATGATTTGTTCAAATTGAGTAAATTGGTTTATTTTAAAATAACTTTGACTGCCAGGTCAAATATTTCATTTGTATTACTTAAATGCAAATTTAATGGAATTTATATGTTGTTTTTTCCTATTAAGTTGCTAAGGATGACTAATAATAACTGTGTTAACATCTGTCATTGTTGTTTCCATGTTGAGTGAATAAATGTGAGAGTAGTCGTGATTGGTTTGTTATTCTAGTTTGTCGCCGTCTGTCATTTTGCTTATGTAATTAATACAAAAGCAATCAAATGATCATTCTCCTTCCTTTCTTGCAAAAGAGTTATCAGGTATTGTAATTATTACATTTATGATATTACATTATAGTTGCACTTATGGTTAGAAACAACATTGTTTTAGAGACTTAATCTGGCCTTACGGCTTGAATGATATTTTATGAAGATTGAGTGGAAGAGCAAGTTACATCACATCATTGTTTTCTTCCATTATGAAGCAAGGCAGAAAAAAGAAAACATGAACCTTGTGAGTTGTGACAGATTGAGGAAGATATAGCTTATAATAATAAAAGAATTAGGATTTTAGATGACCACTATTTTGATCTTAAACACCAGGCATAAACTTATACTATAGTAGTATATATGCTGAAAATAAAGAAAAATTATTTAAAATTAAGAAGTCATTGTTGCTTCAACATTTTTTAAGATATTGAAGATAGAATTGATTGGAAGATCTTAGAAAGAGGATTTTGGCCTAACTCAATCTCACAAAATAGTTGTAAAATGAGGTTTGCAACTATCTATAAACTATAATAATTCAATCATATCTTTAGTTAATGTGGGATCTCTCACACATGCCTTCATGTCGAAGATTGCAAATCTCAAACTTGACATGATAGATCCAACAAATCTTGTTAGGATAGACTTTGGTACCATTCTAAATAATGGATTTAGGCCTAACTTAATCCTACATAACCAATTTGGAAGGTGGGGTTTGCACCATTTTTTATAGTATTTAATTTGATCTATCTCTAATGTATAAGATCTCTATAAAAAAGAAGTAGAAATAAGATTGAAATGGTAGCAGACAGGTCAACTAATGGTTTCCAAAAAAGGACAACTCCAATTATAGTCACATCAGAGGTAAAAGGATGTTGTGATTGTAGGAGAGCAAATAAAACCCAGGGGACACGACGGTTGCTAGCAAAAATTGTTTGGAGAGCGCAATGGTTGTCGAAGACCAAGCTTGAAGGACACAATGAATTCCGAAGAGCAAAAAAGTGTTAGAGTGTGCAACAATTACTCACATAGCACAATGACTATCGAATATTAGAGAGAGAAATAAACGCTCAGAGAGCCATTGCAAAGCAATTCTAGTGGTGGTGGTCTTCAACCACAAAATGCTCGCCAAAAGGTCTTCAATGGTGAACAACGAAAAACAACGGAAGAAAAGGACAAAAATCGAAAATCATACATGAGCTATAAAAATTTACATTTATGAGCAATGAGCCTAGAGAAAAGTACGAATTAGGGTTCCCTTCTCGTTAGGAACTTGATACCATGTTGAGAAGAGATAAATGGAGAAGGCATATGATGAATTCTGTGTTCAGACCACAACACAACTATTGAATTTATAGGAGAAAAATACAAAATATTTAGTTACCCCATTTTCGGCTTCTAACATAAATATAGAATAGAATCAATCTAATTGATCCTATTATCTGTATTAAGGTGAAATCAAATGCTGATATGTGAGTGAAGTTATCAAAGGGAAAAGGGCTATCATCGGGTAAGTGTCAATAAGGTGAAAATCACTGTGCATGTTAGTTTTCATAATGGGTAGCAATGTGAGTCCCTCATTGACAAGAATAAACTACTAAATGTGGTACTTAAAATCTCGATGTCTCACCCTACATTATTCCTCTTTTCATTTTGAAGTCTGCCTAGCCTATATTAATTTTTCATGCCAAGAAAGATTTGATAACGTATCCATTGACCAATTGGTAAGTGTTTTTTTGGTTTTATGCGTTACCATGAAGACAATTATGGTATTGAGTTAGGTAGTTTATTGATGTCAATTGTTTCTTGAATCAATTTTAAGAACATTTTTTCCATGGCTAAATAATAATTTCTATCGATATTTTGCAAAAAGGAACCGAAGATGACCTAAAATTCAACTGAATTGAGTTGGCTGCCACCATCTTAGAATGTGTTTCTCTAACAGTTATGTTCAACTTAACTTTCATCAATGAGACAAATCTTCCTTCTCTGTTTTCAACACTGGAAAGTGTGCTTGTCTGTTTAACAAGCTTTAAATGGCAATCTGAACACTCTTAATGTGGTTATGTGATCTCTTATTCCAAATAAAATGCTTTATGCCCTTTTTATGCTAAACTAATTACTGGTTTTTCTAGATGAATCTCCTTTCTCTAATCTATTTGATACTTTTGTTGTTGGTCTTGTCCTTATTTTTCTTTCTTTTTAACTGATTTTCTGTAGTTATGGAAAGAAGGCATTTTATGCAACCATAATCTTTCTGTCACAGGTGTACAATTGGATGATTTAGTACAAGCTGATGAATCTCTCAAGATTTTAATGCCTGGAATTAATGTCAGTAATAGAATTTTACCCGATAAAATGGTAAGGAAATGATAACCAATTAAATTCATCTCTATATTTTCCCTTCTATCTTTATGCAATTACTTAACCATGCATTTGTTTATTGTACTGCAGATTTCTAGGAAACTAAAATTCCAAAGTTCGGATATTGAATGGTCAGGCATTACTTGGTTTTGTGCTAAACAGCTGAAGCACTACTCAGGGTTTTGCAGGAATGGAACAACCATAAATGTGAGAAAAATATTTTGATTTTCATTATATCTCAATTTTTTCCTCACTAATAAAGGTATGTGTTGTTCAAGAGGTGCCTAACTCTCATATCAAGTAGTATGTGCTGTTCGCTGGGATATATAAGTGTTTGATTTCCCCCCACCCCTTGAAAAATAGCTAACTTTTGAGGATGGGTTTCCTAAGTGTTTGAGTGCTTATGAAACAGTATCAAAGTTGGTTGTCAGAACCAACAAGGAGTTGAGTGAAGTGTCGTCAAGTAAAATATCGTAGAATGAAAGTCAAGATTTTGGATTTTAGGGACAGTGACTTGGGTATTATGGGGGTGTGTAAGTCTCACATCGATTAATATGGGATGTTTGATGAGCTATTTAAGTGTTTGGATTCTCCTTTACAGATAGCAGCATTTGAGGGTGGGTTCCCCAAGTGCTTATCACCCACTTTCTTGGTACCATATACTTTTTGTGTTTTTGGAAGGGGTTTAATTTTCATGATTTTCAAGATATCACATAGAGTAATATGGGATGTGTGACCGAGTATTAAGTGTTTGGGTTCTCCTTAGGATAGTCTATGAGGTTGGGTTCCCCAAGGTATTGGGTGCTTATCACCCACTTTCTTGGTACTATCTACTTTTTCTGTTTTTGGAAGGTGTTTAATTTTTATGATTCTCAAGATATTTTTTCTAAATTTTAGGTTCATTCATTTGTATACATTATGGCTGAAGAAGAAAACCACTATCTTGGTTACTTGGAAGATATGTATGAAGACAAGAAAAGACAAAAAAAGGTGAAGGTACGTTGGTTTCATCATGGTCAGGAAGTTAAGCAGGTGATTCCACAGCTGAATCTGCAAGAGGGAGAGGTTTTCATCACACCTCATGTTCAGGTGATCAGTGCTGAGTGCGTCAATGGTCCTGCGACTGTTTTGACTCCTAAGCATTATGAGAAATACCTGGCTGCTGTGCCTCATACCTCTTTATCTGAGATACATACATGCTTTAGGCAGTTTAAAAACAATAGGCTTAAGCCCTTCACACTTACAAAGTTGCGTGGATATAGTAACCAGCCTGTTCTTTCTTGTTTAAATAGTCCTATTCTCTCCAAGAGAAAGACAAAGTGTGAAAAGTCACACACAGATGATGATGATGAGAACTTCACTCAAGATGATCCTTTAAGGTCCATCAATAAGAGGATTAGAAGTTCTAAGGATCAAATATTTGAGAAGGGTTTTTCTGGTCTGCAAGTCTATGCTCCTACCAATGAAATGACAAAATGTGGACTACAATATCCTAGTTTAAAATTAAAACTATCAAGAAAAACAGTGGGTATAAAGGTTATTGGACCAAAGCCTAAACTGTCTTTTCAGGTTGGTGCTAAGATAGAGGTTCTTTGTCAAGATAGTGGCATTAGAGGATGCTGGTTTAGATGTAAAATCTTGAGTGTGTCTCCAAGGCTGCTGAAGGTCCAGTATGATAATTTGGTTGATATAGAGGGACCACAGAACCTAGAGGTATGCAATGGCTTGTCTTTTCTTCTATTTATTTTTCTATCTATCTATCATATCTCAACATTGCTGAAATTATGTTTGTAGTAATTTTTTGACAACGAAGTCCAACCATATAAAAAATTGTCTATTGAGCCATGAAGCTAGGGAAGAGTATATGGTTCTCAGCCCGGTTGTTAACACTTTGTAGGAATGGGTCCCTGCATCTAGAGTGGCAGCTACTGATAAATTGGGTATGCGATGTTCAGGCCGCTTAACAGTCAGGCCATGCCCTCCTGAATACAATTCAGGTCGTATTTTTGAGATTGGAGCAGCAGTGGATGCCTGGTGGTGTGATGGATGGTGGGAAGGTGTCGTAACTGCAGTTAATGTCAGTGGAGATGGAATCCTGCAAGTTTATACCCCTGGTAGGATACACATTCTTTCTCTTTAATTATTGTTATATAGTTTACTGGCCCATAGATTGAGTTTGTGAATCATGTTTTGTTTGGGTTTCATATCTGACAATTTGTAATTATGATTTTCTAGGTGAAGAGAGGTTCCTAAAGGTTGAGCAGAAGAACATTCGGATTTCCCGAGACTGGATCAATAACAGATGGATTGATATACGAGGAAAGGCTGACATTTGCAGTTATTTAACTTCAAATGTCAGGTCCAGCATCGGGATGTCAGCTAATTCTGCAGTGGTAGATGGATCTTTGTCTGATTGCTCTGCTTTAGAAAGTAAATCATCATCAATTCCCAAAGTTGAAGTTGCTAAGAAGGTTGAGTCAGAATCGTTTGGTTTGGAAATCCCTGTTGATCCGGAAAATATGAAGGGAATAACTCTGAGGGAGCCACTATATGCCATTCACGAGGACAAGGATAACAACTCTGGTGGTGGCTGTGATGATGAAGCTGACAAGGCTGTGAAGACACTTCTGGCCTTAAATGAACACAAGGATAATAACTCTTGTAGAGACAGTGATGATGACACTGAGGGTGATGATAATGTCAATGGTGATGATGTTGACAATGAGGAGGCCAGTGAAGAAAATTTTGATTGTTGTGAACCAAAAATTGATGCAGCAGAAGCAATACAAGTTGCATGATGAATATATGATAGAAGCTAAATGGGGAATTTTTTTCTCTCCTGATTTAACCTGAAGGTGGAATGAGCTTGTATATAAAACCATATGAAGCCCTGAGGTAGTTACATATGCAGAGGATAATGGTTTTCAAGTTTCTGACTTAAGATAATTGTAGTGTATAGTATTATAGCTTATGTTTTTGGGTTCATGAGATCAAAACTTCTATAGGCTCCATATTAGGTCATGTGGCTGGTAGATGCGCAACTGCACATATAATTTGAAACTGCATATTATAGAGTTAGCCCATGAGTAAAGTTTGTAATGGTTTTCGTTAGTTTTGGCTTTTGACCATGAATCTTACAAGATTACAGAATTACAAAATCTGTCATGTCAAGACTCTTCTATATCTAATGTTGAATAGTTTAATCAAAATGTATGTTTATCTTCCAAGAAGGGATTTTATTTCGTTAAACAAAGTTCATTTTTTCTGATAAAAAGAGGAAATAGGTGTATGTTCTTGGTTCAACTCAAACTATTTCGGATCTAGGTGACTTTTAATTAATTACAAAACTTGTAACTCGATCACTTCAAGATTTACATGTTTTTCTTGTTTAGTTTTTATTTTTATTTTATTTTATTCACTCATACTTTATAGTCTTAATGGATTCTTCTCACTTGCTATTAATCACCTGGTAAATAATACTAGTTAGGTTACATATTTAAAATAATTCAAACTCTTAATATTACAAGTTAATCTAATTAAAACTTCAATGATTAGGTCAACTCTTTTACTGTGACAAGTTACTCTATTGAGTGGGTATTGATTTGATAAATGAAAACATCAATCGGTATTAGATGGGGAGTCCTTCAATCCATGGCACTTCAAATATTTTATAAGCCACAATTTTCTTAATAATGAGAAGATCTAAAAGCCCTTAGTCAATTTCACAGTGTGCAAACACTTATAATAGAAAAAATCTCGAACAACATGTTTGGCTTTGTCCTGAATTTTTCTGTTTTAGACCTTTAAAAAAAATTCTAATAGCATTTCTTCTCTTTTGATATTAAATATTAACAGAAAAAATATAATTACACATATTTAAAATAAAATAAAAAATAATAATTACATAAATATTAATGAGTCTAACACTGAAAAGAGAAAAAACAGTAAAAAAAAACTTTCAAAATGAATAAAACTAAAAAAAAAAAAAAAAAATAAGAGAAATTTTTCATTACTTAATGATTAATACTATTAAACACA
>Ga0123342_1000743_pt1 | contig 53046 bp, 25 predicted proteins | sample Turbeawhitnodule_FD_89960 | JGI IMG/M metagenome (GOLD analysis project Ga0123342, IMG submission 89960) | Root nodule microbial communities of legume samples collected from Mexico - Turtle bean Mexico white nodule | ecosystem: Host-associated > Plants > Roots > Nodule | place: Mexico: Nepantla...
GTTTCTGGATTTTTATTTCCGAAACTCAATAACCACTTCCGGATATATTTTTCCGGAATATATTATTTTCAATTCCGGATTTTTATTTCCGGAATAAAGGGCATTTTTGGAATTTTTAAAATTTTGTTGGGTGCAGGTTAAAATGTGTTGGGTGCAGGGAGCATTTGCCTAATGGTTGGCATGTGAACTTACGAGTTAGCTTGCATGAGGATTTTTTTTTTAAAATTCCATTAATCATAAAAAAAAATTGTTGTTGAACAATTAGATTCTTTTTACTAGCTTTCCCAATAACCCATGCAACAACTTTTCTAGCAATGGAGTTAGGACTTGTATGTATGAGGAGGAATGGCGTTTAAGGTTGATTGACCGGTTGTCTGCTATTTTTAGAGGTTGAAATGAAATTTTAAGGTATACGGACTGCAAGTTATGCACGAACCAACAGGTTAAAATAGTCAGTTCACCCCGCATTTTTTCCTATCGAGCTACAGGTCGATCCGCACGACCCATTATGCGTTCATGATCTCTACCCTAAACCATCTAGAGATATGGAGGAGGTGCAAGTTTGATTATGTCATCTAAATCTTTGAAATAATTCATCCACATCATGTGAATCTTTTGTCTTTTCACGAATCATTATATTTATACTCATATATGTGCCATAATGTTATCATGGATTCAATGTCAAAATGATACACGTTTTCTCTTTTCTTCAATATCAAATATAAGAAAAATTATAATTATATAAATATCAAATAACGATTAAATAAATATTAAATAATTATAAAATATATAAAATGTATGACCTAAAATGAGTTAAAAAATAATATAATTTTTTAAAATTACTTAATAAATCAAAAAATAATTTAAAAAATCAAGTTGAGAGAGATAAAAGTATGTGTAAATATTTTAACAAAAGAATATATCCATGTACATTATCATATCTATCTCCAATTTAAAAAATTAAATATTATCTATACTAATGACCGATTGATTTGTCATCACTAAGTGATACCACTCGTAATGGAGTTAATTGTAAAGCATATCTAGAAAATTGGAGAAATTCAAAGGTTTCCATAAATTGAATTAATGTTTAGAAGGTAGATAACCGGAGAAACACTTTGTGCTACAAATGTGTGTGTGATGATATTTGATTATTATAATAAATACAAATATTTTTAATAACTAATATAATAGTTAAGACTAACTTTGAATTTTTCTTAATGCTCTTTATTAAATTTATCCATCACATCGAGATTTTCTCTTCATGTTTTCTAATATGAGACTTTCATTTTCTTTAAATTTCTGGTTAATGAGATCGTTTGTTGGGTTGTTACACCTAAAAAAAGGCTATACTTTTTAAATTAATGATCAATTGATTACGATGATAAAGATAGAGAAATAATTATATATGTGAGAAAATTAAATTGTTTATCTTATCTCTTATTCATTAAACATTTATATGATTTCTCTATTTTTGGATCAAACTCTTTTTAACTTTGTTATACTAAAGTGTAGTATAATAAAATAATATTTTATCCCTTTTTATTAAATGATGAGAGATGTATAAGATATTGTGAAGGTTATTAGAGGAGCATAGGAGAAAGGCATATGAAGAATGTGTTTTATTATTATGGTTTTGAAAAGAAGAGTACATAGAGGGAGCAAACGTAAATATATAGGCATGTGAAATTTATACAAGAGCACATGCACAATATGTACTATGTAGGATTCCCCTTAAACTTATGTGTGGATTTGCAATCACTATAAGTTTACAAAGCACCTAAGTTTACACAGCACCTGACACACCGCTCACACACTGTTTGATATTTTTTACTTTTTTATAATTATTTAACATTTATATAATTGTTATTTACTAACTCTCATTTAATATTTATACCATTGTAATTCTTTTATTTATATTTAATATTGGAGAAAAAAAATGTGTATCTTTTTTGACATTAAATATTCGATAACGTCATATTTTTTTTATTTTTTTATAAAAAGGTATTTAATTAATATTTAGAACAAAAACAGGGGCAACTTTGGATGGGTAAGGGTACACTCTTTTTTCGATGAGGATAAGACTAAAAATTTATATCCGTTGGGTATAACTATAGGAATGAAGATGAATTTTTACTTCAAGAATGTGGATAGAATAATCAAACTCGCATATGTCCTATCTAACATGGTCGGATGTAAGATGAAGAAGATGAAAGACTTTTAAATCTCACAATGATGACTATTTTTTTATCATCTCTGTATAAAGAAGAGCTCTATTGAGAATAAAGTTTGACAAAAACTCTTACAACAAGAAAAAAAAAAAGGGCTATCGTAATCTTAAACAATCCTTAGCCTTTTATTTGTGAGAAAAACATTGTTTGTGTACATAGCTATATAGAAGAGTATGCTTAATCTTGTATTCATCCTATGATGTTATTCTTTTTCACCGAATGAAACCCATGATCGTTTAGATCACAAACTTTGTTTATCAAAGTGTTTTGCCTAGGAGTGACTAGATCCAGAACAATACTCATTCTTAGTTAAAAATGGTTATATCAAAAGAATACTTGTGATTTTAGTTAAGAATGGTTGTGTCCAAATAATATTTATGGTTTTAGCCAAAATTAGTTTTGTTCAAAGAAGATTTTGTAGTTCAGTAAAAAATGACTCATTCCAAATAATATTTGCCTTTAACTTACAACATTAGTGAAATTTCAATCATGTTGATCAAGATGAAGATGTAATATGTCTAACCAATATAAAAACAACTTGCATAATCTTCTCTCTTATATTTCTATATTGCATGTTATTAATTGCATCTAATTAAAAGAGACATTTGCAAAAAAAAAAATAAATAAATAAATATTTTTAACAATGTATTTGTCTTATTAAAGTTGCGTTTGATCTCGTCAAAAACATCTTTTAAGAAAAATAGTTGTATAATGTATCTATCTAACCTAAAATTATTTTTTTAAGATTGTCACACGCCATTCTATAAAAAATAAAAATTTAAATACACAATTCAATAATTTCATCTTATATATTTGACATGTCTTCCTAATTTATTTTATTTTAATTTAACATAAAATATGAAATAAATAATACCAATATATTTGTGATTAAATTTGAGCACACAATTTTTGTTATCATAAAATTATTAAAATTAAAAAAAAAACTATAATAAAAATTATCAAATATATAGACATGTTGTAAATTTTGTATGATTGTAATTATATTCACAATTTAAAATTTTTCTTATATTCATAAATAAAATTCTTAATCTTATAGTTAATAAATACAATATAAATTTGCCATCATATTTTGGTAAATATAAATATATTATAAATGAAATAGAATAAAAAGCATACTTATATACATATAATAATAATACGCAGTTAAATTTGATTCTTAATTTTCAATTTAAACCAAACCGTTGAAAAATAAAAAATTAATAAAAATTATTTTATTATAACATCTTAATCGTTTCAATTTTAAATACCCTCAGAGTAACAACCATTTTAAGTTAGTAAATTGCCAAAGAAATTGTCAATGCAAAAAGCAATACAATGTCGATAACTGAAGTTATATAGAAAAAATTATTTTGAATTTTAAAAACTTTTGAAACTTTATTAATTTTAATTTACTATAAACAAAAAATAATTTTTTTCTGATTAAAATATTATTAACTTTCTTTTACCAAAAGCCTGAGCTTGAATCTTTTATTATCCCGTGCAAAAGCCCATTAAAGTGCAAATCCAACGATTACTTAGACTTTCAAAAAATATTGCATTGAATACATAATAAGTGTAATAATATATAAATATATATTTTTTATTATAAATTATAAAAAAAAAACATTTTGGAAAGAAAATGTGTAACAATTTCAATGTATAAAAAAAATAGGAAACTGATGAGAAAAAAACGAGTCTACACTCTTCAACTGAAAAAACTCAACCTAAACCCAAAACAAACTACTTTGTTAAAAAACCATTGAAATTAAACTACTTTTAAAGTATTTAAGTTAAGTTCAATTCTTGTTAACCCAACGTTTTAATGTCTTAATTTGCCTCAATGTCCATGGTTATTTTTTTTTTTTCATTTTCTTTTATGTAATTAAAGTAATTTTTTAAGAGAATTATTGAAATGGTCAATTTAAAAAAATTATAAAATAAACGACTCGGTTTTAAAACACGATTTCGACAAGAGAAAATATGTTTAATAATATGACTTTATAATTTAATTTTCTAATTTAAAATAAGAAAGTTATATTTTTAAATTCAACTTTTCTTTTATTTTTTCTTGAAAAATTGTGTTTAAACGAACACGATTTTCATATTTTTTTTAGAGATATAGTGTGTTCAGAAGGGAAAGTTATGTTAATTCCATAGATGTAAAGAAAAATAAGAAAACGTGAATTAAAACATAATTTTAATGAAAATTTCAAAATGTAAACTTATGTTTTGAAACACAATTTTACCATTTAAAATAATATTTAACAAATATAACTTATCAATTTCTTTAATTTTTTTTTAAATCTACTTAATTTTATAACTTTTTCAAAACTATCCCCTTGACCCAAATCTTACGTGATCAATCTTTGATTGTTGTGAGCACCTGGTTGGCCACACGATGGCGTGAGCCAGAGATGTTAATCACTATTCATCATACACGTGGAATGTTTTCATTTGACAACGTTCAAATATAATCATGATATCATCGCTCTAGCCTCTCACCACGCGCGAGTGTAAACACGCAACTTCCTAGTGGAATCTCGTGCTCCAACTTTCTAGTAGTTTGGTGTCACGCGCTTCATAACGAGGGTGGGAGGCAAGGTCATGGACAGGCTCAGATTGTGTAAATAAACTTTAATCGGGAGCTATGATCCCCTGCATCGCCACCATTATTGATCTAGATGCGCTTCATTTGTCTCTTCTATGTGGGACCCGTGCGATTCAAAACCCCAAAGCAATAAGCCCTGTTTAGAAAAATAAAAAGTAGTTTCCATAATGCGAATGCGATAAACAGTGTTGAAGGATCTGTGTGGGGGTTCGAGGTGAAACAAGGGAATCGAGATCCGTGTGTTTGTTTGTGTAGTTTTCTTTATCAGAGAAGAGAAGCGATGGGGTTGTGGGAATCTTTTCTCAATTGGCTTCGCAGGTTAGTTAGCTTTTTCTACTCCAACAAATTATCACAATGCAGTTGTTCATTATTTATTTATATATTTATTTTAAACTCCGAATTAATTGATTGTTGAGATGAACTATTGTGAATTCGTTTAAGGTTTTAGTGTAATCATGTATAGGACTTCCTGAGATGTTCACTGCCCCCAAAATAGTTTCTCTGTATCACTGAATAGGTGATAATTCTAGGCATGTGTTTTTTGTTTAATTAGATATGTATGAGCAAATCCAATTTTTCTATTTTTTCTTTCTTTCTTGATTGTGTTTCCAAAATTTTAAATGGAAGCTTAAATGGATTCTTGTATATAACTTGTTTTGGATTATATTAGTTTAAGTATTCAATTCGTTTACAAAAATGTTGTCTAATGATTGGAAAATCATTTCAATTTAAATGAATTCTTGTCACTTGCGAAATTAAAGTGTTCCCAAACATCGGATTATGACAGGAGCTGCTGCTCTGTATAGGTAATCTGTAAACTTTTGAACAAAGTGTTTGCTGAATTTTAGGAACGTTTGCACTAAATCTGCTTCTATTTTTATGACACTACTTTTTTGAAGTGTTAGGTTGTACCTAAGTTGAATTTCGGTATCTACTTTTTATGCGGATGCTTGGTATGGGCTTAGTGGAGTACTTTATTCAAAGTAGCTTACCACATTGTAAATTTGATTGCAGCCTCTTTTTCAAGCAGGAAATGGAATTATCTCTGATTGGACTTCAGAATGCTGGGAAGACTTCACTTGTAAATGTTATTGCTGTAAGTATGATAATTATTTTGGATTTATTTTAGTAATTTGTTATTAATTGAACTGATTCACTGAAAGATATTTTCCTGATATTGTTTCTAGACCGGTGGGTATAGCGAGGACATGATTCCTACTGTAAGTGTTATTTGCCAAATGCTTTCGGTTATAGCTTTCTCCTTGAGTTACTATACGAAGTTTTCTGCTTATCAAGCAGCATGATATTCTGATGAATCTATTTGTCATCTGATTCCAGGTGGGATTCAATATGAGGAAAGTAACAAAAGGCAATGTTACAATAAAGTTATGGGATCTTGGAGGGCAACCTAGGTTCCGCAGCATGTGGGAGCGCTATTGTCGTGCAGTTTCTGCTATTGTGTATGGAGCAAACATCTCATTTCCTTCTGATTTTAAATATCTCTCTCTCTCTCACTCTCTCTCTCTCTCTCTCTCTCTCTCTCTCTCTCTCTCTCTCTCTCAGCACTGGTAGACGCAATGAGACATACATGACTGATAAATGCACAAATCTTCTAGTGTATATTTGTACTTTTGCATTGGTAGTTTTCCAACCTATGCATGGTAATTCCATAATAGAGTTGTTCATCAAATTACATAATTGTTTGTTTTGGTTTCCACAGTTGTTTCATTATGGTAAATTTTATCCTTTTTAGGACTGCAGACCGAGTTGTTCTTTACCTCCATGAGCCCAAACTCATTTTTAGTTAGTGAACTTGATGCGAACTCACTTATCAGTTAGATGCCCATGTCGACAGCTCTTGCCCTGGTTTAATATTATATTTTGTCTGTACTGTACCCGAAAAAAAGGGGAAAAAGTGCAGAGGGATTTGTCCACACTAGTTGATTTTATTAATGACTCTTTAAGACGTGTCACGATAAAGTTTATTTACTAGTTAATATGACTTATCATGGCTAGTGCAATTTGTAGTGCGAGGAAGTGAGCCTAGCTCTTTGAAACTTTGTCCTGTATGACAGGATTGTCCTTCACTGAATGAGTTATACGATTTCACAAGTTAGATCTTTCACTGTCTATGCTTTATTGCTTCCAGTTCTAGAAGACCTAGTTTGCTATATTACAATACAGATTTCCTAGTTATTCCGAGGTTATGATGCTGCTGAATAGGTCTTCCTCTTCGATCTTCTATAGATGTGTGATTGGATTATGCAGTTGTTGCTAATGTTTCTATAAGTTAACGTCTTCTCCTACATTAGCATTAGTGTAGGAGTCCAATTTTATCTTGATCTATTAATGATTGGATTTTGGTTACAGTTCCCCTAACATGATTTTTCCTGCAGTTACGTTGTTGATGCTGCAGATCCAGATAACCTTAGCATATCAAAGAGTGAACTACATGATCTATTGAGTAAGCCATCATTGAATGGTATTCCCTTGTTGGTATTGGGGAACAAGATCGACAAACCAGGGGCTCTTTCTAAAGAAGCTTTGACTGACCAAATGTAAGATATGTCGCTTCTATTCTAATTTGGAGCAATAACGAAGTAAACTAGCACTAGAAAGTAAATGTACTGAATTGATTTTAGTATTACATGTTCTCCTGTTTCTTTTTTCTTTTACTTTTATATTGCTTGGGTGCTAAAAGAGCTATCTGGTATGCAGGGATCTGAAGTCAATTACTGACAGAGAAGTTTGCTGCTTCATTATCTCGTGCAAAAACTCGACTAACATTGACTCTGTTATCGATTGGCTTGTAAAGCACTCCAAATCAAAGAGCTAAGAGGTTCCTTAATGTTTTGTACTCTACTATCTGGAAGTTGTTGCTGGAGGCATCTGCATGCCTAACTTTGTTGCAGATATTTTATTCCTGACCTCTTCTCATTTGCTTCTTAATGAAATATCATGTCCAATGGGGTATCAAACAACAAGATGAAATGTGAATGGTTGTTTTACGAGTGAATCATATTGTCATTGTGAGCTTAGTTGCATTTTTTAGAATACTTTGCAGAACTGCAGTTGTGAGAGCCATTGGTTGTCTATCTCTGTAAATTACATTAGATTTTTCTAATGATCAGCAGTGTGTGATATTGTTATTTCCTGGGGTCTGTCAAATACAAACAAATTTAAGTGGATTCTTTTTGTTATTTTATCGTGTTTGAAGTTTTTGATTCTTGCTTTCTACTACAATCCCAGCAAAACAGAAAAGGATAAGTCAATAAATTTTATACAAAAAAATTATTTCATATTCAGAGTTTATCCGTCGATACTAATGTCAACCAGCACAACTCCTCTCCAGTATTGAACAACTCCAAAGAGAGAAGACACCTAGAATGGTGGGTCTTACACATCCCGTATTCTTTTCTCTCTTGTACCGGTGAGGATCCACTTTCAATGCCAAGATGTTTTCTAACTAACGTATGACTATCATTATTCCTCTAGTCATGACAATATGTATGTTAGAATTTTGAAGACCTTGCTGATAAAGTTCATGTAATGACAATGTTCTCAGATTTTCAATGTTGAAGGCTAGAGTGGGAGAGCAATATATGTCTCCCACCCTAAAGAACCACTTGAGAACCATTAGATAATTTTATTTTTAAATTGATGGTTCATATTTTTTATTTTTCAATTAACTTTTATTTTTCCTTTTTTTTCTCACTTTTCCAATTCCATTGCCAAAAACTAAAAACCCCAGGTCATAAGAAAATCATCAATAGCAAACCATATCATTTATAATTCACTCCGATGGACCCAACCAACATGAGGAACTGCGAGGGCCAGAGTAGGATCTGAAGCTTGAGTGAACATCGCAAGGGGAAAAAGAATGAAAGGACGTACATTGAATTGTTGCAAAGAAGGATTTCCGGTCGTCGGAGCTGACCGTTGCTCTCTTTCTCAAACCGAAGCAAACCCCAAATGCTAAATCAGTATCAAAACTTGTTGTACTTTGGAAAGATTTTTGGTTCATCAAACGAGAGAAACGAAGGTGGGTCACGAAAGTTTTCAAATGTCCATGTCGACAAGAACTACTCATTAACTTAAAAATTGTTTTTGAAGATTATTGACATGTTATACTTTGGGGTTTCGGTATGAAATAATCCACATGATTGGATAAGAACGTGTCTTGAGGGTTGGACGAAAAAACTAACTGCAAATATGACATGTAGAATTCCGCATAATTAGCCAATAAATACGATAAGTAAAAGATTGCAATCCAAATTATTTGAATTGGTTAACTCATTTTGCCTCCATTAACCCCAAAGTAAGGCTGAAAAAGTTGGAAAGTTAAGATAAGCTCTCCCCGAAAAGAATATTTGATTCTTTATTTTTCGAAAACTAGATAGAAGTAAGAATTTTAGTAAGGTCGAGAAACTAATTATTGATCTGGAAAGAGATTTTTATTAATTAAGATCTCTAACCAAAACAATATCTTATTTCATTGTTTTATTATTTAAATTTTTGTAATTCTTTTTAAAATCAATTAACTATCTACAGTAAAAGATATCTATTATAAAATTAAAAAAGTATTTATTTATTTATAATTATATTTTATGAGTATTTATTTATTTAATAACTATATTTTATGAACATATTTTTTATAAATATAGTATTTTTTTTATAAAAAAGTATTTATTTCTTTTTACGGACATGTTTCCACTAGTATAAAAAAAATGAATAATTATTTTATTGAGTAAGGAAATATCTTGCCCTTCCCGCGAGTATTATCTTGTAACAATGGGCAACTGAAGCTCCAACGGTGAACTCCCAGAATCCCATGGAGCCTCTGCACCTCCATCTCCAAGGTCGCCCCGTCGCCCAATTCCGCCCAGACACCGACAAAATCCGACGCAAACTCATCCAAAAGGGAGTCGATCCAACTCCCAAGATCGTCCACATACTCCGCAACAAGGAAATCCAAAAGCACAACCGAAAACTGAAGTCCCAGCCCCCTCCTCCACTCACTCCCGCCGAGGCCCAAGCCTTGGCGGAAGACCAACACTTCCATGTCATCAAACGGGAATTTAGAGAAGTAATGGAAGCCACCGCCCTCCACGAGACGGGCGTCGTGGCGGGGAAGCCCTGGGAGGAGCTTGGAACGGTCGAGTTTCTGGAGAAGGCGAGGGCGATCAAGGAGTACAGAGGAGGAAAGCTTAGAAGAGAGAGCTTAACGGAGCTCAAAGAAATGTTCGAGGAGCGGAAGATGGATGAACTCAAGTGGGTTTTCGACGCCGACCTCGAAATCGATGAGGTTTGGTTCAACGAAGGGCATGAGACGAGGGGCGACACTCGGAAACGAAGCGAGGGTGTGGTTATCAAGTTTCTCGTTGATAGGTTCGTTTCTTGTTCAATCTCGTTAATCAATTTGTTTTTTCATGTGGATTGTGTTCACTTAATAAATATCTTCGTTAACCAATGGACATTGGGTTTATCTGAATATACTATTCTTCCTCGATGTTGTAATTGAATCACCACCGAAAATGGTGTCCTTATTTAGTGTCGGACAATGCTTCTAATGTAGGATATTGAGAAACCCAAAAGTAATGTATCTGTTAATTTTCTTTTTACGATGTAGGCTGAGTTATAGGGAGATTACAACGAGGGATTGGAAGTTTTCGAGGATTATGAAGCTCTCGGGATTGCCATTTACCGAACGACAGTTATTGAGGATTGTCGAGCTGCTTGGTTTCAAACGTTGTTGGAAGCAAGCTCTTTCTGTGGTTCAGTGGGTGTACAGATATAAGGATCAAAGCAAGTTTCAAAGCAGGTGAATTTAGATATTTGTCTGGCTTACTGGTATTGTTTTTTAAGGCTCGTTAAGAAATTTGTGTTGTGTGTGGTTTTATATTTTTGGAGGAAACAACTAATAAAAGAAATGGATTGACGGTATTAGATGGCTTTTGTTAATGTTATTATGTTAACAAATGGAATGGGAAGCAAATAAAAAGAATGGGACGTACAGCTTAAAAACACTAAGCTGGTGCAACAATCTTGTGCTGTATTGTTTCAGCCAAAATTTGATGTGGAGATTGAAAAGATGATTTTTTTTTATTAGTAATTGTGTAAACAGCGTGGATAGTACAGGACTGGTTGAGAATGTCTTGAACCTGGCGTATAAAATTTTATGCATGATTAATTCTAAAGAGTCTATATTTTGGTTGTTTTATTTACATGTTTGCATTCTCAGTCCTCTCACGAAGAAGTTAATAATGAATTTGTAGGTTTGTTTATACAAAACTTCTTGCAGTTCTTGGGAAGGCAGGAAGGCCAAAGGAGGCCCTTCAAATTTTCAATTTGATGCGTGTAAGAACCAAATGTTTATTTTCCACATTAAGACTTGTCTTTAATTGTTTTTGGGATGTTTCATAATTGATTTGCTTTCGACTTATTCAGGAAAACATCCATATATATCCTGATATTGCTGCATATCACAGCATTGCGGTTACGCTTGGTCAAGCTGGTCTTTTGAAAGAGTTGCTGAATATTGTGGAATGCATGAGGCAGAAACCCAAAGCATTTATGCATCGTAAGAATTGGGATCCAGTTCTTGAACCTGATCTGGTTATATACAATGCTGTAAGACAACAACTACATATTTAAATTTATTATACAGCTTTCTAATGAATGCAATTTTGCAGACTTATTGAATAGTCAGATTTCTTCAATTGCTCTTAGGTGCTTAATGCTTGTGTTCCATCCAAGCAGTGGAAAGGTGTGTCATGGGTTTTTAAGCAACTGAGAAAAAGTGGTCTAAAACCTAATGGAGCAACTTATGGACTTGCAATGGAGGTAATTACAGGATGAAAGCATCTAACGCCAAGTAATTTATCAAGCGTGTATACTGTAGTATTGAAAAGGGGGATACAATTAACTCAACTGTTTTTACTTTTTTTGATGAGCTGAATCTATTTGAGAATTGCTTTTCTGAATCTGTATTTCTTGTGCTATCATCTTTAGCCTGTTTATTAACAAGTAACAACTTAGATCAGTACAGTTAAGTCAGTTTCATGTTATTTGAAATAAAAAAAGATCAGCTGTTCTTGGGAAAAGTGTGCTCACTAATTCTATTTGTCTTATTTATTAGGGTAACTATTTTGTTATAAAGTGGCTATTGCTATCTTCCCCGTATAGAAGCATTATATATCCTTGTATGGTGGCTCAGATTTCCATTTTATTTATTTACAAGTTACTTTAAGTTATATTTTATTTCAGAGTCTTTTATGGCTGAATAGAAAATTATTTGATGAGGAAAATGTCACCTTCGGATGTTATCATCCTCAAAGCATGTTTGTATTCAAGTCTTACAGGTGGTGCTTGTTACAAGGTAATGCTGGAGTCAGGGAATTACGATCTTGTCCATGAGTTCTTTGGAAAGATGAAGAGAAGTGGGGAAGTTCCGAAAGCCCTTACTTATAAAGGTAGTACTTTACTTGCTTGGTATTATTTGCTACTGTTATTTGGTAGCCGATAGCCTAATACATATTTTATCTCACTTCTCTAGTGTTGGTTAGAACCTTCTGGAAGGAAGGTAAAGTTGAAGAAGCTGTGAAAGCCATCAGGGACATGGAAAGAAGAGGAGTAATTGGAACAGCTGGTGTATATTACGAGCTAGCTTGTTGCCTTTGCAACTGTGGGAGGTGGCGAGATGCTATTCTAGAGGTACTGTTTTTAATCTTTTTGAGTAAACTCAAATCTGACCTTGAGAAATTTGGTGGTGGACATATTAGGTCCTGAGAACATAAAATCCACCCAGTGGTCTCCAACAAACCATGAATGTTGACTACATTAGCCCTAGATTTATGGCCAACATCTGTTTTTCCTTGAGGAATGTTGGGGATGAGGGCTTAGGAGGGTGAGAGAGGGAACAAAAGGCTTATGGTCAGTTTTTCCATTGCTTGGGAGTCTTCTAAATGAGATGGGAAAGGAACTTGGATTTGCAATAAATCTCCAAACAACCTCCCAATTGAGTTCTTCAAAGTGGGGGGAGTCAGGGGTTTAGGTAAAAAAGTATATTGTTTGTTCATGTTAGTTATTTTAAAAAAAGGTAAAATTTTAAATTTATATTGCAATTAATTGTTTTACTTACTAATCCGTCATTTCCTTCTCCTTGAATATTAGTAACAGCCAAACAAGAGACAATTTACCCTTCCTTTCCTTTCCCTTTGATCCCATCCCCCTGTCTTCTAATTCTTGAGCACACTGTTAGGGACTACGGGTGGGGTTTTAGGTTATGAATTTGGTTGTTCATGCTTTTCTTTTTGCATATATGTGGCTAGATGAACATGTAGCTACTTATAAATCCTTATTAAGATGCATTGACCTTCGCACATGGCTACAGGTTGACAATATTATAAATCTTCCTCATGGCTACAGGTTGACAATATTAGAAATCTTCCTCGTGCCAAGCCTTTGGAGGTTACTTTCACTGGCATGATTAAGTCTTCCATGGATGGTGGGCATATTGATGATTCCATACGTATATTTGAATACATGAGAGACCACTGTGCTCCTAACATAGGGGCCATAAATACAATGCTGAAAGTTTATGGCCAAAATGATATGTTTTCTAAAGCCAAAGTTTTGTTTGAGGAAGTTAAAGCAGCCAAATCAGAATCTTATGCCACTCCAGGGGGTGGTAATAGCTCTGCAGTCCCAGATTCATACACATATAACTCAATGTTGGAAGCTTCAGCTAGTGCACAGCAATGGGAATACTTTGAGCATGTGTACAGAGAGATGATTGTTTCTGGCTATCAATTGGATCAAAATAAACACTTGTTATTACTTGTTAAAGCTTCAAGAGCCGGCAAGGTAGAAAATGTACTTATTTATATTCAGTCTATGCTTATTTTATATGTCTGCTCATGGTGTCATATCCTATTAATTTGTGTTTCAAACTATGCTTCTACCTAAGACGGCTTCTGTTTCATCCATCAATTCACTATCAGGGTGAAAAAAGACTGCTATTTTTTGTTAGTGTCAGCATAAGTTTTATAAATTATTTTGTACTGTGCGCAATCATATGTAAAAAGCTTGAATGTATGGTTCAGCTCAAAAACGTAATATACTTAGTCATTTGGCCAAGATCTCCATAGAAGACCTTTGCAGTTCAATCTTTAATCTTTTAGAATCAGACTAACATCTGTTGGATGATTTCTAGATTCAATTGCTTTTCTTATTATTATTAGTTTCCACAGTCATCTGATGGAACCACAAAAAATATATCTTAGTGGTTTTTTAATTTTGTGTTTAGCTAAACGTTGAATTTGATGGCATATTTTGGTTTCAATGCAGTTGCATTTACTGGAGCATGCGTTTAACATGATTCTGGAAGCTGGAGAAATTCCTCACCATCTTTTCTTTTTTGAATTGGTGATTCAAGCTATAGTTCAACATAATTATGAGCGAGCTGTGATCTTAATAAACACCCTGGCTTATGCACCATTCCGAGTGAGTGAAAAACAGTGGACAAACTTGTTTAAGGAAAGTGAAGACAGAATTAGTCATGAAAATCTAGAGCGATTGTTGGATGCTCTCGGTAGTTGTGATGTTATTTCAGAATCAACAGTCTCTAATTTAACAAGATCATTACATGTTCTTTGTGGGTCAGGTATATCTAGAATAATCCCTTTTGGAAGTAAAGATTCTGTCAATGGTCGGGGTCGGAATGAAAGAATTGATGATGATCAAAATGTACCAGATTTTTCCACAACAATGATGATTGAAGGTACTGAATCTGAGAATGACATTTATGTTGGTAGTTACAACACTGAATTAGTGACGTCTACCTGTACTAGTGATGGAGTCAATGAAGGAGATAATAATGATGTCATGGTTTTCAGACCTCAAAACTCTGATATTGAAGATGGAATGAGCTCACAAGCTGATAGGTTGGAATGCACTGATAATCTGGCACTTGACGAGTCTTCTGATGAATTGGACAAGGAGCTCTCGGATGATGGAAGCTCTGAAGATGATAATGGTGAGGGAGTAACTAACAAACCCACAGCATATGAAATATTAGAATTATGGAAGGAATTGAGAGAGGAGGACGGGAGTTTGTTACACTCTGAACTTGGTCGTGGCTAGTGATTGCTAGTTGTTCAAGTGCTTACCTATACTATCTAGACAGGGACAGTAGATGTAACCATTTTCATTGTAGATTTGCCTGTTCCAATCAACCTTGGTGATACCTGGTACGGTGTTATAATTAGAACAAGGGAACCCAATTAAAACTTGTAAAATTAAAATGTTGGCAACCTTTCCCTTGTCATAATATTTTTTGCATGAGATTGTACTTATGTTTCAATACAATGATTTAAATATATTTTTAGTTTCTTGAATAAATATAATAAATTTAAGAGCTAGTTCTTTCCTTTTTTTTCTTGCTTTTGGTTCCTCTCATTATATTAAACTTGGTCAGATTCAGTTCCTACCGTTAAAGGATTGCTGATAAGTGGCGTGATTAACTGAGGCCATGTAGACAATAAATTGCTGATTTGTAAAAATATCCCACAAAATTACTAAATCATTTATCAGTTAAGTATTGATTTAAGTGATCTAGTAAATTGTCAACTATTACCTCACCAATTTGCTCCTGGTCCCTTTAGTTTTGGTCTCGATGGTCTCGACTTTCCCTCTCTGACCTTTGATCAAGGCGTCAAATAGTCAATATACTTGTTAGTCAGTAGGTGACCTCTCTAGAACATTCAAGGTGACCAACAGTAGGTGATCTTACAATACCTCATCATCAAAACCTCCTTTCGGTTCTCAACTTTTGATTCTTCTCTTTTGATGGGAATTCGGTGCCCAACTAAAATTCATTCTGTCTATATGTGACTGCTGGGGCTGAAGTCCAACCTTTTTTTTCCTAGTTGCTTTGTGCAATCCGGTTCATTCATTTCGTAGTACCATGATTTTGACCGATTAACATTTTAACCTGGTCATTGGAAAGTGGGTAGGGTAACTGCATAAAAATTTGGTGGATGAATTACTCGACGTCTATTGGCAAGTGGGAAACTTCATTTGGTTTAGTTATCTTGAATTAACTGGTGCATGTATTCTACAATAATCCTTGATGTACTTCAGCTGGACTTAATTATAGTCTTCTACTTCTGGCACTACTAGTACCTTTTTTTTCATTGAATTATATCTCTTGGCTGACTAAAAAAATACTTTAGCTACAGTTTTAGAATGCAACCAATTGTTATTCAAGCATATTATTGATTGCTTGTAAAAGATCATACTAGCCTTTTCAAACAAGCACAACACCAGTACGCATGACCGAGTAACATTCTACATTTATCCAATAGTTTTGAACTAGGATTTCTCTATTGTCAGTAATGTACAGATGCACAATTGTTAATAATTTATACTATTCGTTCCCCAGGTTTACCAAGAACTGACCATTTTCTTAATTTGGAACAAATGCCTCAGTACCCTTTACTCATACACCGTCGTACTGTCCTCAGTATGGGCTAAATTTGAAAAGACTACAGAACAGGGAAGTCAATATAATAATAGCAAGAGTAATGTAGCAAAGTCTTAGAACAAGCATCATTGAATTGAATATAAGATCTGCCTATAAATGACAAGCCATAATGCTATTGAAACACTACTAAAAATTGTTCTTCATTTACTCTACGCGGATGTCAATCATTCTACTACAGCAAAACATGGCCATTTCTACTCTTCTGTTACTGCTTAGTAACTTCCCCTCATTGTCTTCCTTTAAAAATAAGAAAACGGAAAGAAAAAAAAAGGCTATTATTGACTCCTGTCAATATTCCATGAATCATCCTGCACTATTCCAGATTTACAAGCCGAAAATTATGTACAGTTAAGGAAAACAGGGAGGAAGCGCAGCAGAAAAACTATCATCTCAAGTAAACTCAGCTGATAATTGATCACGCGTCTACACCATCTGCAAAGAATTTACAAAATATTAAACAGGGTTAACTAAAAGAACTGACAGAAGTTTCAATGTCGCAATAGAATAAAGCAGCACTGATTAAAGCTTAGAAAGAACTAAAAAGAACTAAATTAAATTACTTCTATATAGGCATCAGAATAATGAGGTGATGACTATAGGTTTAAAACAACAAAACCGACAGACCTAAAATAAACTACTTTACAGACATCAGAATAATGCACACCACTGATTAAAGCTTAGGAAAACCACTTAACCAACAGTAACTAACAGCTAGGGTCCTTTCACAACAAGTAGAATATTGGTTGGAAGAACGTGATGGAGGAAGTTACTCCTCAGTCCTAGGGTGTTTTGGTGATTCTTATATTCCTTTCAATTCCTAGTCCATTCAGAGTTTCGCTCCACCTTGATAAACCTATTTGGAAAGTTCAAACTCCCTCTAAGGTTAAATCCTTCTAGTCATTTTATGTTGAAATTCAAAATCAATTTATCCAGTCAATTCTATCTTGAGAAGGAACAAGAGAACATAATAATTTCCTACGAATTTTTGTCATCTTCGGGTTTCTACATCAATCAACACCACTAACATAACTCCACAAAATGGATTGGCTAAGAATAAAATATGTCATCTTAATGAAACTGCTCATACTTTGTTGTTGGAAGCTAGCACACTTTTGCATTTCTATGGGGGTGGGGGTGTTGTAAATAGGCACTAATTCAGGATAGAATATCTTGGTACATATTAAGATTATAATTGTAATCATTAATATAGATTTTTCATTTTTTCCATCTTAAACTTGATCGCAGTTTCCCTTAATATGAATTAGAACCTTATTGAATCAACATCAAATAGTTTTCCATTTTCCTCCACTGACACCACTGAGGTCATCAGCAATTGCATCGAAGGAGCACTATCTCCAAACAGCCCATTCCGCTCTCACATCATCACTGGTGAGCCCCCCTTTCAGGCACAATGGTAAATATTCCCCAACCTTGTCCTGCTTAGGGGCTATTTGAAAGCTCTAATTACTCCTCTTAGAAGATACATGTTACTCCTGCTTAGGCACAATGGTAATTGCCCTTCTTTTGCCATGGATGAAGATACATGTTCTTCCTTCCAATCCTTGGGTCTCAATAACATCCTAAACTTGCTAGGTTTGTAACCTCTACGTGATCTTATAGATTTCTATGTAAGCCTTCTACCACCTATCCTTGACCATGACGGGTAAGAGTTCTTTCAATGTCTCTAATATTGTTCCTCAAGATATTTGGATCAATGACTCTAAGCCAACGGATCATATTACACCTTTGACCTCATACTTTTCATCTTACTACACATTGTCTAGAAACTAACACATTGCTATTGCTAATGTAACTCCTGCCACTATCGTTAGATTAGGTGACATTCAACTTTGACCATCCCTATCTTAAAACAATGCCAGTTATTATAAAGTTGAAACTTCGATCAACAAATACAAGATTTTCAAATCTCTTTTACCATATATAGATAGATAGATAATGTCCTTCATGCTCCCAACTGGCTAATAACATTGTTTCTAGACAAAAACTTGCAGAGGACTAGAAATATTCGGTAACATTTTCAATCCCATTGTGTTTTTCATTGCCAAGGAGCAGGGTCTATTATATGCTTACAATATATGGAGACCAATGGTGGTACCAGCAAAAAGGTGTTGCCTACCTATCATCAAGCAAACTAAGAATCTTGGGCAGTTTCCCAGGTTTGGCATCAAGATATGCATCTCCCACATCCGGTTTTTAGTGTTTGTAAGCTTTTGTTTCCTCGCTTATTTACAAAAGATTTAATGGAGTATTTTTCATTGCAATATTTTCAATTAGCAAAACACCATTGTGCAACATTTTTTCTAAGTAATTACATGTCTTGAACCTTTTTACCTTGTTCATTCAAATGTGTGGAGACCGATTTGTATATCCCCTAAATTTGGGGTAAAGTGGTTTGTGTGGTTTGCTGATAAAAAAAAAACTTGAGTCAGATGGATACTTCCATGAAAAATAAATGAGATTTTTCAGGTGTCCTTTAATTTATTTTCCATCTTATTCAAAATCAGTTTAGAAAATCTATCAAATCAAAAGATTGCAGTCTGATAATGGCAATAAGTATGTGAATCCAAATTTCTCAAATGCAGTTGTAGAAACAAAAACTGTCATCTTGAAGAAGTTGGAACTCTACTTCTCTAAATGTTTGTTCCCAAATTTCAAAAATGCAGTTGTAGAAACGAAAACCATCATCCTGAAGCAGATAGAGTTCTACTTTTATAGATGTTTGTTCCCAAATTTATTGGGAAGAAGTTAATCATCAACAATTTACCTTCTTGGCTCTTAAATGATACAGGCCCAGTACAACACGTGTTATCATTCTTCCCTTCCTCTCCTATCATGTCTAGTTTCTCAACTCTTGTCTTTGAATGTCTTGTCTTAGTTCACTCTCACAGTCAACAGTGTAGAAAGTTAGACTCACAGACTATCAAATGTATTTTCATTGGTATGGTAAGTGTTGTTGGCCACAAAGTCATCATTTCTATGTCTCATATGTCACCTTTAATGAAATTGAGCTTTTCATTCCAGTCCTCTTTTCATGAGTATAATAAGGCCATGTTTGGATGTAAGATGAAAATATTTCAAGTGGATAGAGAAATAAGTTGGTGGTATTTGGTTCAATAGATTAGAGGAGATTAATTCTGAAATGGTAGGATTTGTTGTACAATTTCTCACCTATTTTGGCTCATCTCTTATATTTCTTTTCAACACTGTTAATTTCTACTTTATTACTGTCCGATTTCCACTCATTATTTTTATTTTCATCCACTCTATGTCTCTTCTCTCAACCAAATAGGACATCAAAGTAGAGCTTGTTGTTGAGTCATAACCAATGTCTTATATCTTGGATAACAAAACACAGCACCCGGCCCAAAAAATGCTATAGCTAGCCACTGTTGCGAAATTTTCTATGTAATGTATAAATTCTCAAAAAATGATAAGATACATAATTCATAATTAACAATAAAAAGCCATAGGCGTCTTAAGCAAAACATACAAGTAAATACTAATAAAAGTCAAATACAAGTTTCCTAAGTACAAATCATCAATGTCATCTTCTAAATCTAAGTCTTTATAATTTTCACTAATATTAGAGTTGTACATTTCATTTTTTGAAATTGAAATCCCACTTTAGACGTTATCAGAAATTTAAGATTAGGTATTAAAAAGTTGGCTAAAAGATGTTTTGAGCAAATTACCCACATGAAGAAAGTCTGACCACATACAGATCAGCCTTTAATTAAGTAACCTAGAACAAAAGGAAACAAAATAAAGGATGTGAAGATTGTTAAGGAATGACAAACTGAAGAGTGCAGAGAACAAGCATAATATTTGAATAATTATGACGTGATATGCAATATAAACAGGAACATAAGATTTAAATGAAGTTATCATGACCATCTCATCTACAGGAATCAATATAGATTTCATGGAGAGGACGCTACCAAATATGAAGCATTTTGCATTTTAGTGCCTTCATTGCTGCTTTTGCAAATACTTGAGCAGCCTCAGCTTCAGCTTCTGCAGCCTCTGCCTCCCTAGCTGCTGCCTCAGCCTGTGCAATTGCAGCCTCTGCCTCTGCCACCGCTTTTGCAGCAGCAGCAGCTGCCTCTTTAGCTGTCAAGCCCTTCACTTTTGATATCTCTTCATCAATTTGGGATTTTGAAAGGATGTTGACATCATTCCTATTTGCTTCTGAAGGATCTTTGGACCTCCCCTCCAATGATGAGCATCTTCTTTTATCAGAGACCACTGAACTTGATGCAATCCTGTACTTATGCTTCTCCTATCAATAGATATGTCATACACATGATCAACTTATCATATATTGAATTTTCATGCCAAACGAACCTGTCAAAAGAATAACTGTTTATTGTATGGGGGAATGTATCAACTCAAATAGAACTCTCCTCGCAAAAGAAAGTGCCCATCTATGCTTATTGCAATTGCTAGGCCCATTTTGGAAGTAAATAGGAGAAAAAGAAAGGAGACAGTTGGAGGGATATGGGCCTAAAGGCAGTGTGGGCCTGATTAAGGCAGCTTAAATGGATTTTGGAAGAGGGAAAGAGGGCAGTAACTGAATGGACAAATGGCAAGTAAGGAGGTGGCAAGGGGGAGGCAAATAACAGGAGGTTATTCAAAAACTCAATTGAATGGCTGATGCAAGGCTGAGCTGTGGAGTGTCTCAAGGTTTTCCTATTTGCCTTTATTTCTGTTTTGATAATTGTAAGGTGCTTAGCACCATTCCAACACCGTACAAATTTCACTCTTTGTTTATATTGTCAGTTCTAAAAAAATCTATTAATACACTATTCCAGTTGCTCATTCTTAACATGATATAACCAATTAACTTCAATGTCAATCATTTTCTTTCAACGACTTTCAGCAACATCAAATATTTATCACTTGCATACATGAAAAACTTCAATACGACCTTCAAACCAGATTGACTATGTCTATTACGTACGATTCCAGGCAGAGAGCTTCTCATAGTAAAACTACCTTGATTATTTTGCCACTTGCTACCATATTCTTCAGTTTGGTTGACAGTAATTTACTGATATTTGGTGGAGACCGATATTTTTCCTAAACACATGAAAAGTTTCAAAATTACTTTGGAATTTTGTCGCAGTTATGCAGACAAGTATGTAAACAATCATTATATCGCTTAGCTGTATTGACTATTCACCAATATTCTAAAGGTAAATCACAGGTCATTTCCAAAGACAAGATATGAAACATATAGCACATAGTATGATGGGTTGAATTATGCTATTTTTTAACCATTGTAGAGAGAAAACAACTAACAGTTGTTACTTGTGAGAGCAGACACAATGAGATCACATAGTGTATGCAACTAACAAAGACATATATTAAAGCACATATTAATTATTAATAACAAAAAGAAAAACCCTAGAACATGAGCTGCGGAAGTCAAAATTTGTGATAATAGAATAATATAAAACTTTAATAAATATTCTGCTATTAAATTTATTATATATTAATTAAATTTTAAATTTAAAAAACTATAACAGATTTTATTATGTTTTACACAATAGATTTTATGACAAAAAGATATTAAAAAACAATTGATATGACAATAATCATCATATCAGTAAACATTTTTTATTTGATATTAGACATCAGTCAATACTTAAATAACATGGCAAAAGGTGCTGTTCGAGCCAGACACGACAGCCCTTTGAAGAGTGACAGAGTGGCATCACTGCTTCTGAGGCCTCATACAACTTACGCAAGACTGATGTAATTCTTCTCCCAGCCTCAATTCTTGTGATTCAAGTCAAATTCATGTGAGTCATGATGTGATTCAATCATCAAAACAGTTTGCTCACCAATTGATAATGCAAGCCACTAGAATCATGTGTAATATCGTGAATAATGCAATATTGATAACCATGGTTGAAATTACTAGCAACTAAGAAAAACTACCGTGGAGGGAAACATTTCTAATTCATTTCAAAGGTTTCTAATGCTGAGAGATCGTCCAGAATTATGTATATTTTAGAACGATAGATCAACCATCAATTGATATAAAAGTGAAACTATCCTTTACTTCAGGGGATGATAACATTTATTGATGTTTAGATTTTACAATCATTTGAAAAGTGAAGTAGAAATACCTCTATGTAAGAAATAATGGCACCCTTGTCAGAACCCTTTTGCTCCTTCATGTTGACAATGGCCTCCAATATATGATTATCCACCAACCTGGCATCATCATTGCTTTCATAAGTCAAAAGTATATATTGCCGCGTAATTTCAACATTCAGAACAAGATGAAATGTAATCAGAAGTGACATCAAACAGGAAAACAGTTTACAAATATTTACAATTGCAACCTGAAAGTATGTAGAACCTATGTACACAGCCATGAATTTTTAATTTAGAATTAATATACACTGGAATGTGACAGCATTAAGATAAATATACCTAGGCATGAACTCCTTTAGAAAAGGAGTCCAAGTACAAATCATTGCTAATTATTTATAATATTTTCCTATACGAAGCATAAAAGTTATCCCCTTTGATTTTGAGGTGTATTTTTTGGATGCATGCATAGAAAAAAAGAATGATAAAAAGTCAGAGATAGAAATATTTGTATATGGTGTTACATGATTTAAATTTTCTGATACTCAAATAATAGAATAAAAGAATTGCAACTAAGCAAATAATTATCTAACATACGATGTAATCTTTCCCCCAAAAAAAGCAAAAGTAATGACCCATTAGGTAGCTAACATGGTCCATGATCTTTCTATTCCTTTTCTTTATTCCAGATAGGTAACAAAACCTTCTATTTCATATGCCTTTGCCATGCTCAGAACAGAGACAAACATTGGAAATGTGACAACATATGAATGTCAAACAGTCTAGTAATTTATTCATTCGCAAAAATTGGGTAACAGCACACACACAGCTTCTCTTAGAACAAATGACTAGTAAGGGATGTATCGTCTACAGGTGTACAATCTCCAGATACTGTTCACTAACAAAATTAAACAAATCCAGCACCACAGTCACAGATAATTTATATTCTCTAGATGATAAGTGGCAGATATATTTAACTGGATATTCTGCAACCTCGATATTTGTTCTTTCAAATTAGGAGATCGCAATGGTCCACCAGAAACTGCTAAAGGCTTAGTATCAAGAACTTCATCATGTCGAACTACAGTACTTAAGGCCATATGGTTATTGTCAATTTTGGGGGCAGGTAGGTTCCTCTTAAGAGCAAGTTTTGCCTTCTGCCGGGATCCCCATATTGCTGTGACATTTATATTCCTCCATTTATCCTGTTCACAGTTCAAAAGCATATAAACAAGTACAGCACAGGTAGGCTATAACTTTGTAAATTAGATTGAAGCAAAGGAAAGTAACATTATATACTGATTTTATAGTGCAATGCACAGATAATCATTTGGCTAGTGCAATTATAAGCTTCCCAACCAGAAAAAGATAGAAGAATAAAGTCCTTTCTGCAACACTTCCTACAACCTGCTATGCTATTGTAAAGACGTACCTTAAGATCTACATTTGAACGCATGCGCAAAATAGCACTGAATTCAGGATCTGTAAGTATGGTGCGCCATTTTCCTGCCCCATGTTTGACTACTCCAGCTTTCAGCGCAGCTTCTTCTTCTGCAGTCCATTTCTGCTTAGGAGCACCCATTGAAGCAAAGCTTACAGCTTATGACAGACTACTCTTTGCTTCTACTCTAGAGGAAAAAGGAAAGCAGTACTTCCCTCTTCTACTTGTGCATCTTTGAACAAGAAAAAATCTGACTACTGTTGACCAACAAACAACCCCAACAAGAAAATAAATACTTTCACTTTTCAACATGTTATTTTCAAGGTTCATAAACAAAACAGCAAATCAAAAATAAATAAAACTCCTCCCATAAATCCCAAATATTGACCTTACTCCTATATTCACTTCAATGTCATCCCTAATATCCCAATGTTCTAATATAGCTGGAAAAGGAAATTATAACATTGTGAACCATGCAGAAACATTTTTGCAATGTACTAATGAAATGCCCGTGCTATCAGGCAGGCCTCATGAAAACATGGTGTAGTTTGGGAACAACCTAAAATAATCTAAAATTATGCATTATGCAATACGCAAAATCTGAGTATTTCAATGTCTCAGCCTCAAATTTCATTGAATCGATCGAATTAAATGTACATTGAACTGAATGACAACGAAAAGGAACAGCCTTTCAGCTCGGACGGACAAAGTAACAACATTTAAGTTAAAAAAATCAGAACAGCATAAACTACAAAGACATGCATTCAACTGGGAAGAGAAATGCCACACCATATACTTCTGATGAATGCCAAAATTTACAACTTTCTTTGGGGGGAAAAAATAAAAACCAAAGGGTAAAAAATAAATAAAAGAATCGCTGGAGAGAGGCGTACCGAATAACCGGAGGACGGTGAGAATTGGAAAAGTTGAAGTATTTACACACAGAAAATGAATAATCCAAACGATTTTGCCTAAAACCAGAGAAGAATGAGACACATGAAGTGAGTTTTATTTAATCGAGGTGAAATGAAAAATAAATACATAAATACAAATAAAAAGTATCTCTTAATTTACGCCTCTGAGTAAACCTTGTACGAAAAATATGTCTCTGATTTAGTCGGAAAAATATTCTACACATTGAGTTGTCCTCTGAATACATGGGAAGGGTAATAGACAGAATATGAATTTAATAAAAAAAACACTAATTTTGTAAAACATATCCAAATCTAACATTCACCAAATCAAAATAACTTGATAAACATTAATTCTTTTTACATTCTACAAGCAACTTTAGGTTTATTATTTTAGAAACTAATCTTTAAATATAGGGATCTGTTTTATAGATTTGATCTGCTTGATACAAATTATCAATTTGAGAATTAAACTACTTTTTAAAATTGAAAATTTAATGTTAAACAAATAAATTATCACAACTTAATAAGTAATTACATATTTCAAAAGATAAAAAGATAATAATCTCAGATTAAATCCTTTTAGTTTTAATAAATTATTTTTACCAATTTAAAATGTGTTCTTTTAAAGTTTATTTTATAGTTACATAAATATTGAGTCAGCCCTTTTGTTTTTCCGTTAAATTTTATCAATCAAATTATCAAATTGAAAAAAATTATTAAGTGAACTAACTTTTTAAAAAATAATTGTTTTTTTCTTAAATCGTGTTTTAAATCCATTATACAAAATAAAAATATAAATAATTACATGCTAATTATAAGTTCATTATACAAAATTAATATATGAGTAATTGCATGCTAATTAAGACCATCTATATCAATATATAAATATGATTTGGTACATTCTTTTGGTGTCATATTTTAATTAGATGGTTTATTTATTTATTTAATAAAATAAATAATTGAAAAAAAATACGTTTTATAATTTTTTTTTGTTTTTTTAATCGTGTTTGTTAGCTTTTTTAATTTTGTGTTTTTTTTAAAGAAGTATGAGTTTTTTCATGTTTTTAATTTTTAAAAATTTAGATAATGTAATTAATTATTTATTTTTGTGTTAATTGAATGCGAAAGTTATAGATCTTAATTAAAACATAAATCCTGAAGTTGTGATAGATAATTATTCACATGATTTGGGAACAAGTTTAGTTTTAGTTTATGTTTGAAGTGTTAAAAAAACTTTCAAGCACTGATGTAATATATGATTCATGAGATTACTAGTGAGGAAGCTCCCGTAATATTATTAGTTTAGACATTGAAGTATAAGTTGCTCAAACACCTTATCTTCTATCAAACTACATTTTATAACCTGAGTTATTATTGAGGATAAGTATTCAATAAAAAAATATTATTTAATTGTAATAGTGCACTGATTAAAATTCTTATATGAATCATATATGTATTTCTTATCTAAGTTATATATATATATATATATAATATGAATTTATTTCAGGTTCAGAAAAGTATATAAATATTTTTTAAAGGCATGTATTTATTATAAATACTAAAATTTATTATAAATAATATAACAAATGATTCCTTAGTAGTTGTAAAATATGTTAATTTTCAAAATAAAATATAAGCATGATAATATGAGACTAACTGTGGACTTACTGTAAAAGAATGTGTAGCGTAGACTAAATATTTAATTTCCAACTTGCAAGACAAAGTGTGAGGTGATAGTGTTGTCTGTGATAGTGTTGTCTGTAATTTACATTTTTTGTATTATTGTATATTATTGCTTGGAGGTTGAATATAATTAAATAATTTTATTGATTATTTAGTGATAAGTATAAATTTTAATTTATATAATAAATTATTGTAATTTTTACAGTATATTTTTTATATAAATAGTAAATTATTAATTTAGTTTAATTAATTATTATTTTTATAATAAATACTCGTTTTTACAAAATAGTCAAATTTGATGGTAAAAATTATAAAAAAATGTATTGGTATTTTGTAAAAACGGAACAAAGATATTAAAATAAGTGTTAAGAAGCAATATGTTGGAAGCTTTTTTAGAGGGCCAAAAACCCAGATTTGCACCCTTTAATAAATGAAATACCAAACATTTTGCCATTCCAATCTCACTTGTTCCTGTTTTGTGCGCACAATCGAAATTCTATTCGACGATGGCGAATACGCTACAACGTTTCCTACGCGGCACCATGGTCCGTCGCTTCTCCACCCAAGCATTGGTCGAAACCAAACCAGGCGAGATCGGAATGGTTTCCGGAATTCCACAAGAACACCTTCGTAGGAGGGTATTTTACCTTTTTTATTCTCTTTTATATATGTATATATCTTTTAAATTAATTGATTCGCTCAATTTCTGACGCTCTCAATCGCCTTCAATGCATACTCATCTGTTTAGAAAACCTACCATTTGTTCACCCAAAAATTTCTTACCATAATTTAATCATGTGTAGAAATGCATACCACGTCGTCTATGTTTGTGGTTATTATACGAATTGATAAATCTTAGTGTAAACAACTGCAGCCATATTCACGATTTTAGACGATAACAATGTTCAATTGGGTGTATTAACTGAGAGTGTGAGTGGTGAAGGAGGCCAATTTGGCCATTCAATCATCTAGGGATTCAATGTTCGTGATTGGCTTCTTTCGCCTTTCCCACTTTCAGCTAGTAGGCTCTCCCATGTTCTATATACCGACTTTACAGTTTACAAATAATTTATGCATCTTTAGATCCCCTACTTTCACTTGTTAATCATTGTGACACAGTTGGTCCTTTCTGTCTTGTGCTTAACTGCAATGCAGGTTGTAATTTACTCTCCAGCTAGAACAGCATCTCAGCAAGGATCTGGGAAGGTTGGAAGATGGAAGATCAACTTCTTATCAACCCAAAAGTATATTTTTTCGCCTTATCACAGTTTTTTCACTGCTTTTATGAACATCATTGTCTGAGTTGTACAATTTGAATATTTTTTCCCCTTGAGAGTTTGATAATTGGGTAGGTGGGATGCTAAGGATTTAGTATGCATGGCAAATTAATGATTTAGACTTATTCATAACAGGAAAACTTGTGCTATTATTGACATTTCCTGTCCTATTGCAATTTGCATAGCTTTTAGTTTCACACTTATAGCACTTGTGATTCCGGGCATCCCTGATTAATTTAAGGAGTCACAACTAGCAATTTCAGTAGAATATCCTAAACTGGGTTAATTGTTGTGTAATCATATGTAATGGCTCAACAAATATTAATTTTTTACTAATTGTAGGTGGGAAAATCCACTGATGGGCTGGACATCCACTGGGGATCCCTATTCTCATGTTGGTGATTCTGCCTTGACTTTTGATAGTGAAGCAGCGGCAAAAGCATTTGCAGAGAAACATGGTTGGGAATATTCGGTATGTCTTACTTCCAAATATTGGAACATAGATAATATCTCGTGTATTTTTTGAGTGTTCAATGTGTCTCTTGATACAGATCATGTATGTTCTTATTGAAATAAATTATTAATAATGGATATGGATCGGAAAGTAGAAAGTAAATGGAATGTTTGTTGACAGAGACCTCTATATCTGCCTCTGGGTTGTGTTATTGAATACTACAGTGATAAGGAAAGAAGATAAAAAGCAATTGCAGAATAGAGGTCCCTAACCCTCCTATATTGAGAGCCTTTTACTCTCCCCTAACGTCCTCTCAATCAATCAATAACTCCCTTAGCTAACTCCACATCTCCCTCTTTTATTCCCGATTCGATTATACATGTGACTCTTAACTGTCTGCTAAACATACATACGAGTGTGATCAAGTCCCATGTTCTAGCCCCATGGTCATGTGACCATATCGAATGGTCTCTGGTAATTCTCCTATGCCCTAGTCTCCCCTCCAAATTTTTTTGTTTCACCTTGTCCTAATTCATAATCAATGACCTCAAGGTGAAATTCAACAGCCTATCCTCCAATGGACATTCCATCTCTCTCATTCTATAATTACTGCAAATTGCTTGTTTGGCACATAGATAACCTAGAACCACTATGGTGGGTAACTTCTCGATGTGGCCTTTCCTTGTCTGAAAATTCCCATCTGTTAAATGTTCAGCTCTTCTCGGTGATTTGGAGAGCTTAATCCATCATCTCTGGTAAAATATCTATATTGCCACTTCATTTCATCCTTGACTTCTTCCCCTAACCTGTTCATGCAAAGGATGTACAGAACTCAAATTGCTAAAGAAAAGGCGGAGGATACAATAGACATTGCAATTCACATGAAACCGTAGTTGGTATTGAAGAATCAATACATCAGAACACAGCTATTTGTTTCAGAGGTCCTGGATATGTAATTGCTGAAGACAACATTTTACCACCAACTTGGAAATTGTTGAACACAACACACAGCCAATGTAACAAAACCTGTGAATATGTGCAATTAAAAATTGTGAGGAATCGTATTAAATTGAAACTCTAGAAAACTTCCAAGACCGAAGTTATGCGTAGATGCTATATTCATGGCCGTTTGAAATGTAAATTATAGTATTATTTCTTAAGTGAATGGGATGAGGCCATCTCCATTATAAGAGTCATAGCATTAGAAGATGAGGTCTTAATTTACTTTTTTGTGGGTGCCACCACTGAGCTATATCACTTTTAAGACCTCCTTATCACTTTTACTTTAATAGAAGGGTCTTATAAGACCCATACTTATTAATGTTCTATTTGGTTGTTGATGTTTTTAAGACAAATATTTTTTATTCTTATGACTCGGGGTCTTAAATTTCCTGTCATGTCAGCATATTAGCATATTCAATGCACAGAGGTCTTTGAAACCCAAATCTTAAATTTATGACCCAGGATATGACTCTTACGATGGAGATGCCTTTAGTTTGAGTATGGCATGCCTTTAGTTTTTCAAATGATTGTGAAATGTTTGTCATTAGAGTATGTTTGTTATTCACTAATTCTGCTTCAAGAATCATGCCCCTATATTGAAATAACTCAATTGTTCATTGGCTTTCATTATGTTTTGCCGGGTAGAGTTTTATTTTATGATTATATTAACAAAAGCTCTGAACATGTTGCAGGTCAAGAAGCCCCACACACCATTGCTGAAGGTTTTAACATCTTACACTATTTTGTACTTTAACTGGGTGTTTTTGAACGACATAGTTTGAACAACAGTGGAGTTTGTTTCTTTCACAACATTGTTTGTGGCAGCATGGTGCGATCAATAATAATATATCTCTATACGTGTTAATTACTACTTGTGGTTGCAGGTTAAATCATATGCGGACAACTTTAAATGGAAGGGCCCACCCAAACCTGCTGAAGAGTGATTGTTTGGTTTGTATTCATGTTAATGTATTCCGGCTTCAGGAGTTTCAACATGCAGCAGTTTTCTCTGCATTTTTTCTTGAAAAAAGAAAGTTTTAATGTGAATTACTTGTTGAAAATAAAATCGGACTGATCTGTCATTGGCTTAGTTTTCCTCTATTATGTAGACACTGCATCTAATTATGATTGATTCTGCCTAACATCTTAACTGTATTCTTTAATGAACAACTGTTTGCAAGAAAAAACTGATCCAACAGTAGCTACTGACTTTGGGCAATAGTTTTTTTTTATGTTCACGAGAGTTTCTAAACAAAATGGCCCGAACTTTTTTTTATTTTTATAAAGTATTATTTAACCCTTATAAAAAGGGTTAAATATATGTTTTTCGTTATCGAACAATTTTAAATAATTGTTTCGTTTGTGACTGAAAGTGTAGATTGTATTCTTGTACTTTATGAAGTCATGTAACATTCTCGTTAGCAATCGGTGTTAAAAAATTTCCAGCATGTCATACGGAGTTTCTCATGTGGCAAAAGCAATTTCAGCCAACTCAGCATTGATTGAAGCTTCCTCTTCTACCATCTTTACGGACTGCAATAGTTATAGTATTGTGGTTTTGTAATTGGGCCCTATAACAGAGGTGTCTGTGTCGAGTCTAGTGGCGTTCGCGTTTCCGTTCTCGGTGGCATTTATGTTGGGCAAATGCTCCCTACACCCAATCATTTTTAACCTGTATCCAACATATTTTTTTAATTTCCAAAAATGCCCTTAATTCTGGAAATAAAAATCTGGAATTGAAAATAATATATTTCGGAAAAGTAAATCCGGAAGTAATTATTGAGTTTCGGAAATAAAAATCCAGAAACCAAAATTAAAATTCTATTTTGGACAAAAAAATCCGGAATTGAAAAATAATACATTCCGAAAATAAATCTGGAAAAAAAATAATTGTGTTTCGGAAATAAAAATCCGGAAACAAAAATAAAAAATCAATTCCGGAAATTTTTTTAAGGACAGTTTCGTCTTTTCCGCTAAGATCGGGTGCAGTGATATGGTGAAGGAAGCAATTGCCTTTATGTTGTAGTGCCCGATTAAGCCGATTCACTTCTTCAAGAAGATGGAGGAGCAAGAGAGGTTGCAGATCCTCACGCTACGCGAAGCATTTGGATTTGCTCTTCGCTGGGGCTCAAGGTGCATTTTTGGTGTTGGTGTGGGAATTGCAGTGGCTTCCAAATTCACCTGATTTTCAGATTTAGAAAAAAAAAAAAGTTGCAGTGTGATACTTGTCGGAATCCGAGTGGATGTGAGGCTTAGGGTTTAGGAAATAAAAGCAAACCCATATTTATCAGAACATCTAAATCAGGGTCATACCAACATATTAATGAAGGTGGAGTGTACATATAATAAGATGTAGCTTAATTAGTAGGATAATAAGCAACAATCTCATTCTAAGAAAAAAGTTTTTGATGAGAGAAAGCTAAAAGGGATGAAAGGACAGACTGGGTTCTATGAGGGTTTGAAAATTGGGAAAATAGGATTTTGAAAAAATGAAGTGGTTGAAGAAGATGAAAATTTATGGTCATTGTGGACAAATAGCTTACATGGAACTCCATTTCTCACATGACAAAAAGTTAACACTCATGAAAAGTGTTTGATTAAAAAATATAACAAATAGAGATAGAGAGAAATGTACTAAGTGGGAAATAATACAGTAAATTTTAATTATTTCTTAAATCTATATTTTCGTCTTTTTCCACCAAACACTATTTTCATCCTTCACCCTCCACTCAATTTTTTCACCTTTTTTTAAAAAAAAATCTTTTAAAAATTACTTATTTTCTTCCACATTTTCTTTTAGTGCTTATGGATTAACTTATTTAGTCTAGCTCTTATGCACTTACTAAAAGTAACTTTTTTAAAAGTTAGTTTTAATTTCTAAAAAAAGCTCATTTTTAACCAATATATAAGTTAGTTTTAATTGATAAACAAACCTTTTTACTCTTATAACTAACCTATAAAAGATTGTCCAATCGAAAGTTTATTGTTCAACATTATATGAACATTTATTGTTCACAAGAATTGCTTATAATTAAAAAAATTATTTTAATCATATCAAAACAATACTTTTATTTCTAAAAGACTCTTGTAACCAACTCTTGTTGAAGATGTTCTTGGTAATTGAATGTACAGACAGGAAACGGGAACAATGAAGTGGATTACACATCTGAATACTCTTTTCATCATTCTTTGGGTAAAAATTAAAAAATACATGAATAAAGCTACTCAAATAGTACATGAATCCCATTTAAATGATTGCACAATCCCCTTCATTTTGAAATGATGATGAGGATGAATGCGCTGTGCTGAATGCCAATAGTATAGTTTATACAACCATAAATTGTGTGCTTCCTGCTGTTGATATCACCAGACTGCTATAATACCAATCCTGATATTAATACAACAAATATGCACACTAAAACCCTTTCACTTTCAGCAATGGATATGTCAGATAGAAAGCCGAGTCACAAACTTCCTATTTATGTGACTTGGTAGCTTAAGTCTCTAATTTATAAAGCTCCAAGAGTCCTTTGTTAGTAAAATATTTGCTTAAATATTGAACTTTGTAAATCCTGCTTTATTTAATTGCCAATCTTCACCTGTGCTAATTTCTTTATCACATATTAGATACAAAAGAACAATCATCCCATATATATGTAACAAATAGAAAATCAAGATTATTCATTAATTGATTTGCGGGAGAAAAAGCTCTAAATCTGGAAATTAAATAATAATAAAAAAAAACAGAAAACTGGGAGGTAGAAAACTTGTAATAGCTATTGATTTCTAGCAAACATATAATATAATTATGAGATTATTACCTACACTCTAAGAAAATGCCAAACGGCTTATCTAACCAACCTTTCCGCAGTGAAAAAAGATATGCTAATGGGAAGTAAATTTGCTACTAAAAGTAATTCCACTCTTATTAGGTAGAAGCTTCTTCATGTAATACTTGGACTTGCGGGATAGATTAATCCTTTTCCTTTTCTTCTCAGGAATAAAATCAATTGAACATTCTGAAAATCCCCGCCTCACAAACCTGTTAACACAATAGGAATCCCATGTCTTTAGAAAAGCATTTATGGAGTTAACAAACCATATGCAGCATCCAAGAAAATATACAGTATGCAGTACGTAACAATCCACTGAAAGCAAAAACTGACGTTGATTCTAAATAAATATATTGACATATGCTTGATATCCAAGGTACATACCAATCTGCTGTACGAGTTGTAAGCAAGAAAAGCATTTCAAATTCAAGATATGATGCCTTCTTCTCTATATAATCTGTTACATTTGATCATAACATTAAACAGATAAAGTCAAAACATGAGATAAATACTATTATGAATGAGTGAAAATATCCAAAGAGTATAATCAAATCAAACGGCTTCTCAAAACTGTGAATTACCATGCACTGCATAGGCTTCATACTACACCCTAAAAGTAGGTTCTGGATGAAATCAGAAACAATTTTCCCTTTAAAATTTTATGTCATGATCTGATATACAATATTTACAAACAATTTCTGATCCAAGGAGAATTGCATAAGGAACTAGTCAGCAACTGAAGGTGTATACAAGAACCCACAAACCTAGTAGAATTCACTACTTTTCAAAGCCAAAATAGGAGAAAAAAAAAGTAAAAGGAAGAACAGAGTGGTTATATGCTTTCAGATTGAATACCCCTAGTAAGGAATATAAGATGAATATGTTATGAATATAAGTTGACATTTGTTACTCTGACATGAATTTCCCAAAATTTATGGACCCTGAACAATGATTTCAAAATTAAATTAGTGATTGAAATGGCAAAGTGAGAAATTTAACGTTAAACCATGGTTTAATAGTTTCAGGCTATCATCACTATAATATAGACTTGGACAGGTTGAAGCTGTTTAAGTTTAACCATGAACAGTTTGGACAGTTCAGTACCAATTCACGTGGTCAGTAGCTTGGTATCAGAAAGACAGTTTCAGGGACCCTAACCAACCACAGGTCCGAAGTTTGAATATTCATTTCCTGTTTTTTGGTTTCAGCACGAACCTGTTAAACCATGTGCAGTTGCATGGTCTTGACAGTTCAGTATAGGTTCATTCGGTCTAGTGGCCTTTCTAGAATGTCAGTTTAAAAGGTTTAATCAGACCAGTTCACATTTAACCTGGTCGAGTTGGTCAATCTGGGACTCTGGGTTTAAAACTACGGTGCTCTGAAATACGATAGCAAAAGTAGTATACACTAGAAGTACAAAATCAGTCCCTCCTAGTGTAGTGAAACAATACGATCTTTTTTATGTATCAGATAAAGACATTGAAAACTTCGAAAGTGTCCTTAAATCCCTAATAATTTATACTATGATGGGAACCTCAGTAGAACCACAGTAAATGACTGGAAAATTGAAATGGAAGGCAAGGACTTGAAGACACTACGGAACGAATTCATATGAGGATCTGTAGTCACAATTCAAAGTTTCAAATCTTTTTTATTAATGCAACCCTATGAAAAAAATACTAGATACAAGTCAGAATAAACAACAATAAATCACTATGGAGTTTCAATATATTACACAATAGTGAATCATTGACTGGTTCTCTATCAATTAAGAACAAGATTGTCAATCCAGAGGCAATAGTAGCATATCATACCAAGTAATTTGTCTCCCTGTCCTTGGCCTCTACAATCAGGGGATACTGCAATTGCTGCAACCTCTCCACACTTCTCTTCAAAGAAAGGAAAAAGTGCAGCGCAAGCAATTATTTGACCTTCTCTTTCCACAACAATGAAGGAGCCTAATGATTGAAGCAGCTATAAACAGACAATGGTCAAAGGTACGGGACTACTTAAGGAAATCCCCAGTAATGGTTACAATGTGGCCTCTACAATAGCTATGAAGAAGATAAGCAAAGTGAGCAAACCTCTTCATCAGTCCGCATAACTAATATGCCAGACTCCTGTAAAGGCTGGATGAGTTGTTTTATTCCAGAAATATCTGTTACTTGAGCCATCCGGGTGCCTTCATAAAGGTCACTGCAAAATTAATTGAAGGCAAGCAAATGAAGATAAAAAGGCTTTCAGAAACACGAGATAAAAGAAAAGAAAAGAAAAAAGACCTCAATTATCTATGACAACATCAGCAATCTGCCACATATAGTTTATGCTAGTAGGCAGTACCAGCCATGGAAATCCCATGAACATCATTTTGGTACCAATTTAATTTGAAAATAAAAGCAGGCAAAAATTTCTTTCAAGGGCGTGGCATATGGTCATGGAATAGTAGAATTTAACCAGTTTATTCTCTTTATAACTAATATAGCAAGTTATTGCAACTAATTCTTCTATCCTTAAAAGGTAAAACAGGAGAATGATCACAAATGGTCTATACACCCAAATCAAATATTTGCATCTTTCAATCTCAATAAAGAACCGCGTAACAGTAACCATCAACTCATCATAGATAACTACAAAAAAGTTTGAATCTCACTGGTATAACCGATGTGATGACTCTAGCAGGAAATCCAAAGGGATGCAAACTAAAATTATGATTTATTAACATCAATAGCTGATAAAAAACAAGAAACAGAACACTTTAGTTGAACGAATGAGGATACAACTTACCATACTACTGTTACTCTCACCAATTAGTTACCAAGGTAATAGAGAAAATATTTCATAATAATAAGAAAAAATTTCCAGATAGACAAAACTTGCCCACCTAGCCACCATTGTCCCCATCCCATCTCTCTTGAACAATTCCAACAATAGAACTCCACTAATAGTGCCATCCAACAAATGAACTCTTTGAACACCACCCTGACAGAAAGAAGAAATTATATTTAGCAACATATTAACTGGGATATCAAGCATTGCCGTCTTATTTGAAAAAGCAACTTTTCAAGGAATTTCAGTATAATAATGAAGTGATACGAAAATAATTGGAAAAAACGGGTAATTTCTAAAAAAATAGTTATATTGAGGTCATTATATTTACAGAAATCAGTCACTTGACGATTCTTTAAAAACTATTTGGGTTTTTTAAAAATAATGAAACAAACCTGTCTGCCATATTTAAACAGAACACGAGGCAATGAAAATAAAAATTTCACACTTGCAGTGACTGAAGATACTAAAGCACATTGCAGACCTATATAACCAATGGCGTGAAGGAAAAGTTGAAACATCAACTTACTTTGCAAACGAAAGCTGCAGCAGCCAGCTCTGACAGGTAACTATTAGTTCGACTTAGAGACTCCTGACCTCCTATAGCAAAACCCTGCTCCCCAGACCAAAGGCCATTCCCATTGCCAGAACCAACACCATTATGAAAGGTTGGAATATGACATTCTGAAGATGGTTTTCCATTCTGGGGAGCCCCATTAAATTTTTTAAGAGAGTTGAAATTTCCTTCGGCAATAGCTTTCACATAGTTAGCAGCTGTTTCACTTTGTTCAACCCGATTACGAATTAGCATGTCTGCCTCTTGAAGAGTTAAGAACCGAATAAGGTGTCCACTTTCATCCAGTATGGGACCATCTGTAATGCATATAAGCTTGTCTGCTCCTATGGCCAACGCACAAGCTGTTGCAACTTCATAGGCACTGTGGAAACAAATCATCAGTATCCACTATTTAAGCATTTCTTTTTCCTCTGCTGGATCACATCCAACTACTATATAGCAAATTCAAAAGAAAAATAAATTGAACACATTGACACAGATGTTAATCTGATTCACAAACAAATTAGTTATTTAAAAACCTGTATCACTATTTCCTCAGTATTTTGTTTTCACATTCCACAAGTCAAGTTCTATAGTAAACTATTTTGCTTACTAAATAACTATGTAAAACTTTGTAAATGTATTTTTTATTGTTTTCTAATAAGGTAGACGCAGAACGTGATGGAAAGAAAGCCTCTGGCGCAATACAGCAAGCGTCTAGCGCGGTACCAAGGGAAGAGAAAACACAAGGAAGAATGAAAACAAAGAGTGTTTATTATTATTCCCCAATTACACGCATATCTTTGTTTATGAACAGTCACTCTCTCAAACAATTATCATAATCGACAGTTGTAGAAAAACTGGACAGCTGGCACCAAAACAAACACTGACATAATCGACAGCTGACACAAAAACCGGACAGCTGGCACCAGAACCGCAGCATGTAACATTTTCCTAAGAAACCAACGTTTTTTTATTTTTTTAACACAGTCTCCATGAAGCTGTTTCTTCCAATCTATGTCTAACTCCAACCTTTAAAAGCTAGCCTTGAAAGAAAAATATTAATATTCTCCAAGGTATTGATATAAGAAACATAATTGATGATAGATAGTAAGCTTCTTCAATGATTGGTTTTGGGATGGTAAAATCAGCACAGCCGTGCTCACTTGAGAGCAGAGGCTGAACCACAACTAGAACCTTTGACCTAGTTACAAGGCAACAACCTCACCATTGGTCCACAGCTAACCTCCGAATTGAAAACATGAACGATAAAATATTGAGGCTTTCTACAATAGTCAAATAATAATAGATCATGAGTAAAAATCAGAAATTACAAACATTGTATAACAGAATATATATGTCAGGAAGCAATGAAGAAGGACCAGGTTGTAAAAAGTAATTATCAGAGGTTTTAAAGCATACTTGCAATTTAATACTTGTCCAGAGCTGGAGTAACCCAAGTTGCTTAAAATAACAATGCAGTCGCCATCAAGCCTCTCACGCATGCGAGAAACGTCGACCTTTTTAACCTCCCCAGTTGACCCAAAATCAACTCCTTTGACAACCCCTCTTCTCTGCCAAATAAAATGTTTAAAAAAGACTTGCTCTAAAACAGCGACTGAAGCAGAATACAGTGGGATAACATTGGAATCTCATTGTTACCGCAACAACAGAACAAGGGAATCGAAAGAAACCATGTTCTCCAAATAGAATGAAGAAAATTGAATCACAGAATTCAAACCTTGGCTGCAAGAAAGTTTCCACTTGCAACACTGACACCAACTTCATGCAAACGGCTATTGTCACCATGTCGACGAATATTGCAAATGGAGGGCCCAGGCGAAAGCTTTGCTTCAATCATCAATCTTATTCTCCCAGCTGCTTCCATTGCAGCTGCTAGAGACTCATCATCAGTTACCCTATATGGACCAACATATTTAGGTTCTCTCCCTACAAAATAGCAACATCACTAATCAATGCTCATTCACACTAGCTAAAATTTCATTTCTCTCTTGTTGGGTTGGCAAGGATCAATCAACATAAGATCATAAAAAATAGTCACTTTCACTACATTAAGAAAACTAGCCGCTAGCACCCATTCATATTCAACCCATGATTTCGTCCCCGTGATGCAAGTATGATTCACCTCTCTCACGCAAAAGATTGTCAATTTGCACATGGGTCCCCGGAACGAGAACAAACCGGATTCCCAGGTGATGAAGAAAGGCTATATCCTGCACGCACATTACATAGCTAAGTATGAGATAAATCTAGAAAATATTTCCTTTATAAAAAAAAAAACTAATTAATTCAACAATTTTATATATAGTTAAGTTCTTGAAAGGAAATTTTCATCATCCTACTCAGGATTATTTCCCTAAGAGAAATTATCACACGATCCAGGACCATCACAGTCTCAACTAATCTCTCCATCACACCACCCTTTATTAATTCTTTTTCATACATAGAAACATTGAAGTATGAGTCACACAGAAACTGATTAAGATCATAAACACGTTTTGATCCCAGACTATCTAATATTTCTCTCTCATATAATACCTGCGAGGATACATTCCAAAAAATAATTTGATACATTTATCTGTGTCTGAATGAGCCAGTAAAATAAAAAACTAAAATATTTGGAGGTGCCTTGAGAATTGGATCCAAGTAAGGACTAGTGACAATTTCACCGGAAACGATGACAACGAATGTAGCACCACGGTGGGCCCACAAGTACGGCCACGTCTCACGAAACCAACGCACAAATTGCTTATCGTCCATGGAGCTGCTGTAACCCTCCTCTTCCGCCACGCTTCCGATCACTTCCTCGCTGAACACGTTGCAGCGTTCGCATGTTGAGGTAGGAACTCTGTTCCAAGATAAGGGTTTGTTTGGCTTCGATTTTGGGGAGCGAGGGCGTAAATTGAAATGCTGTGGGTGAAAATTAAATTTGGGGGATGAAAATTTGGGAAGGTTTTGAAGGGATGTGCGATAGGTGGAAGACAAAGCCGCCATGAGACTCTGCGATTGCAACACAACTGAAGAGAAACCCCAAGGTTCTGTCTCCTCAACACATTTTTAGCATCATCACAGTGACGTCTCTTTATTTTATTGGATCTTAAGACAAATTTTATTAGAATAATTGTTTCTCATGAAAAAAAATGAATGCATTAGTTGAACTATTAATAATTAATAATACAAGGTTAAAAAATTATTTAGTTGTCTCATTATATCAAAAAACTACTTAAACCAGATAATTCTATGAATATTTATGAAATAAAACTTGACATTATTAATTAAAAAAATAACTAATTTAATTATTTTTATTGATCTTCATAAATTATGTATAAGTTTTTGTATACGAGACCCAAATTAGTATTAAAGTATTTTTTTTTAAAGTAATTATATTTATTACTCACTTATGTTATAGCATAAGTATTTTAATAAATTAAAGTTATATATGTTTTGATAAAACTTTATTTATAACTTACTAAAAAGATCGTTGAGTGAACTTACATTAACAAATCTATTCTTAAAATCAATTTTCAACTGAAAATCTACAACCGATAATTTTATTAAAAATCATTCATTGTATTTACAAAAGTTATTAGATCTTTAAAATTAATAAATAGCATTTAAAAAATGTTTTTTTTGAAATATTCAAAATTGTCTGAGTTATATTTGAGTTTTTTAATTATAATTATATGTTAAAGATGAAATCTTGAAACGATTTGATATTAAAAATAAAAGCGTAATTAGTTTTTCATTGCATTAATGGAAAGTTTTCAATCTCATGATGCACTAAAAGTTTAAGCTCCTATATAGTAGATATTAACATGTGCAGATATTTCACATAAAAGTATATGTTAATAATTTAATATTTTTGGGATAAAAATATTAACTTAGATTCGAAAGGAAAATTTATATTTTCTTTCTTATTTTTCATAAACAGACACAATATTTTTATTTTTATATATCTCAGTTCACTCATATTTCTATTGTTTTGAAAGGGATCCAAAGATGACAATTATTTTCTGGAGACAATAGATTGAGTTGCAGGCATGGAAACATATAAAGAACGCAATGACGCAAATTCTTCCATACCAGCCAACACTCTCAAAAATCTGCTGAAAACAAGGAATATATGACAGCACCAAAACATTATTTCAATTAACAAATTAAAAATATATTAAATTAACAGAGAAAAAAAATAAAAAAGTAAAAAAGAGAGTAAAATATAATATTTTAATCACGTATAAATTTTATATACAAATAACTAATCATATTTCAACTGTAATCTCACAATTTTATTAATTAAAAAACTTTTATTAATTAAACTCGTAAAATCACATAGAAAACTATATATATATATATATATATTTTTTCTTTCATGTCCTGTCATTGTGGAGTTATTTCTTTCTTTTGATCTAAACAATTTTACATTCTATTTCCTTTTCCTTTAAATCTATCTTTTTTTTTCTTCGTAAAAATAATCCTTCAGTCCGAACAATGATTGTGTTTGTAATCAAAAGTTTATGTTTAAAAAATTACAACTGCATTTTAAAAAAATAATTTAAATTTTTATAACAGAAAAATATATGTTTGATACATACAAATTTCTTCTATATAATTTATTTTATTAAAATTATATTTAATAATGAAGAGGTGTTTTTGTAAAATACAATTTATCAAATTTTATAACTTACTTAATTTCTTCAACAAATTATACTATAACAAACAATTTTCCAAAATATGAAGCATCTGGAAATTGCAAAACCTTGAAACCAGAAAAATCATTGTTACTTCTGCTACTCTCGAGTGATGGAATAGTTATCAGGATTTTATGCTTAGTTACTGAAATCAATGAGATCAGATGCTATCCATAAATTAACCAATAATCTTGTTAATTTTTTTTAAGTTCAAGGACTTCTTAAAACTTTCAAATTTTGAACTTTTTTAATCTTCAAATCAGTTTTCTTTCCCCAATTTACATGTGTTATTGCAACTTTTGTTAGTAATCTTTCTTTTTTATATTAATTAAATTGGAAAGGATGTCACTTTCAAATTAAAAAATAACAGATAAAAAACAACTTCTTAAATAATTAACAACTAAAAACAAATGGAAGTACTTTATAATAATAATTATTAAAAAAAAATTCACCAAAATCAAGAAAATTATTTATTTTGTTGTTTTAATATAATTTTAAGTAAGTTATCTATTATATTTTTTAATTTTTAATTGTAATGTATATTTATGTGTCGTTATATTTCTCTCTTTTCATATTGATTAAATTAAGCATATAATTAGAAGAAAAAAAAATAAGTTCAATATAAATTTAAAAAGTGTCATAAAAAGTATATTTTCCTATTAAAAATCCGACATTCAAAAAGAAAACAAGGGAATAAATGTAATGAATGCTTTTTTTTATAAAAAAATTACATTTAAACGGATTTTGATATTAATTAATTTAGGATCTTCTGGTTAAGTTGATCTAAAATAAAAAAAAAGGATAAAATTTTAAGATTTGAATTGAAGAAAAAAGAAGTTTTCAAAGTCAACCTCTTTCATTTTTTAAAAGTAAATAAGAAAAGAGGTTATAATTCACACCTTTTTCTATATTTATTCCCATTCAAGTAAATTTATTGTTAGAGAGAAAATAGAAATAAACCCTTTAAGTAAATAAGGGGTGGAATTTAAAATTGTGAACAAATTTTAATTAATAGGTAATTAAGAAAAGTGCTTTCTAGAGTTCATGATGAGTATTTCTCTTGTTATCAATCAAAAGTGTTTGTTTGCATGCAAAGTAAAAGAAGTCATTGTTTTTTAAGCAGATGATAATAGAAACTGTTGGAGTTTTGTAGCAAAAATGGTTTTATTTTATGATTGATGAGATTGGAGAGATAAGAGGTACCTTGAGAGTGACACCTAAACAAGGACTACCAACAATTTCTGCAGACAGAACAACAACAAACACCATCTTGGTCTGCACAGACATGCAAGGTTGAACTTGCCGGAGAACCTTCACCAACTCTTCATCTGATTCCCCTGCCACCACCACACACCTTTGCTCACACTCCCAACATTTCTTCACAAACCTTGACTCTCTCTTTTCTCATCTTTAACAACCGCCACCCAGAAGCGGAACTAAACCTTACGCTTTGAACACAGTGGTGGGGCCACGTGAAAATCCAATTTCCCCGGCTGCTTTTCAGAGACAAGGGTTGCTTCCAAAACCCACACGCACCCATTATGCCTTCTCTTCTTCTCCTTTCTTTCCTCACCTAATTGAAAGGTGCAAGAATTTCTGTTTCAGCAAAGCGCACATTTCTGCGAGATTATCCCAAGAAGGTACGACAGAAGTGAATGAGTAGCTTTGATGAAAGCCTTGAATTCTTCTTTGTTTGCAGGGAGCATCCCAAATTCACAAACTCTCTTTCTTCCCTCACAGATTTTCTACACAAGGTAGCACCAACAAATGACAACAAACGCTACTATATTCTCTCCAATTATATACTCTGCACCTTTTTTTTTAAGAAAAAAAATTCATTACATCAAAACATCACATCCTTTTTTTTATTTTACTCATCCAATCATGATTATACATCCAGGATTCAAATTAAATTCAATTTTATATTATCTAAAAAATCATTTAAAATTTCGTTGAATTAAATCAAAAAATTGGAGAGAAATTTAAATCTATATTTTCTAAAAAGTAGTTTTAATGCTTAAAAAATAGTTTAATATCATTTTCTAAATTTATTATTTTCAAAATAGTTTAAATTTTAAAATAATTTAAAATCAAAGTAACAAATAAATATAGGAGATATTTATACATAAAATATGTGAATGAAAAGCCCAATGAACCTCCATCTTTATTTCACATATATACCAATATATAAAGGAAATTCTCCCATTTAACTTCTATTTTGTTTTATTTTAATTTTATTTTTATATTTTATTTTATTATTTTAAAAATATATGAGATGATATATTTGTCATGATCTCTTTATTGTTAATTTTAAATTTTAGATTTTAAATTTTAAATTTTAAATTTTGAATTTTAAATTTTAAATTTTAAATTTTGAATTAAATTTTAAATTTTAAATTTTGAATTTTAAATTTTAAATTTTGAATTGTGAATTATAGAGTAATTGTAAACATAATTTAAAATGTTTTGAGTCATTTCTCTTTTCACTTATTCAACCAAACATTTTCCTTCAAATTCCATTCTTCTTCATTTCTTTTTCAATGGTTGAGAAAAATTACTTACATCATCCAAGAACTTCTCTCCACAACAAAAATGATGAAAAAGAAGAAGAATAAAATTTCATGTTTTCAATAAAAAGAACTTTTTCATTCTTCTTAGGTATGCACATTCTCTTCTTCACTTTACCCAACTTCTTTGTTACACTTTTTATGATTATATATTATTTGTCATTATATTTATTCACCTCTCATTTCTTATCTCTTTTCTCTACAAATTTATTCTTCTTTTCTTTGCAGATTTCTTCTTTTCCTCTCTTTTTCATTCTCCGGGTATGTTTTCGTGTCAATATTATGCGAGTACAGATTTGAATATTTTGTGTAATTTTTTTGTTTTTGATCTATTATCTTTCATTCTCTTTGAACCTTTATTGACTTTTTTTTTTAGAGGGAGTAGAGAGAGAAAATCTAGAGCGAGAGAGAAAACAATGAAGATCACACGTGGTTGTTTGTGCTTAGATACACAGGTGAAGGTTATGATCTCATGATTCTCGTGAACGCTTTTGAAAATGAAGATCACTTCGGCTACTCCCAACACCACATCACCACATCGTTAACCGATCGTATCGCCACCAAACGCATCCCTCAAGGCCAACGTACAACACGACATAAAGATAAGTACATGTGAATATTTTATTTACATTATTTATTATATATTAAAGGTAACATAATATACAAGGAGTCCTTACATATCAATACAAAGCATTCACTCATTTATCTACACAAACAAGTACTTATGTATATTGCATATATGTGTGTATTTTGTAATTTATTCATAATTGACATTCTTTAGTAGGAAACAAAATTTGTAAAGAATGAAACACTTAGAATAATGATTAATCACTTGCATTGGTTAAGCCAATTCACACTAAGACATAATGATTGTACATGATTTTACATAATAGTGATTATAATGATATTTTTTTATTCATAATGTACTACAAATTTCTATTGTTAATACAAGTATGCAAATAATAACATTATTTAATATATAAATGAAAAAATAAAAAATGCATACACAAAGTGCACATGTGTTCTTGCTAGTATTAATAAAGAATATGATATGATAACAACAAAATAATATTTAACATAAAACATTTTTATATACAACGGTAAACAAATATCATTGATTTAAACAATAATTAATAAAAATATAGAATATGATTTGATTGAATATATTTTCTGTTTATATTTCATGTAATTCAACTTTACAATTATTAGATATAATAAGAAGATAAAAAAAATAGATATCACTCAAAAATATATGTAGCATTAAGCGATTCAGTTAAGTGAAAGAAACAGGAAACTTCCTTTTCTCTAACCGCTACTGAAAATCTCTTTATATACAACACAATAACCCTTTCTCTTCCCCACATCACAAATCACAACCTATTTTACTGTAAAGCCTCGTCACCATCAACATGAGCTATTACGATAACCAGCAATACCCTCCAGTTGGGGTTCCTCCTCCACAAGGTATACATCTTTCTTTCAATGCTTCTTTCTTCTTTCTTCAGTCATACGTTCTTCTTTCTCTTCATACCCACTCGGCATTCTTCATTTTCTTTATTCTTTTTCTTGTCATTTCTCATTCTCAACAGGGTATCCACCAAAGGACCCTTATCCCCCACCAGGGTACCCTGCACAACAAGGTTACCCTCCAGCAGGCTATCCTCCTCAAGGTTACCCTCCCCAAGGCTATGCTCCTCAGTACGCTCAACAACCTCCTCCTCCCAGGCAAGAAACTGGTTTTCTTGAAGGATGGTATGTCTCTTTTTCTCTTTCTACCTATTATGCCTTCACGCTGTTTTTTTTCTTTTGTTTTTATCAAGATCATTGAGAAAGAACACAAATTTCACTATGGACTGGAGGTTGAATTAAGATTTTAAAATTTAGTCAATAAGTTGGAAAGAAATTAATTTAAACTTATGTGATCGGTTTGTATTTGTTTGATATAGGAGTCAAAGATATGATTCGTGATTTGTTTGTTTCGATCTTTAATGTTTTCTTCTGTGTAGTTTTCATATCATTGACTTGAAAAAAATGACAAAAGCTGATGTTGTCTTCTTCGGTTGCAGTTTGACTGCACTCTGTTGCTGTTGTTTACTTGATGCTTGCTTTTAAGTTCTTAAAAGACGTGACGGGTGACTGAAACAGTGGCGTTGTGGGAAGCGTATTCATAATCTTTCTCTTTTGATACATTTTTCTTATCTGCCGATGTCTATCCAATATGAATTTTAAATAAATTTGATACATTAGTATATGTAATTTCATGTTGAGATGTGATTCAGCAATTTATATTTTTATTTTTATACCAATTCTACACTGAAAAGTAATATGTTGAAATTTCAATTGTGATCGTATTAATTCTATTGAATACTTGCAAAATCTATCGGTGTAACGTTTTGGATTACCAATAGTTCGAATTGGATATATTTTATTTCAGTCTAAATTGTAAGAAAATCTATAATGATTTTTAGGATTATTATTATAAGTCTCCACGTGAAAATCATTAAAATTTATAATTATATTAAAGAATATTCTTATTTATATAATAATATTTATATTTTATGAAAAGATATTATAATATGTCACAAAAACGGTACAAAATAATTAAATGCTCATCTTTATTTTGAAGTTAGGATTGTGTATTATTGTTATGATTATGAAAAATATACAAAGTTATATATAATAATCATAATTAATGGTCATGTTTTTATAAGTCTTGATGAGATTGGATCTTTGACATCGATTTTTTCAGAATTTTAATGTGACATATTATTGTATCCTCATGTAAAATCTAAATATCATTATATAAAATCAAAGTATTATATAATATAATTAGAACATTTATGTATTATAATTAGATATATTATATAGGTAAATCAAAACATTCATTTAAAGAGATTGAGATATCTGCATTAATAAGATTGATTTTCATAATATATTTATATAATTTAATGTTTTAAACTAACGTAATTATGTGGAGTTTTATAATAATAATTTTAAATATTATGGTTAATTTTATATTGTTATGAACATTCTTACAATTTAAACTGAAATGAAATATATCTTACTTAAGCTTGATTGGTATATGTTTGATTAAATATAAAATAGTAAAAAATGAGAAATTTTGCAAATATTCAATAAAATTAATACAATTTGAATATATTACTTTTTAGTGTTATTCATAAGAATTGGTATAAAAGTAAAAACCTAAATTGCTGAATCACATCTCAACAAGAAATTACATAGACTAATGTATCAAAGTTGTTTAAAATTCACATTGAGATAGAGATCGTAGATAAGAAAAATATATCAAAGAGAAAGATTATGATAACTATGCTAAAAATGAATCCGTGAATTAACCCGTGTAAATACATAATTCATTGATACTGCTACAATTTAAACCTGAACAAATGTTAATAATCTAATATTGAATTAACAGAACATGTAGAGGAAAGAACTCTGAATACGCCTCCCACAACGGCACTGTTTCAGCCACCCGTCACGTCTCTTAAGAACTTAAAAGCAAGCATCAAGTAAACAACAGCAGCAGAGTGCAGCCAAACTGCAACAGAAAAAGACAACATCAGCTTTTTGTTATTTTTTTGAAGTTACAGGTATGAATACTAGACAGAACAAAACATTAAAGATCGAAACAAACAAACAAATCACGAATCATTAGATCCTTTGACTCCTATATCAAACAAATACAAACCGATCACATAAGCTTAAATTAATTTCTGTGAACTTATTGACTTTTTTCTCAATGATCTTGATAAAAACAAAAGAAAAAGAAACAGAGCGTGAAGGCACAATAGGTAGAAAGAGAAAGAAAAAGAGAGACATACCATCCTTCAAGAAAACCAGTTTCTTGTCTGGGAGGAGGAGGTTGTTGAGCGTACTGAGGAGCATAGCCTTGGGGAGGGTAGCCTTGAGGAGGATAGCCTGCTGGAGGATAACCTTGTTGTGCAGGGTACCCTGGTGGGGGATAAGGGTCCTTTGCTGGATATCCTGTTGAGAATGGCGAGTGGGTATGAAGAGAAAGAAGAAAGTATGGTTGAAGAAAGAAGCGTTGAAAGAGATAGATGTATACCTTGTGGTGGAGGAACCCCAACTGGAGGGTATTGCTGATGATCGTAGTAGCTCATGTTGATGGTGTGCTCAAGAACTAGGCTTATCGAATAACGGGAGTAAATAGTTTGTGATGTAAGGGAAGAGAAAGGGATTATTGTGTTGTATATAAAGAGAATTCAGTGGCGGTGAGAGAAGGAAGAAGTTTCCTGTTTCTTTCGCTTAACTGAATCGACTAAGGAAACAAAAACGCGTTCTAAATCTGCTCAATATTTTCTTTTTAAGATAACATAGGAAATAACAACATATTCCCGTTGAGTTTGGATTTTGCATTCTGTTTTTCCACTACCCTCTGCCTCCTTTTTTTTAAAGCACCTTTCAAATTTTTCCGTTAACTTTTTGACCTTTTTCTTCTCTCTCTTCTCACCCCCACCACTCACCTTATTTAACGATGAAGATTCGAATAAACCGACCACAACAAATAGTTGGTATTTTTAATTCTCTTTTAAACTAGCTTCTAGCTTCTTTATTTTCAAAAGAGTATAAGTATTTTATTTAATCACAAAGCATATGTAATTATTGGAAAAAAAATATATAGGTTTGTGTTTTATTTTATCTATACCTTTATATTATTTTTCTTATTTAATTTCTCTCAATTCTTTTATCATTTTATCCTTATATCAATAAAATTTTAAATTTAAATTTTTCAAAATTTTAAACCTTAAGTCTTTTCGAAACACTTTAAATTTCGAAAAAATAATAATTTTAAATATTTAAATTTCGAAGTTTTAAATTTTCAAAATATTTAAATATATTAGGTAAAAAGGTTGGAAGCAACATGCATTTCAGGTATACAAACTGATATGAGTTATATAAACTACAATATGCTCGTCAGGATTCGTATTTCCATCATACTTCTTTATGGTCAAACTCTTCCAATTCTTATGTAACGGAGTTTCCACAATGGTATCAAAAAATGGATGCTTCCTAGCAAACATTCCGACAAAGATTTCGGAAGTTTTAGGTAACCTCTTCCTTATTGCTTGAAAACTTTCATCGTTATGAACTCTTTCATGCGTTTGCATTCTTGGTTGAAGAGTTTCAAATTATGTATTTAAAATTGTTTTTTTGTTTAACTTTTCTTTCATATATGCATTTTCTGCTCTCAAGAAGCTTAATTTTTTTTTTTTCAATGTTTCAAATTCTTTTGCAACTACATCAACATTGTCATTGGCATCGTACTCTGATTGTCTCCTTGCTCTCCAAACTGTTTCTCTCTTCTACTCATATCTGCTTACTTTCTTAGTTGTCCTATTTCTCGGTCCCACGGTGGGCGCCAAAATGTTCTTACAAAAATGGCCTAAAAACCTACTTTTCTTTCGGCAAAATGTTTTGACTTCTCAGATTTTTTGAACTTCTCGGGGTTGGCTTTCGGTTCATTCTTACTTCAAGTTGGGCTTTCAGTTCACTCTTGCTTCAAGTTGGGCCTATGGCTTACAAGCTTACTAGGTTGGGCTAAATCAACTGGACCTCTCAGCTTCTCCTCTTTGTCTCCTCTCACGGTTGAGTGTGTACCTGCAATGCGCTTTGATGCCAAAGTCAGAATCTACCTACCTCTTAGATTGATGACCTATTTATAAAATTCTCTTATTAGACCAAGAACCTATTTGGACTTTTCTTTTTATACATAATATATTTTTTAAACACATATATGTTAATTTGGACCCTATCATTATGGGATTTGCCACCATAACCATTTATAATTTTATTTATTTATATTTTTTATATTTAACCTCTCGGCTCGACCTTTCGGCCTATCAATAAATATTAAAAAGAAACAATATGTTCAAATGTGTGTTTTATAAATAATTTAATTTGTTAAAATTGATGTTTACATTTAGTGAATAAAATCACATAAAAAAAAATGTATAATTAAAATTGTTGTAATAGAGAGAAAGTATTAAGTGAACTTTGTGGATATTGAATGAGTCTTTCAACGGGGTGAAAGAGAGAGAAAAAATATATAGTAAGCAAAAAATTAAATGAAATTAAATAATGGATTAGACAGAAAATTAAAAATAATTTATTTATATTACCTAATAAACTAAAACTAAGTGTATTTAGTAGATTAAAACCGTACCAAGTAGGAAGAGAGAGAACATGACAAAATATACATACACATCCTTATACTTAATATAAAATATTATATACTATTTCTACTTATACTCAAATTTGTGTTTGGTCAATAAATAATTCTTCAACAAAACTGAAACAGTCGAAGTAAAACTTTTGAGACAAATTTATTTTTCATCCCTAATTTTTTTTTTACTTTTTACCTTTTTTTCCTTAATAAAAAAAATCATATTTTCCACTATTTTCTTTTTCTTTTATTTCTCGCTTCCCCATTTTCACTCTCTCAACAACAAAAAAACATGTACAGGGGAATACATTAATTTCTTACCGAAGTTTTTTCAATATAAATTTATACTATCAACTTTTTGGTGAGAATAATATAAAGTTTTTTAACATATCAAAAGGTAAATAATTAATAAAAATAAGTCTAACTATTAATGGATTATGTTTCTGTAAATATATAATAGTTTGATTGTAGTGTTTGAATGAACTGTAAGAATCTTTGTAACAGAGAAAAATCAGATTAAGCATGTATAAAGGAAAAAAGATGCTAAAGGGAGCGCCTTTTTCATTATTTGCATTTTTTTTATAAACTATGGCTTCTCTTCTCTTTGTCAGGAGGAAAAGTTGTCCAATGAAAAAAATGAGAACATTTAAAAGCTTAACATAATATATTAGCGACAGAGTGATTTTGTATTTAGAAAAAAAAAGTTGTATTTATTATTACCCTAACAATTTTTTTTACTCAACTGAATTACACAAATTATGAACTTCAGAAAATTATGATAAATATTCGACATGAGCTTATTTGTCTAGTATTTAATAAAGACAAATTAAAAGATAAGATTTTTCTCTATATATAAAGTGGGAGTTATAAATAACTACAAATTATAACTACTATAAATTACCAAAACTTGAAAAATGTGTCATTCAAGCAATAATTTGAAAAACATTATTTTCTAATTTCTTTATTTTCGCACTTGAATCTAGGAGACCATTTAATATTATGTCAATACTTGATGAATTCTTTATTAGATGTCAATCAATTTTGTTAGTTATTAATTAACATAGTAACTATTGTGATATCTAACATTATACACTATCCAAATTATGTTGTTCTAGTAGTATAAATACAACAATACATAATATACATAAGATTAGGAAAGAACTCAATATACAAAGTTTGACATTAGAAATCTATTTGAATTAATATAAAGTCTCATATATTATCATCTAACATACTTAATTTAATCTACTTTGAAATTATAGTTCTATAGTAAAAAGATAAAATATAAATTTTAATTGATAATAAAATGTGTGTGGTTGAATATTTGAAAACATAATTTAAATAATTTAAACTATAAAAAACGTTGTTTAAAAAAATGTAATAAAATATAGTGAATGGAGATTCTAACTAAAGCAAACAGTAAAGGAAAGCCGTGTGTGGATGTAGCAATGCTGCTTCCAATCAGATGAGGCCACATCATGGAGATTTTTAAGACAAAAAAGTGCTGGCATGGAAAAAGAGAGGGTGCACGCAAGGAGTGTGCTACCAGAATCGAACATGGTGAAAAGAAAATCTAACAGAAGTCACAAGAATTCAAGCAGATTCTCATAATGGAAAATTGCAGAGAACGTCATTACAACAAAATTCTACATCTATCAGGGTTTGACATTACCGTACGCATAGAATTCAATAATACTTACCTGTATATTATGATAAAAATTTTATTAAATAAATAAAAGGAAATCAAGTTTACGAATAATACTTACCTGTAATATTTCACAAATTTTCAGAACACTTTCTCCTAAAGTTTCAGAAAAACACCAATAAAGAATTAGCAAAAAAAATCCATCGCATCACTTATGAGAATATATAATATATAAATTATGGGAATTTTTTAAGATTAAGATGAAATACATATAGCATGTTAACGTTTAGATATTAAGGAAATAATAATTATTAAATTATACGTATAATTATTGTAGGTATACTCTCTCCATATTTTTATAATCATGTCTGACAAAGAAGGCACAGGTAATGCCGCCAAGTTGGCAGTCATGACCCAACCAAACCCTAAACACTCAAACGGAAATCATTTTGTGATTATCCGAAATTGTCACCATCGGAGCCTTTGTCCAGATTTGTTCAAATTCTTTCTGAGTTTGATTTATCTAGTGTTATCTAATTTGATTGGTATTGTTTTCTTCTGTTGATTTTTGGATCCTAGAAATTTCAATTGTGGTGAATTTCATTCCGGATAGCTGTCTTAATGGTTTGATAAATTAACTCTAGCAATTTGTAAGTTGTAGAGCACAACTCTTCACTAAGATGAAGAAGATTACGTAGTTAGATTTGAATCTCTTCATTTATTTCTATTCATTAAAACAGAGGCAAATTAAGCTAAATTGCATGACCATTATTATTAGACTTACATTCAATATTTAATAATACATGACTTCTCATGACAGTGATTACTAGTCCCATCATTCTCATTATCAACTAAATTATTGTAAACCTTTTTCTATAGGTTATAATGCTGATATACACGTGATTGTAAAAATTGAAAGTGCAGATTCCATACCAAATCTTCATTCCATACTTTCTGCTTCAAACGGGATTAGTTTCATAATGTTCAAATCATGTATTGTAGATATTTCATACCTTTAATACTTTCAGTTAAAAGGGATTGAAATTTAGATTATGATGGTGATCAATATTTTTTGGTCATGTTTTTATTTATCTATTTTGGTCTATTTAGTATTCAACATATGAGAACTGGAATTGGTTACATGGAGGAATGCATAAATACTATGTATAGTAGTTCTATACTTCTATCACTTATGCTTCATGTGAAAATAGTACCTGAAAAGAGAAACTGAAAAATGGAATATTTCAAGTTAATTGTCTCACTAATTTTATGAGAGGACTTGAAAATTCTAGTAATTCTTGTATAATGCGTGATCCTGAACTTCCTGCTCGCATTGATTCTGTTTTTGCTTTGCGTTCTTTTGTTGAGGCTTGCAAAGGTGGGTTTATAGTCTTTGGTTCTATTTTGATTTTAATAAATCTTTCTAA
>Ga0123342_1000744_pt1 | contig 52997 bp, 39 predicted proteins | sample Turbeawhitnodule_FD_89960 | JGI IMG/M metagenome (GOLD analysis project Ga0123342, IMG submission 89960) | Root nodule microbial communities of legume samples collected from Mexico - Turtle bean Mexico white nodule | ecosystem: Host-associated > Plants > Roots > Nodule | place: Mexico: Nepantla...
TCAGTGTTATACATGGTTAGGGATTGCGTCGGTTGACCATGTTGTCCCAACAACTCACTTCTTGCATTTTAATTTGCTAAATGCTCCTGTCCAGGTTAATGTAGTCTGGAATTGTGTTTGGATATCTGTAGTTAGTGAATTATAGAAGCACAGGAATAAACATATATTCTAAGGAGGGGGTGATCAATCCTTCGGAAGTGTTCACTTTGGCACAATTAAAGGCTTGGTCTTGTGTAACTTCTAAAAATATTTATGCTAATTTTACTTACTCTGGTGCATTGATCCTAGAGTTTGTATGTTTTCAATAAAGTGAGCTTTTATAAGAGTTACTCCTTCGGTTGGGTTGTTTGTTGTTCTAAGCTTCTGTTGTTCTTTTTGCCCCTTGTTGTGGGTGTAAAGAGATTGTATTGGGTTTGGTTTTGAGTCTGTTTGGGTTTGTATGGGTTAGATTTGATTTTGTACGGGTTAGTTTTGACTTTGTACGGGTTAGTTTTTGAAATTGTACGGGCTATACGGGTGGGTTTTTTAGTGGTAGATCTGTTTGTCTCTCTCTATTTGTTGGTTTGGGAGACCAGAAAAATTGTCTCTTTTTTTAGGTATGTATAAGGGTTGAACCACTCCTTAAGTGGTTCCTGTTATTCAATCTTTATTGTTGATAAAAAAAAAATGAACTCAAACACATTTAGGGTGTGTTTGGATTGAGGAGGAGATTTGAGGGAGTGGATTTGGAGTGATTTGAGAAGAAAGTGAGGTTGTTTGGATTGGGGTATGTAAGAGTAGATTTGCGAAGAAAGTTTATTAAATTTTGTGAATGATGTGATGGTTGTATGAAAATTTTTAATTTTTTTAAAATGTATAAAAATGTAAGATTATAAATTTACTCTTACTTTTAATAATATATGAATTTATATATTTATTTTTTATAATTAATAATAATAATATTATTATTATATAAATAACTATAACTATATTTATTTTTATTATTAATATTATTAAATATTTATACAAATAAAATTAACAATAATTTTAACTTTTTAATGGTATTATGTAAATTTTTAATAATTATAAAATATATATTTAATATAATATATATTTTGAGTTGATAGATATAATTATTTAGTTATTATATAATTATTTATTATAATTATTTATTTTATATATTTATTAATATTTTATATTATCTTAATAATAATAATAATAATAATTTTTTATGTTATATTATACAGTTAATTATATTTATTTTATTATAATATAAATATTAATAATATAAAACTATAAACGTATATATATATATATATATAATAAAATATACATTCATAATCTTATAAATATATATTTTATTATATATGACTGAGTTTCTTTGCAAATCTTCGCTAATCTTTGCATGTATAAAAAGAAAAGTTGTTCAAATTTTTTTGCCTCGTTTTCTGTTTTTAAGTAATTTTTTATTCATTGAAATTTGTGAAATCTTCAATATTCTTCGCTCGCAACAATCACTCGTAGGAAACAAACACAACCTTAAGGAAAATATGAACAACAATTATAGAACAACTAAAGAAATGTTGAATATATAAAAGAACTAAACATGGCTATAGATAAAACATTGAAGATTTAAAAAATCAAACATAACTAATCCTAGACTCTTTACTGAAAACCTAACAATAAAAGCAATAAAAATTTAACACATTTATGTATAGAATCCTAAAACAACATAAGAATTTGATAGATACCATCCAGCTACAAAATCATTTGTTAAAGGGATAAAAGAATATGAAATATCAAGGAAGAGAACTCTATGTTTGAAGAGTAGAAACATTAGGATTTTCTTCTTAGTCTTGTACAATTTGTATAGGTGTATTTTCTCTTGTATTTCTTTTCGGATTTTGTAGAGACATAAGTGGGTCTCTTTTGGGCCTTAGTTGGGCCTCAATATAGGCTTGAAAAGTCAACAAAAAAACCCTAGGGAACATGGTCAATTTCATCCATGCCAAAGGAAAAGAGACACATGAAGCATGAAGTCCCACATTAAATAGAATAAGCCTAATATAGGCCAAAATGAGGCTTTAGCTTTAGGGACTCGTGTGTGACATTTCTAACTTTTTTCCATATTTTGTGTGTCATAAAGTGCCAAGGGGCTACACATCCATAAATAAGACCACTTGGTCCATGTATAACACTTTGATTGAATGAGAATTAACTTTGCTAAATTGATTGTCTTCTTGTTCTTAAGGTCACACATGAGAGTAATATTCTCTTAGTTTTCACCAGGGAACTTTCCTTGGAAGAGAGTAAATCGAGGCTCTTAAGATACTTGTGAAGTTTTAAGGATTTTCTTTGTTTTTTGTTGTTTAGTGGAGAAGGTGGTTTTATCAAAATTGGTTTAAGGACGAACAAATGTATTGAACCAATTAAAATAGCACAAAAATAAGAACACAACTAAAGAATACTTGATAACAAGTAAGGAATAAATGTGACAAGGAAATTCAAGAACTAGAAATTTTCTCTTGAAGAGGAAAAATCTTGATACTAAATGATGAAGTTCCTTGTATGAGGAGATGAGAGGTATGAAAATCCATGGAGGAGGGAGGACGAACTGTAACATAAATGAGATAAACTTGGAGGATTTTTTTTTTCTTCGAAATCTTCTAAGAGAAGCTAGACTTCCAAACCACAAGGAAGTTTTCTTGTGGAAGAAACTGAAGGGGGGGTGTTCTTCTTTTGTGACCTTTTAAAGAGAGAATGAGATTGGTAAAGCTATATCGATTCTCATAGAATTCAAAAGTGATTACAAACAGAAGATTATTTATAGTTTTAGATAGTTTATCATGTACTTTAGCCTAAATAAAACTCAAATTCTAACATTTCCTAAATGAAATGCACATATATCTTACAAGATACTATGCTCCTAATGTAGCTTGAGAGGTGTTAGGATTGCAATAATTGGAATCGTGAGTGAGGATCCTTTTGCTCTGATTACCACATGATGCAAGTTGACTCTTGCATAAAAATTCAACCAAGATTGTGAGTGATTGAAGTGAGGTTATGCAATAAAAAGAAAGGAAAAAGAGATTAAACCAATTGGATTTGTGATTGGATGAAAGATTTGTGGAGATGCTCTATATTTTTAAGGAAAGGTTTGGCCAACTCCTTGAAGTTCTCTTAGACTAGGCTCTCTTGGAACCTTAACAAAGAAAAGATTAGGAATTTTAGAGAGAATGAAATCTGATTAGTAGAAGCTTCATTCAATATTTTCCAAATCTGAATTACAATGACCATTGGTGCTTATTTACAAGCTAGAGAGGAGAAAAGTGGTGTGTGGTACAAGTTTTGTTCATTTCGATTTCAGTTTAATTCAATTGCAATTTGCATTCCCATAATGCTTTGTTTTACATTTATGCGCTTTAATTATTTGCACTTTACTTTTCTTGCCATTTACATTCATTGCAATTTTTTCCCTGAACTTTATATTTCATATTTCAGTCATTTACAATTCTCACAATTTAAGTTTTTGTCATTTACTTTTTTGCAATTTATTTTTAACGATCTCGTTCGCTTCTTTATCGCTTTCTCTATGTAAAACCATTAGATGATATAATAAGCGATTGTTGACTAGACCGTTCAATAGATGTACATAGATATTTTTACAAAATTCATTTTACTTTTCACACAACCATTTTTTTGCATAACAATAGTTAGACAGTCTAGCAAACAATTCAGACTAGACAGTCTAATAATTGTAATAATTTTTTTTTTCATTTCCTTTTCTTTAGTTTACAATGCAATTTACTTTCATGTTTTTAATATATTGCTATTTACATTTTAGTTTTTACGTTTTCAAGTGTCACTAGATGGTCCATTAGACGATAGCTACAAACGATCCAGTCTTCACTTTTCTTTATTTTTCAAATAATTTTACATTCCAATTCAAATTACCCCTTATCCTTTTTAATTTGTGAAAGAAAGAATACATACAATGATTCTCGCATGTCATGTTATCTCTAAACTGACCTAAGGTTGACCCTATACCATACAAGGTGGAACATAATTTTATTTTCAAAACCTGACACGACTAAAGGTTTATCAATACATGGTTAACATAACCATGCTTGGTCAATCATCATCTCAACAAGTTCTTCCGCATTTAACATGTTTCCATCACGATTGAATTTTTGGTCAACTCCATAACATAACATATTTGCCACTTCTTTGACCACCCTACTATATGCATACAATCCAATACGATCTATGGATTATTATTGACCAACCATTGTTAGAACTAATGTCCTAAATAAGAGGGGGGGGGGTGAATTTTCTGTCAAAATATTTTCGAAAAGATTGGATAAGAATGAAGTTTTAACAACAATCACAGAAGAAGTAATTAAAGAAGCCAATCAAACAAGGTAATTGAAACTGTTTGCAGAATATCAATCGGTTGAAACTTCGTTTTAACCGGTTGTTTATGGCAACAACAATACAAATTCAAATCAAAAAAATTATAATGAGTGAGAGAGAGAGAGAGAGATTACACAGCCAATTTATACTGGTTCACTCAACCTTGAGCTACATCTACTCCCCAGAACAACCACTGGGTTTTCACTAGTAATCAATCATATATTACACACACTCAAAGCCACAAAGAGCTGATCTTGAAACCACAAGAGCACTCACCCTCTTTGCCTTTCACACAACCTTAGTCAGAACACCATCTGACATTACAGGTTTACACACCTTTTACAAGTTTAGAAAAGAACAATTACAAGAATCAGAAAAGAACAGATTACACCTGGTAATTCAGGAATCACAGAGCTCCTAAGATCAGATCTTGAACCAATGCACAACTACTTAGCAATCTTGCAAAACTTTGATTTGAATCTCTTCTAAAAAAACGATTTCAATCTTACTTTCTATATGTTTTTGAATTTAAAGAGAAACCATATTTATAGCTCTTAAAACTAGTTGTTCTAGGCAGTCAATCATGAGCCAAACTAGTTTTAATTCAATTGAAAATAGATTTAACAAGTTTTTGAAAAGCTATTAGGAAATGTGACAATCAACCGGTTGAAATGTCGTTTTAACCGGTTGAATTGGTTATGATAGTTAGTCACCCAAGTCAAAAACAATTTTGAAAACCTTCAATCAAGCTAAGTGTAAAACAACCGATTATATCGTGAATTTAACCGGTTGTTTTTCTCTTTGGTTAGGAAAACATTTTTCTCTTTTAAAACAGATTTATCTAGCTTTGTGCATAGGACAAGAACGATCTTTACAAGAATTCTAAACACCCTAGAACTAAGCTCCAACTAAAAGCAGCAAAGCATCAACTCTTCATCATAGATTTGGATCATCAAAGCTTCCATGTTCTACAAAAACTGCACCTTTAGGCATAACTTCTAGAAGGTAGGTTAAAAACCCTAATTCTAGGTGTCTTGTCTTGAAAAAGTGAGCTTGGTACAAGCCCATTTCGCTAAGTACATTCCTTTTTATGCTATGTGAACCTACTTTAGCCTATTTTTCTATTTGGACCCCAAAAGTGAGCCTAAATTGTTTACAAACTTGTTGTTGTCTTTTAAGAAGAACATAAGAAAAAACAATTGATGTTCTGGTTTATGCCAAGTTCTTCTTCTAGTAAAGTCTGTTTGATATTTGGTAGGGCCATGACTTGATGTTAAGATGACTGCTCACAGTGTGAATTGTCTCTTGAGTCCTTGGTCATCTTCTTGGCTACCTGGATTGTATCATGCCCCCCAAGTTGGAGAGAATTCGACCTCGAATTTAGAATTCCTACAAATAACATAGTTAGTTTGTTCACATATATTTGCAAGGTGGGGTATGTGAAGTAAACTTATGTTCATGAAACTTTGGGAGTTCATATGAGTAATTTCTAGATACAAGCCATTTTTGGAAAAAATGTTTGGGGATGAAATGACTTTTTGAAGATAATCCTCTTAGAATACGAGAACCTTTAGAAGGTTTTAATTGCATCCCAAAACTTCTTTGTCCAATATGTCAAGTATTTAGATTTATTAGGTAATGAAAAAGACAAGGAAGAAGAACACCTTGGAGGTGTAGTTTGTGTTCTAGCACGGGTCAACATGATTGTTTTTGCATTCTAAGGTGAGATATTGTGACTTGGTTTATCTTTTCTTTCTTTATCTTTTTCACTTTCTCTTTTGTTTTTCATTTTATTTGGTCTTCATTTACTTCCTTTAAAGAGAGAGATTTTAATATGATTTTATGCCCTTGGAAGGTAAAAGAAATTTTATTAGTAAGGCCATCATGTAAATTTTTTCTATCAAATTGCCATAGCCTTCCTAATAGAATGTGGGTGGCTTCCATTGGCACAACATCACACAAGACCTCATCTTTATATTTCCAATTTAGAAGGCTATGAGGACTTGTTTATTAACAATTATTTCTCCCTCTTCACTAAGCCATTGGATCTTGTAGGGCTTTGCATGAAAGATGGTGGGTAATCTAAGTTTTTCCACCACTCTTGTACTTGCCACATTGGTGTAACTACCCCTATGTACAATTGAGGAACATAATTTGTTATTAATAAGGCACCTTGTATTAAAAATATTTTCCCTTTGACTCTGATCAAAAGGCTTTTGAATGTGTCCAAGCATGTGCCTTACTACTAACAAATCACCTTCACAAGGCAAATCATATTCATCCTCACTTTGGCTTCTTAAAGAGGTAGGGGAACTAGACCTTGAGGCTTGGGAACTATGGTCACTTACCATAACCTACCATCATGGTTCTTTTGGATGGACAATTTGCAACTATGTGCCCAAAACCTAGACATTTAAAACATTTTGTGTTTGAGGTTTTGGTGGGTGACTTAGGGGTAGAGCTGGAAGGTTTAGAAACTCTATGGTTAGAAGTGGTTTCTTTTGAAAAAATTGGAAGAAAAGGTTTTTGTAGAAATTTTGTTTTTATCCTTCCATGAAGATTTGTATAAGTCATCATTATGAGTATTTTTGAAATTGGTTTTCTTCAAAAGTTGTGTTCTACCTTGATGGCTAGGTGAACCAATTTTTCCAAGGAAGAGTACTCATATAATTCTACAATATCTTGGATTTCTCTCTTTAAACCACTCACAAACCTAGCTATCTTTGACTTTGCACTATCATACATGTCAATATTGGTCAAAGTAGTTTCTAATTCTTTGTAATATTCATCTACACTCCTAGGTCCATGTTGAAGCCGTTGGAGCTTCAACAAGAGTTCCTTCCTATAATGAGGAGGAATAAATCGTGCGTGCATGTATTCCTTTAAATCATGCCAAGAAACCGCGGTTAGCCTCTTGTTCAAACCAATTTCCCTTACAGTTTGATGCCACTACTACATGGCATAATCTAAAAAATTCTAGGGAAGCTAACTTAACCTTTTAGTCCTCTTGGACCTCATACACATTGAAAATTTGTTCTACTTTAGCTTCCCATTCTAAATACACATTGGGGTCACGTTCCCCATTAAAACTAGGCAATTTAAGAGAAGGGAAATTTGATGTTGGGTGTTGATGGCGCCTTTCTTCAAAGTGATGCACTCTCCACTCTTGGTCTTCTTTTTGGCTCTCATAGTGTGTGTAGCTTCTAAAGTCTCTTATTTGTTCCCATCTCCTTCCTCTAGGTTGTCTCTCTTGAGCCACTTCTAGTCTTTGTAAGCTTTCCACCAATTGCCTCATCTCCTCTTACTTTTGAGCCAAAGTCCTCTTGGTTTCTGCAAGTTCTCCCAAAAGAAAATCTTTTTGAGGAGATTGTGGCTTTGAAGATTCTCATGAAGACAAATGATCCATAATTTGCACAAAAAGGAAACAATCAATTAGTGAAAAAGATTAACAATCATATCCTCTCCTCACTTGTATCACTCGGTTGTGTAGAAAGGAGGGAAATAAGTAATGCACTTAAGAAATATTTTCTCTCTAAACACAAAGGTCTACACTTGGTAGCAAGCACTTTAAGTGTAAGATGACAAAGCTCTTACAATTGCTCATCAAAGATTCCCACAACAAAACTTAAGAAAGTTTGAAGGACAAGCAAGAAAAGCTTAAAAGCAAGAAAGTTAAACCGAATTGGAAATAAGATAATGACAAAACTTTGAGAAGACAAACAAGAAAAGTACTTAAAAAAAAGACTCAAAGAAACTTGCTTTTAGATCTTCACAATTAAAATCAAAATAAGTATAATAGATTTAAAGCATTCTCAACAAAGCTTCAATGCTGGAAGGATGTTGTTGGAGGTAAAAGTAGAGGTTGATGTTATGGCACTACAGACTTGTCTGCTAACATTCGGCATGGCGTGTCATCAATGACTCAACCTAAAATATTACCTTATTCCATTGACTACATAACAGAGAATGAACACCTCCGTTGAAAGGTCATGGAAGCAAATCAAATAGGTAATCAAACAAATCAAAATGTAGCTATGTTGATGGATAGAATACAGATGTTAGAGCAAAAATTAGCCACGATGAAACAACAACCTGACTCATCAACTGGCACGAGTCAAGTCCACCCGTACTATGCTGAACAATGATGATCGATCAATGCCTTAAGTTCATCATCTATGCATCTATGTTTAAATTTTTTTTCTTCATATTATCTTTATGAACACTTATACATTACATTTTGTTATTTTGAATTTTTTTATGCAACTTTCAAATATGTTTTTTTGTTATGCTTTGGATTTTAATTATAGGACATTTCGTGTTATCATGCTTAATTCATTCTGATTTGGATTTCAATTAGTGACCACATGTTATAATTCAATTTCAATATGTGTGGAAATTTGTGTTTTTTTTTTTTTAATTTTAGTGTTGTTTATAGATTTATTTCTTTATTACAATCAATTATAGATATTACATTCTTATAAATTGGATTTAGATTCAAATTTAATATGGTATTAATTCTTTTTTAAAATTTCAAATTTGACTTTTAAATATATTTTTTTATTTAACAATTTGCATGGGCCTAACCCACACTAATATTTTAAATTATTTCAAATTTGTGTCCGCTAAACCCATTCATGAGTTTAATTTAATTTAATTAGTGTCCAAAAAGTGAAGACTACACCCACACTAAATTAATTTAAAAAACGTTGTGGCTGTCCTAATGTTAGCAGAAGAATGTAACATGTGTCCACATTGTGTAGGTTTAGCCAAAATGCGTTCACGTTGCGTAGGTTTAACCCATTCAAAATGCTTTCACATTGTCTAATTTTAGCCCATACAAATTGCTTCCACATTGTGTAGTTTTAGCCCACTCAAGTTGCTTCATTTTTGCGTTGATTTAGCTCACTCAAATTATGTCAACCACTCAATCACACGTTATAGTGTTAGCATCAAAAGTATTAGCTTCCATTTTATATTTGACGTTGAACCTACACTAAAAACAATTTTGCGTGGATTTTTTTCTGTTTGGGTCTGTCAAAGACCTACACTATTTTTCTTATTTCTTGTAGTATTATAAAATAATTTAAATTAACTTATGAAATTGATTTATAGAAGTCTTATTTACATTAATTTCTCCAAAACTAAATTTTAACTTAAATAGATGTTAATTCTATTTCATAGGCATTTTGAAGAAATTTATATGTAGAATAGTATTGAGTTGGCCAAGAGAAAATACCATCCCCGATTCTGCTCCAACAGAAGAAAGTGTATATCCCCTTGGACAGGTTATTGAAGTGGTGTAAAGTGATGGCTGGTACTGAGAGCAGATTCACTTTTCTCCCGACACGAAGCTCATTAGAAATTAAAAGGTTTTCCATTGTTGGTACTCTAGCTATTGGATATATTTTGATGTTGGTTTATCTACCATGCAATACATGTTCAAAACTTTGCTTATGTTCCTGTCACTGAATATAAGGCTTTCCTGTCTCAGAAAACTTAGGATTCCAACCTTTGTTTCGATGATGTGATGGATTTTCTTCTTTTCTTTTGCTTCTGTGGTCCTCGAATGTAATATTGTGCCCAACAATGTCTATACACCTTCACAACAAGGTGTCTGTCAGTGGATATGGAAATATGATATGAAGGTAGAATGTATCTTCCTCTGAGATAATATTGTTGGTGTCGCGAGACAGCTATATATGTCACAGATTCAAACACAAAGAGATTTTAAATGAGTTTAATTTCTATCTATGTAAAAATCTTTATTTATTTCACTTCTATCTTATGATAAAAGTCATTGTTTGTATAACATTTTAGAATATTATTGTAAAAGTTTATAAACTTTGTAATTCTTACTAAACAATACGAGATTTTTGGTGCATAAACTATCTACTAATTTGAAATTATGGTCCCCAACTACGATAATTATTACTGGTGGTTCGATAGGTCCAACAACCACTCGATATGATAAATTTTAAATGACTCTGATACAATATTATAAGTGAACTTTAAACCTAACTCAACCCCATAAAACCGACTCATGTGATGAGGTTTGCACTTACTTATATACAATGAAATACTCTAATCTTTAGTTGATGTGAGATCTTCAACACACACCCCTCACGCCGAACATGATAGCTCGTGCGTGAGATAACATATTATGGGTGGTCCGATAACGGTCCGATAGTGGGTGACCTGATAAGTCCAACAAACATTCACTAGAATAGAGTTTTAAATGACTTTGATATCATATTACGAAATGGACTTTAAATGGAGTTGAATTAGACTTAAACTCCACTTTGTAATAATAATATTAAAATTTATTTTAGAAGTTTTCACAAAATTGCTTTCTTTCTTTAATTTTTCACAATATCTACTATTTGAAAGCAACTGCAATTTAAAACTTTGGTTACGGAGGAGATTTTTATTGATCTCATTCCAAAAGGAAGAAGACTAAATTTAAAATGTGAGCTCGTACTCAAGTCCAAATCCATTGCTAAGAGTTTAAAATGTAAGAGAGACTTAATAAGTGACGGTGGTTGTGCGGGAGACAAAAAAACAGTTTGAGAAAGAATGTGACCCTTCCAACTGCGCAACTAATTATTACTGAGGCTTTAACCCGACAATCTTTCAATCATCGTTTTCTATACAACAAAGTTGTTACATTCGCTTCATAAACTTTGCTAGGTTTAAAAATAGTACTTGAATAATATTCAAACTATTTTCCTTGTTTCCATCAAATTTAACAATCATTTATGAAGGTCAAGTTTTCATTTTCAAATTTTTCTATTTTGAAATGAATTTCAAGACATGCACTTCATCATGACCATAAAATTATTAAATAAAAATTAATTTTAAAAATAAAAAATAAATAATTATTATATTGATTAAATTAGATATTATTTTATAAACTAAATAATTATTAATATTTAAAATAATTTTAATTATTAATAAAAATTGATAAATCAAGTTTTTAATTGGTAAGATTTTAACCATTAATTTTAGAATATAAAATAATAAATAATTAAAACTACCTAATATATACCAATTTAAAAAATAGTGTATAAAATTATATTATTAGTAGAAAATATATTAAATATTAATAACTTTTTAATCTATAAAATAATATCTAATTAATATAATAATTAAATATTTTTTATCTTTAAAATTATTTTTATTTAATAATTTTTTTTCTATAATAGAAATTAGTATCATATATATAGTTTTAGTGGGATAGTTTTGTTCATGAAATGTATATCCCTGATATACATGCACCCTTCAAACAGATCAAGGGGTACCTTGCACTGAAATCTTAAAGAATATCCACTTTTAACTGACACCATGGATGTCTCAGTATCTTTCTTATACTTAATTCACTCCTTTGTTGGGTAAACAAGATACAAAATATAAAGATGCTTTACATTTGGGTGGACTTTTGGTGGACTCAATCAAATGCTTTTCTTAGTGAACTTGAGACTTTTAGCTTTTGAGCTATAAGAAGCTGCAGAAGAAAGATCATTCCCCTCATGTTTGCATGATTGAATTTTGTAAATAATAATACTAGACACAGACTTTGGCCTAGCTAACCTATTCCATGATGAAACTTTAATTAATAACAAATATGTGTTTTTAAAGTAACCCAGCATCACTGCATCATTGTTCATTATTGTATCTATAATTTAATGTCCTACAAGAAATTTTCATGGTAACAACCGCAGTTTTGGTTTCATAAAGCCTCTATTATTCCTGTGCTATATAACAAATTATTCACTAAACACAAAATAAGGTTTAAAATTAATTTTGAGATCCAGAAGCAGATATGATCATCTATCAATGGAAAACAAATCCCTATACATAATGAATAAATACAAAGTTAGTGAAAAACTCTTGTACACATGCAACAAGTGCCAGTTACACTTCGAACGACTCTGACAACAACAAATATGTGGTAAAAGAAGCATAATGAATTAAATATTAGTATCCAACTCGTAAAGAGAAGTGAATATTTTACATTTGTTCATATTCCACACACATGCACAGTAGGATTCTATTATTGTATTGGACAATGAGATCAACAGCATGGCCTGCTTAACCACTTTGGATTATCAAAAACCTACCTGTCTGCCATTCACACACCCTTTCCCAAACAAACAAGTTGGCGAGCTCCCTACATTACTGAACATGTCTGCTACCAGAACCTCTCTAAAGCTGCTATTTTCAGAGCCAAAGGGGAGGGCTCATTGCATTTCTCAGTAAGAGTAACACTGCACACAATCATGAAAGGGTCTTGGAGGCACCAGTGCTTGCTTTTGACTCTTCTTGCTTTTGTTATTCTCTCAGAAGGATCAAGATTACCAAAGGAATACTGGGAACAGATGTTGCCAAAGAAGCTACCTTCTCCTTCCTCTTCTCCCTCCAAAGGCACAAATTCTGTCACCCCTTCTTCTTCCTCGACCGCGGAAAGTGATGGTCTTCCTACATCAGATGGAAAGGTCTAATGTTGACTCAAACTGTAGTTAGCAATATCTCTCTAACTGTACATTTCAGTGCTGAGGAGTTGAAGAAAGCATCATTGTTTAGCACATCTGTTTTCAGGATTCGTCTCACGTGCTGCTTACAAAACAATATCACAGTTTTAGATTCATTGATCTTGGTCTGATGACAGTGCAGACCCTTGTAAAGATGTTGGATTAACAACTCTTCGTTGGACAGGATAAATTTATTAGTAACAATTCCTCTTGCAAAATCTATTTCCAAACATTCTACGGCACATATATGCTGCATTTCTTTCATCTAACATCCTTGATGATCATCTGTTAGTTATGTTTCCCTCAATAATATTCCTTGTAAATCTTCATTTTTTTCATAACACAGTGTCGCTTGATTTACTTGGCAGATAGAAATTATTAGCTGTAATTCTTGTAGAGCAATGGATTTGAAAAAAGGAATATATTGCCTTGAAACCATAAATACCATATGCTTGTGTTATTTGGTTCCTGATAACTTTGCATAAGGAAAGTTAGAGTAACTTTTAATCAATTAGAACCATTTTGATTATGTTGGTTTTGAGGAATAAAAAGGTAGAGAGCAAAATAAAAGGAATAAAATATTAAAATATAAAAATATATTAAGTGAAAATATTGTCTCTTCTTTTGGAAATAGATCTATTGAAAAACTTTTGCCTCTCATTTTTACCTTGAACAAATCTTGTCTTGTTACATCCTTTATCAAACAATAATTATCTTAAAAAAAACACCTTAAATTCTTTTTGGTTTATGTTAAGTACATATAACACATCAGTAATGGTTTCAGTACCTGAATGTGTTGCTGCAACAATGGTTCCTATTCCTTTTACTGGAATGTGACCCCATGGCCTATCTTGACCTTTGAAATTTTTGAAGGCTTCAACCCCTTGAAAAGTTCTTATAAGTTGTACGATTTGTGCATCCACTACCAATTAGCCAAGAAGCACTTATATTCCTGGAGAAACAAGTTGTAACAAAAAGTTCATCCTCCTCCTCATTTACAATTTGAGCATCTACATCTTGTTGCTCACTTTGGTTTCTACAAATGACTGCTTCATGCCCAAGTTGATTGCACTTGCTGCACTTAGCATCAGGTCTTCTCCAGCACTTAAACGACACTTAAACGGTGGATGACCCAACTTGTTGCAATGCTTACAAGGGGGATAATTTCTCTTGGAACTTTCTCTTTGGATCTTGTTGTTATTTTGTGCAAAAACTTCTCCATTTTTTTGTTGGTTCTGCTTGTTCTTGCTACCTTTGTTTCTCCAACCACCTTCATGTTTGGCTGGTAAAGCTTCCTCAACAGTAACGGATTCCCTCATAGCCCTTCTTTGCTTTTGTGCTTGTAAAGAATTTAATAACTCTGCCAAGGTTATTCTGGACAGATCCTTGATGTTTTCCAAGGTAGTTATGGTAGTCTCAAATCTTTCAGGAACAGTGACCAACATTTTTTCAACAATGTGGGAGTCTTTATCAAACAAAAGCAATCTTACTCTGTTTGCAATGTCTAGAACCCTTTCTCTAATGAGGTTCAACACTTACATACTCTTAATTTGCCTTTCAGGAAGATACTCATGCAAATAGGCATGCTTTTGCCTTTGATTTTTTTTGTCTTCTTCTCCTTTTGTGATTTCATTCGGGCCTCAATAGGGTTTGCTGGAAGGGGCTGAATTTTTTTATAGTCCTCTTCTATAGCTTCCCATAGATCCAATGCTTCTAGGTAGGTCTCCATACAAACTGCCCACATCAGATAGTTTTTTTCATGAAGACTGGTGGTGCCATTACTGGAAAACTTGACTCGCTTTCCATTGATGCACTCTAGTGTCCTCACAGATCCCTCAAGAAGAAAACTCTGGTACCAATTGTTGGTGTTGATGAATAAAAGGTAGACAACAAAATAAAAGGAATAAAATACTGAAATAGAAAAATATATTAAGTGAAATAAAATAGAGCAAGATATCCATTATCTTTGCTAACAATTACATTTATAATGCTTGCAGGAACTAACTCTTAAATGTTTTTACCTAAAGTTTAAGAACAGTTACTTAGAAATATTTATTCAACAATTAAAATAGAAAAAACAAATAAAAATTGCAGTTAAGTGCAGTTACAAAAAAAAAACAAAATATCTAACAGATTATTTATTTCGACAAATTTTGACGCATTAAACTTTTAACTTTAGTTTTAACAAATTCTATCTTAACTTCTTTTGCTTTCGGGTTTCCCTATAACCCTACACTACAACCCATTGAACCAATTTCTCCTTCTTCCGAAAAACGTCATTGTAGTTGAAAATAAATTGCAACATAGTCATTGTTATTAGGGCAATGATATATGGACAACCCCAATTTTTTATACAACTTCCAATACTATTATTTTAATACTTTTTTATATCATTTAATTACAAATTTACCCTTTACTATATATATTTATTTCTAAACCTATCACATCAAAGGTTGTATACAACTCCAAAAGTTGTCAACCTATCATTTTCCTTGTTATTAACAGTTTAATGCTCGTTACGGAATCATTCTATACTGCTATTTATAAAATCCAAATTATACAAAATTTAACTATTTTTCTATATTTTTATTTATGAAAACCATTTTTGTTAACGCTTAATAAAAATAACTACAGAATGCATAATTGTCTTGTCTTTATCGCTTCTTGGAATAAGTACAATTGCCATACTCAGATGTTTTGACTTAGAGAATAACAATTGTCGAAATCTTTTTGTGCCCACCTGTTTGACTTATTACCTTGTTTTTTCATTAAGATGATGTAATTGGTTGAATTTATTATGTAAATGATTAAATTTTTTTTTGGAACACATGACCCTTGTCCCTTGTTCAATAAATCATTAATTTGTTTCTTTCAAACGTCATTTTAACAACAATACAAATTGATAAGGAAGTTATTGGACTAACTCGGTTTCAGCTCTAAATTGAGAGAGCATATATGTAAAATTATAGAGCCATTTGGTTGTCTCTTGGAAGAAACCTGGAGATGTAGGAACTGTATAAGAAGATAGGGGCCAGAAAAATGCCTTAGTAAGAATAAGCTTTGGTTGCATTCCAATTGCTAACTCTAGTCAAAACAAATATTGCTACTGTGATAAAGGGAAGGCGCTTCTAATAAGAACCAACTAAAAACAACAACACGACTCAATTTTGCTAGGGAACAAGTCTGGAAGTGCTGAAGTATGATTCATGGAATTTGTTGGTTCTTGTTGCCCTGGTTGGGTTAGGGATTTGAAGATTATACCAATTGTAGGCTCGGTGGGTCATTGATGAAGGTTAATGGAGTTGTTGGAGAAACAAGTGTCATGGCAGGCAATAGCTTTCTATGCTGCATAACCTGAAAATTATGCAGATCTGAAGCACTTTTGCCTATGTTGATTGGTTTTCTTGGGTTTAAAGCTTTGTCTTTTCATATAAAACAACCTGCTGTAATATGCTTTCTGTGAGACTAAGTTTAGTCTCTTTGGTTTTGAAAAAGCAAGTGACAAAGATCTAGGCCTCTGTGCTTGTATTTATCTTTCTGCTTGGTATCTTTGTAGATGTTTTTGTATAAGGGTTGGGACACCCCCTGAAGTGTCCCTTAATTATTTTATTCATTGCTGATAAAAAAAAAGGATCATTCTCCCTTCAAAATTGAATTCATGCATGCGACAAGAATAATTGCCTAATGCTCGTATATTTTCCTGCCATCATAAGTCCAAGTCCACTTTTTTAGTGCTATATGATTTATCCATGAAGTGGAATGCTGGAATTTAGCTCTCATACGGGATAACATGGCCTGAAGAGTGAGTTGTTTCATTTCATAACCTAGTACAAGTTCATAAATCAAATTATAAATCATTCAAGTTAGAGAATATGTGTATAGTGGAAGTTATGGAATATAAATATCTATGTTTATTAGTTGTCCCTTCAGCTCCACACTTTTAAACTTCTTGTTGAAGTTCAATGTAATGTGGTGAAGGCAAAACACTGGTTACAGCCCATTCGCTTCCCAACCAATCTTAAAAAGATCCTCTGTCACTGATGAGGCATGGATTAGGTTGGGGTGTGTCATATGCATGCAACAGTTGAAAGAACCATATTCTTTTCTTTCTTCTTATACAATTGCAACAATTGTTCACATAAGAGTTTTGTACAACATGCTGCCATTTGGGTAGGTGATTATGAGTCATCCCAATCCTCGAATTCTATTGCAATAGTGTTTTTTTTTAATACATACTTTTTGTATGTAATAGAATTATCATAATGACTTTTTTATCTTTGCAATTAAACTAGGATTTGTCCTGACCAAATTGTTATGACAATGACATATATGGTTAGCTTATATCATAACTTCATACCTGAAAACAAATTTACCTATGCGATTTGGTGTTGAACTATGTCAATGACTCTTGTATGAACTCAAAAAAAAATGGATGATCTTGAACTCCTTCAGACGTGTGGTGAGAATGCAATTTGTGTTTTGTAATATAACATTTAAAAGTTGAGCAATGAGTAGTATTAGTTGATTGAGTACAATTGTTGATACAATTAGGTATGAGTAACAGATTAGTATGTGACTAACATATTAGCAGAAATGTCTTGAATTGAAAATTCATTCAATAAATTGATGACAACCATTGACCATAACTATGGATATCATTCATGCAGGATTAAGGTGTAAGGTTCCTAAACATAATATTTAATATAAATAATACAATAACAAACTTTAATTTTATTCAAATTTCAAATTACAACAACTTGTATTTCAATTTTGTAACTTTGGAAATACATTTTAAGGTCATCAAAATACAAGAACTCCCACAAATTACATTCTCGTAACACAAATTTTATAAAACCTTAAACGTATTTAAAACCAATTAAACATTATAAAGGCAAAGTCGTGAACTGATCAACGAATTCATAACAATGAAGTGATTAGGTATTCACACCACTTGGCTAGACTAAATTCGTGAGGTGGTCACACGATTTAATAACACAAAAGTTGTGATGCTTACACACGACTTCTCTAATCCTTAGAATGTTTCTTCCCTAATTTCTATATCTCAATGTTCACGTGAAGTTGAACCTATGTGTTTGTTTCCATGGAATTGGATTCAATTGCTGTATTTACTCATTCTTCAACACTAATTCAAGGCAATGAATCAACTGCATGAACTAGGAAAAAATTTGGTAGCCTTAGATGAGAGGCTTGATGCAAAGATTCTCACACGTGAATGGTAGTGAAACTTTGGTACAACTTGTGGTGTTATAGCTGGGTACAAATTTGCTTTGGTAGTTTATTATATACAACCACCACATTATATTGAGATAGTATTTGTGAACATTGTGTTCCTACAAATGCTAAACAAATTCCTTTCATATTTACCTCTCTTCAACCTAAAATATCTTCTCTTTACTAAGTTCTCTATCTTGCATAGTTACCTCTCTTCAACACTCGGACACAACCTCTCATGACGGTTCAGTAAGTGATTTCAATTGCATACCCTGATTTTGAATACTAACCACATATTTTCGTTTTTTGTATAGGTACATATTTAATTATTTTATGACTGTTGTGTATAATTTGTTTGGTTTTTCTTTCTAAAATCAGTGTTGTTTCCCATAAAATAAACTTCATGAAAAATGAAAAATATTTTCATAAGGACTTAAAAAGATTGAGATTTTAGTGTTTTTTATTAGAAAACATTGATATTGTAAATGGGTGATGAGATGAAACACATAAGAAGGATGCATACATAATTAATTAAGAAGGGGAAGTTTGACAAGAATGAATATTTCAAACAAGGCCATTTATTTTTTACTATTTGCTTCAAAATTAATAATTTGAAAATTAATATTTTCTAGGTTTTAGTTTTTTTTTTGGTTCTATTTTTGTGTGACATACTTTATATAATGACGTAATGAATTGAATTTAAATAATTAACTTTTTTTTTACTGTAAAACATGATAAGAAATATGAATTCAAATATATTAAAATTGGTGTTTTTTTTCATAAATTGTAATGCATAATATAAATTAATGAGTAAAATAAATATTACAAAATATAAACTACTATATGAACCCCTGTTTCTAATACATGCACCCTTGTTTTGATATGCAATCAGGTTTTTCTATCTGTACCCTTTTTTATTATGTTTGTACATTGTTCTTACTATTGGTTATATATGCACATTTTTTTACTATATATATCCCTGTTTCACATATATGCAAATTATTTTTACTATTTGCACCCTGTTAGTCATATATGCAAACTGTTTTTCTTCCTCTACCCGCTTTTTATATATGCAAACTGTTTTACTTTTTGTACCCATATTTCTATATACGCAGCCGTGTTTTGCCTAAATGTACCCATTTTGAAAGATATGGAAACTTTATTTACTATATGTACCCCTGTTCATTCTAGTTGTACCCCTGTTTTTGATATATGCAAACTTTTACTATATGCAAACCATTTTTACTATATGATGTCTTTGTTTTTTTATTATGTAACCCCTATTTACTGCATTCTAAGTGTAGGTGTAAACATAAAATGGAATTGAATCAATACCTTCCGGATGATATATTTCATACACTCAGGCCTTGAAGTTGAAGAAGACACAACATTTTATGCGAAACAAAGCTTACAAAGAGAATTTATATTCTAAATGTGTATAGTCTTCCTTAGATAATATTTTATATCTGATGTTTAGAGCACTTATTGTTTAGGGAGTGAACATTGCATTATAAATCCTTCACCTTCAGAATCTACACTTAGTGGATGGATCTCTAGAATGTGTGTAGTGATACTTATGGTCAAAACTAGTTTGAAAACAATATAAATTGATGCTTAGAAAAAAGTGAGGAAATCAGGTTCTGGACTGATACGTGGAATGATAGGATAACAATGGTTGAAAAGTAGCCATGGTTATTTATGAATTCGAAATGAAACTGAAGTAAGTGTAGCCCAGGGTGGAATTTGGAATAAAAATAATTGGATGTGGAATAAAAATAAATTTAAAAAATATTAAGCCACATAGAAATAGAAAAGATAGGTGGTAGTGGAAAGGGGAAAAATCAGAAAAATAAATTAAGTCTGCATACGGAATTCTGCACAATAGCAGTGCAAGTGATAATGAGAAATTTTTAAGTGTAATGTGGAAAACATGTGTTTTCCCAAATTGAAAAGAACTTTTATGGACAGTAGGATTGAATAGAATTCACACTAAGCTCTGCAAAAAAAAAGGAGTGGTAATGAACACAAATCCATTATCACTTCAGGCAAAGAATACTCAACATTTATTTTTTTGAATGTAATATAGCTACTAAAGTTTGGAATTGTTTCAGGGATAGAAATTATGCATAACTCTGTCTTTAGAAAGTTTTACCACTTAATCTGTCCAAGATTAAACAATAAACAATGGAAATCTATGTCAGTTGCAGTGATGTTAAAAATTTGGAATCACATAAATAAATTTAATTTTAGAACTGTAATATGTGATGAGGATGAAATCTTTAGTCTAAAAAAAAATAGGGTGGGTATGGATTACAAACCTGAATTAAAAAAAATTTGTTTTCTCCTACCCAAACTTGTGCTTGTGCGCGAAAATATGTTTACAAATGGTCTAAAATATAAAACTATTTTAGATATGAATCTAGTTCAAATACTCATAGTAGTGTCTCTATTTTTTTTTATCAACAAAGAATTAAATTAAATTAAGGGGATACAAGAGGGGTATCCCAACCCTTTACACAACCCAAACCATGTTTTAGGACTTCCAAGAGGCACCCCAAAACAGGAAGGAATAAGGCTAGTTCATAAAACAACCTACACCAGCCCCCATTCTACTACTATTATTGTGCTGGGCTGCTAGCAGTTACACACCCACCATAACACCACTAAATCCTCCCACCAGCTTGACTACTAACTTTAAGAGAGACTTGCAGCAACCTCCACACCCTGAGCTTGATGGCTATTGCTGCCTATCTCAACCTCCAATAACAGCAGACATAATTACATCCTGCCAAGTTCTTCAGCCACATAGTAGGGTCTCTATAGGTTCTAATATTAAATTACTTTTTGTTCCTTTTCTTTATAAAGGCCCCTTGTTAGAATTATTTAATCAAAGCCAACAAGTACATAATCTGTCACAATTCTAAATAATGGGATGTTGATATAGAGGTAGTGTTGTTTGTTGAATTACAATATTGGCAGCAACCACATACTGCTAGCCATTACTCTATTTTGGTCAGGAAAAAGGGGGTATAGGATTGGTGCAAAGAAAAGATGCAGAACAAGAGGAATAATGCATGTTCAAAAGAGCAAAGAAAGACAATGCACCATATTTCTATTCGCAGAAGGCCTTGCAGGCCTTGTACGACAATCAGTAAAAGCTAACCTCCTATCTGGGATTAAGGTAGGAAGCAAGGAGGTAGAGGTATCTTTTCTTCAGTTTGCGGATGACACTCTTTTCTTTTATGAGGAGTCATGGAGCAAAATGGTCACAATGAAGTCCATCTTAAGGGGCTTTGAACTAGCTTCAGGTCTAAAGATTAACTTTCACAAATCAAAGCTAGCGGGTATTAATGTTCAGAGTAACAATCTTCTATGCTACTCTAAGGGTTTGAATTGTAATCAGATGGGAACACCTTTCAAATACCTGGGTCTAGAAGTGGGAGGAAATTCAAGGAAGAAGTCATTCTGGGAACCTGTGGTAAACAAACTAAAGACAAGGCTAAGTGTGTGGAAGGGACGGTTCTTATCAATGGCAGGAAAGATATGTGTAATTAAGTCAGTTTTCACTGCAATTCCTCTCTTTTATCTATCAGTTTTCAAAGCGTCGGAGTCAGTTTACAAAAGTATCATAAGTATTCAAAGGAGATTCCTGTGGGGATGGGGTAATGAGAAAATACCAATATCATGGGTGAGCTGGGAAAACTTATGTAAACCGAAAGAGGAAGGTGGTTTGGGGCTCAAAGACATCAGAAAGTTCAACTTTGCTATCTTGGCCAAATGGAGATGGCGGTTTATGTCTCAAGAGAGAGGGAAGTGGAAGGATGTGCTGGAATCAAAGTATGGAGCGGAGCTAGAAGGCCTCCATCTACCAGTGAAGTATCAATCGTGGTGGTGGAGAGACATAGTCAAGATGTGTATGGAGGGAGGTGGTGATGGGTGGTTTCAAGAAGAAGTACGGTGGAAACTAGGTAGGGGAGATAAGGTTAGATTCTGGGAGGACGTGCGGATTGGGGACTCAAGCCTCAAATCTTTGTTCCATAGACTGTTCTCCTTGTCGGTAAATCAAGTGCAAAAGGTTGAAGATGTAGGGGAGTGGGAAGGCACATACTGGAGGTGGAGGTTAGAATGGAGACGAGATAGATTTGAGTGGGAAACCGAGTTGGAAGAAAACTTGTTGGACTACATATTGAGGGCTAATGTAAATAAAAACATAAGTGATATTCGAGTGTGGGGGGAGGAGGAACTGGATAAGTATTCCGTCAACATAGCATATAATCACCTAGCAAAGCGACCCGGAGCTACGCACCATTATGCCTTTGAGTACCTTTGGAAAGCTAAAGCATTTCCCAATGTGTTGATGACAGCTTGGAGGCCATTCTTAAATAGAATCCCAACAAGGGTGAGTCTAAGTAGAAAAGGAGTTCAGATGAACTCAATAGTGTGTGTGCTCTGTCAAGATAAGGAGGAATCATGTCATCACCTATTTATATAGTGCAAATATGCTTAACAGGTTTGGTCTTTATGCCTCAAATGGTTAGGATTCTTGTTTGTCCAACACAATGACATAAGAGACCATTTTGTGAGTTTTCATATAGCACAAGCCAGCAGTAAGCAAAATCTGGTCCTGAAAGGTGTGTGGGATGCTATTGTAAGGTGTATTTGGGATCAGAGAAATTCTATTTTGTTCAAGCAAGGAGTAGTTGATGCTGAAGAGATTTTGCAGATGGCGCAACTTAAGTCGTGGTTGTGGATGAAGTATAGGGAGTCCTCCCTCAATTACTCTTTTGCGGATTGGATGCTTAATCCGACCACTTGTATATATAGCATAAGGTAGCTGAGTGCGAACCTGTATATGGAGAGGTTGTGGTTTGATTAGAGAACCTGAATAACGAGGTGAGGGAACCGAGATCAGGTTGCCAAGAGTGAACAGAGAGGGAGAGTAAAAATCCTGGATCTTGGGAGGGGCACTGGACTACTTTTGGCCATAAAGTTAATGAAGGGAAGGAAGTAATTCTAATGCTTGTTGGGATCTTAGGCAGCTGCAGCAAGGTATAAATGCCTGGTGACAGAACCTTTGTGCTCTGATGTTGCGTATTGTTGCTGCTGCTGGGAGAAATAACATTGGATAACATGTTATTGATACTTTTAAGGGAGATGGTTGGAGCTGATAAAGGAGAGGCCTGATGGAAAACCTTCTTGAACCATATGTTTGTTAAACTTCTCAACGATGCAGGCTGTGATTTAGGTGCAATGTGTAGCTGATGTCCCCTGCATCTGTTATGATTCTCTAGTTCTCTGGTGTGGTGGTATGGTGCTGCTATGGGGAGGTTTGGACCATCTGACTTAAACTGTGTTATCTGTTCTGCTAACAACTCTGCACCGTTTGAGATGGAGATCAATATTTGGTTGTGTCTGAAGCAAAGTGGAGTAGTGTTACTGAATTTAGCTTAACAGTCACAAGGCGCAGATCCAGGGGAGTTTTTCTAGGGCTGCAAAGAACAAAGTAATGATCTATATCAAGTGATATGGGTGTTCTCTTTATTAATATTCCCCTTGGTGAATCCAAAATAGTTGTTGAAAGGTGAAAACAAGTGGAAACTTAACTGGCCTAGTGAAATATTAGGCAGTTAGAGTGAAGCTTTAATAGGTGGTTGCTGGTTTCTTCTGTTGGTGTTTCGGTGCTAGCTGGTTTTATGCAGGATCTTATACAAGTTTGGAACAATTATAAGTTTGGTTGTTGTGTTATTAAGGTAGTTAGAGTGAAGCTATAGCCGATGGTTGCTGACTTTATCTGTTGGAATTGGGTGATTGCTGGTTTTATGCAGGATCATCTACAAGTTTGGAGCAACTAAAAGTTTGGTTGCTGGTTTTTGTTTATGCCTTTTGTAAGGAAAATTGGATCAGCTCTTGGTCTAATATTGCTTAGAGATAAGCTAGGGGTGAATTCTGTGTTGACTGAATGGTGAAGAGTTGGCCTGTAGTCGATGGTGGAGTCTATTCCATGTTCAGGAAGGAGTGTTCTAAATCTGTTATGCCTCTGGTGCTCTTGTTGGACGAAGTGGGTAAGGTGCTGGATGCAGGGGAAGACTATGGTAAGGCAGGATGTGGTTTGCACTTGCACCAGGACCTCCAGAATTCGTGGACACTACACTGGGACAGTTTGATCATTTACCACTTCATATAGTTGCCCTTGCAAAGACGTGTAAGGCTTTAACTGACAACATCTAAAATAATTCTGCCTCATTGGGAATTATTAAGGGGAAACGTTTGGTACATGTTGGTTACAGTTTGCTGAGATAGGGTGCAAGTGGCTCTTTTTGGTATGACTTATTCTGCAGAGGTAGTGGTTGTTATGTGGACTGATGCTGGAGGGTCTAATGCTTGATTTGAGTTTCACAAGATAGCACAATGCTAGCTTTCAAGGTGATGGCAAAGATGGAGAGAAGTGTGCCACGGTAAGGGCTGGGTGATGGAGGATTGATGGTGCATCATGGTGTTGTTAAGTGATGCATCATAGGTTCTTGGTTTGATTGTTGTTACATTTTGTTAAGCTCTCTGTGATGCTGGTGCACCCTTTGAATGTTATCCTTTGTGGCTATAGTTCAGTCCATGCTCTACTCTCAGGTGTGTGCAGCAAATTGGATGCAAGTGCTGCCAAACTGTTGTTGTAGTGTAGGGTAATCTTCTTTGGGGTGTGTAATGATGTAGATAAGCCATCTAATGGTTATCTTGTTCTAAACCATATGGAGGACTGATTTTTGTAAACAGGTTGGGATACCCTGAAGTATCCCTCTTAATTTAATTTATTCATTGCTCATAAAAAAAAGACAAGAAAATATAACAATGACACTAGTATATGGACACTAGTATATGGGCTGAAAGTTATTTGTCTTTAACTGCATCACAATTTGGGAGTTTACAACAATGATGTAGATCAAAAAATATTTTGAAGGCCAAGCAAGACACAAATCTCCAAAGTTACATTTGTCAAGAAGAAAACCAACCTCTCTTAGGGTTGAGTACAAGTACTTTGCTTATTAATCTGGAAGAGCTGATCTTGCTGAAATATATGGTAACTAAGTCTTAATTTTAGGAGAGTAATTTTGCAGAATACATATTCTGAAGAAATTAGTTGTTGCATGCTGTAGAGGCTTTAGTCATTATATAGAGTCTTTTTTATATGATTTTATCTTATTTTATTATTGATCCTTTTTTATAACAAAATTACACATAAAGATTAAGAAAAAAAGACAATAGAATCAATTTCACATGATATAATAATAAAACCACTAAATGAATAAAGGAGGAATGACTTTATAGAATTGTTATTGTCTGCTACGTGACAAATATGAATGATGAATAATAAAGCATATGGAGGACACTATTCCTGGAGGACCTCGATTTCACACTTGCTAAAGAAATGAAAAGATGATAAAAAAACCATGCATAGAATAGAATCCAAGTGATTTAGTGAGTAGAAAATCAAATATTGTAACAGGAAAAATAATAAGCAAGATAAAGAGGAACTTATCCAGAAAAATGGTGGCAAACAAAGGCTTTTAGTGATGGTGGCTAAGTGGTAAACTTTTTTTTTTTATCAGCAAAAAATAATGAATAACTAAGAAGTATTTCAGGAATACCTCAATCCTTATACAAAAAATTAGCCTAAGTCTCATTCCCTCCAACCTCCTTACCCAAGCAACAATAAGATAAACTATTACAATTGAACCATTAAAACCCCTCTACTCATCAACTAGACTTTCTTATAGTTTTTTACAGATTTCATGCAAACTAGAGACTCAATACACCAATCAGAATAGGAAAAACATATCCCGCATGTTTTAGACTTTACCTAAGAACAAGCCTTCAACTGCGCTAAAGTGAAAATTTCATTATGATATATCCTTCCGCTATTGAAAATCCTCTTATTCCCATGTTCCCACAATTCTCCTACAACTGTTATCCACACGCAACCCCAGGTCTGATTAACCCTTTCATTGACACCACCCATCTTGAAATTTAAAAAATGTTGTTTTGACTCCCAATAATTTGTCGATGCCAACCCCGTCCACTCGAAGCACTTAAACCACACAAGCCAAGCAACTCTACACGTACAAAAAAGATGAGACGTAGTTTCCTCTTCCTCCCCACACATACTACAAATATTACTAATCATACCCCCTTCTCACCAAATTCACTTTAGTCACCATTTTTCTTCCAAAATCCTCCATGTTGTGAGATGAGATGATGGTTGTTCCTTTATCCTCCAAAAACCCACGAACATATCCTTCTCTTTCGCTTGAGCATCTTGTTTAAGAATTTTGTATGCAGATTTGACCGTGTAATTGTTGTCTCACCATCTTTCCAAACCCAAAAATCCTCCTTATCCACCATTATCCTCTACTCTCCCAAAAGATGCATCAACTGTTGTTCCTGATTCTTTTTCCATTCAAACAAGTTCCTTCTCCATTCCAACTTCCAAGACCACTATAGATTTTTTGTCCTCTCCCATGCTTGCCAAAGGGAAGATTCCTTATTAGAACAAATGGAGAACAACCTCGGAAAGTTGTCCTTGATAGTTGTATTTCCCGCCCATTTGTCCTTCCATAACCTTATCTCCCTCCCGTTCCCAACCTCCCATTTAAAATTATCCTCAAACTTGTCTTTCCGACCCTCAAGAGACAAAACTTCCTTCAAGTCCCTCCACCAAAGAGATTTTGATATGCAATTCCTTTGAACCCGAAGATCCCTCCATCCTCCATACTTAGAATCCAATACTTCTTTCGACAAACCCTTCTTCTCATACCCTAACCACCAAATCCACTTTCCTAACAAAGCAGTATCAAACCGTCTTATGGCTACCATTCCTAACCCTCCTTCTTCCTTTGGCTCATAAACCTTTTTTCCACGAAGCCCACACAATTTTCCTGTTATCTGAGCCTCATCCCCACAAAAAGTTCCCCTGTAGCTTCACTAATTCTTTCGTAGTCGACATTGTATACAGAGAAATGTAAAAAATGGGAAGAGCGGATAACACATATTTAATCAAGCAAAATCGTCATACCATAGAGATAAACTTGTCTTTCCATCTCCCTAATCTATTCCTCACTCACCACCCTTTCAAAATAGCCACAAATTGTTGTAGCAAAAGATAACTACTTCTCACCCCTCTGACACTACTCTTATGAAAAGTAACCTTTAAACCTAATGCTAATTCAAAGGAATTTAGAATAACCTTGATAACGAACACGCTTTGTTCTTTCGCTTTGCAGAAAAAAAACGTATATATCATTCGCGTACGGGAGCATATTGACCTTTGTGCTTCTGCCTCCGATCTCCACACTTTGTAATAAATCTTTCTCTATCGCCTTCCTTACGAACCCAGCTAAACCTTCCGCCACAATAAGGAAAATAAACAGTGCTAGAGGATCTCCTTGTCTCAACCTCTTCTTTAGCTTGAATTCTTGAGTGGGGCTTGATAAGTGCTAAATTTTAGTAATATTTCATATTAAAATATAGACACTTATGAGTGTTAATTGCTAAAATAAGTATAAAATAACCCCTAATTTATGAATTTATACATTTTTACATATTTTGTGATTTAAAATTGAATAACAACATTTTATTCCCAAATTTGTGTTAATTTCAGGTTTCTACAAGAGAATGGAGATAATTGGGCAAAAGGAAAATATACAAAGCTAAAAAGAGAAAGTTGGAATGCATCAACACTCACCAAAGCTGCCCAAATGCACAAAAGAGACATCTCACCACCAAGGGAGCTCGCTCAAGCGAGATAACACAAGTGAAGTTGGGTTAGACGATGTTTTTCTCGCTCAAGCAAGCCCATTCTCGCTTGAGCGAGAATCCACTTAAGCCCAATTAAACTAGGTTAGATAGGGGGTTGGAGGCACAATTTTTGTGTGCAATATTGAGAGGAGAACACCATTGAGTGACTTGTATCCCAATTGGGTGAATAGGAGGTGTGAAAAACATTAGAGGAGGCAGTTGTCAAGGAGAAACATCCTAAATCTTCTTTTCATGCTATCCTTGAGTGTAATAGTCATCATGAGTGGCTAATTCTATCCTTTGGGATTGGGAGTAATCTATTCAAACTCTTATGTATTGAGGTGATATCTAAACATAATATTTTGTCCTAGATTAATGATTGGTATTATCATTTTGTTAGTAATGTTTATCTTGAAATTTAGATTTGATTGGAAAGTACTTATAAGTTTCTAACCCAAATGATAATGCCTAACATATTCGAATGCTAAGAATAGATTTGAAGTGTTAATTGCTATCAACGTCTGATCTTAATAATAAGTTGTTTTTATAAATATGCGAGGAATCGATATTTAGGAAGTATCTTAATAATTTTATATGTGAGGAATTGATATAAATGATTTTTATACGCGCATCAATATCAATCAAAGGATACAATATTACCAAGTGAGAAAGATGAAACCCAATCCCTATTATTCCAATTGAAGCAACAAATTCTTTGACTTGTTTTCTTATTAATCATTGTCATCATAGCAATTGTCAACACACTTTTATTATTCTGTTTTATATTTAGTGAATATTTTACTTGATTATTCAATTGTTCCTTATGGCTTCGATATCCGTCCTTAGGGACACATTATTATTTCTAATAACGCGATGCACTTGCCATAAAAAGTCATCAGGGCTCCTATTTACTAACACAGACATCGATGAAGACTCAAGACATGCTCTTTTCCATCCAATCCACCTCCCACAAAAACCTAACATTTCTAGCATATAGTAGATAAAATCCCAAATAGCTGAGTCATACACTTTTCATAATCAACCTTAAAGAAAACGCAACTACTCTTCTTCCTTTTCACTTCCTCCAAGACTTCGTTTGCTACTAAAACACCATCCATTAACCCCATGTCCTTCAAAATCACAGACTGCCTCACATATATGACCTTGTGTAATCTTTCTTCGACCTCAGAGACAAGATCTTAGACATAATTTTATACAAACATCCAACTAGAGAAATAGGTCTAAACTCATTTCCTTTGGCCATCTTTTGTCTTCCTCAAAATTGTGAACAACTCTTATGATGTCAACCTTAATCTCTTCCCCGTAAAACTAAATAAATATGAAGTTGAAGCCATCAGGGCTCAGACTTTTATCACTCTCACAACTCCCTATTGCATGCTTTATTTCCTCTTCGGTTATCCTTCATACAAAAGAAGCATTGTCTTCTTCTGTGATCCTGTTGAACTCTGCATTATCTAACCTAACGCGTTGGCAAGTTTCTCCACTAAACCTTTCTTTAAAGAAATCTCTTACCTTTTCCTTCACTGCACCCTGCTCGTCATACCACTGGCCCTTGTCTCTTAGTCCACTGAAGTCATTCCTTATGCTTCTCCATTTAATTACCGAATGGAAGTATTTTGTATTCAAGTCCCCCTACTTCAACCAGCTAAGATGAACCTTTTGTTGTAAAAGGGCTTCCTGGCTGTGATTGTTTCATCTCTGTTATGCTAATAACCACTTTCTCTCCTCATTGCCAACCTCGTACAACTCGTTTTCATCATCCTTTGCATCTTGCTCCTGTAATCTCTTCTAAATCTCCTCCCTTGCTGAAAAACGTTGTTGGAAACCTCTCCATTCCAAATTTTTAAGTTAGATTTTGATATCTCCAGTTTCTCTTTAAAAACAAAGACCCCACTCCTTTCACCTCATAACTTCCCCATTTATCATGAACAAAATCCTTGAACCTGTTATCTTTATTCCAAATGTCCAAACTCCTAAACGATTTCAGTGCCCAATCCGTGTTTAACACCAAGGCACAATGATTAGACATTGATCTGTCTAAAATATGATACTTACTATCTGGCCATTTATCCAACTATTCCCTTGACAATAGGATTTGATTTATTCTACTCTTAATCAAGCCATTTGGTTTATAGCACGTGTACTTTCTTCCACCATCGGAATATCGACCAACTCTAATTTTTCAATAAAATCAATAATATCATCCTATCCCTTCTGTAATCAGCATCATTGCCGACACTCTTCCTCTCTTCTGAGCTCCTAATAGAATTAAAGTCCCCAACCACACACCAAACCTTTGTATTTTACGCCCTTCTCCTCTCTCGTACCTCCTCCCAAACAACACTCTTCTCTGAAAGAGAACCAAAGTTATACATGTTAACAATAATAATCTGTATAGCCTCTCCTATCCTTCATTCCCCTTCAATTATGCTGTAATTATTCTCGTTAGTGCTTTTTCTTAGGAGGAAACAGTTTCTCCTTCACATCGTAATCACCCTTCCCTCTCTATTGTCCTTTCCATTCTCAACCCATTTAACTTCATTTGTACCCCACATTTTAAAGATCTCTTCCTGCCCCAGCTCCTTACATTTTTTCTCCTATAAACACACCACACTCGTTTGTTCTTTCCGAATCAACTCACGCAAATATTTCTTTTTAATGTTTTCCCCCACTCCCCTTATATTCATACTAATTATCTTCATCATTAGACAAACTGTTCTCCACCCTGCTTGTGCTTGCCCTCCTAATAGTTGTTTTGTCTCTAATCTCCATAGCTTGTAGATGACCAATTGCAACATCATCATCTCCCGTAAAAGAGAACCACAACTCCTTTCCAATGTTCCAAACTCTAAACGCTTCAAAATGTTCATTTTTCATCCAAAACAACCTATTACAGTTCCTAACAACACTATCAAATAAGCAATTGTTAAGACTCTAAGTATCTAACCTTACATCTCACTGTTTGGTCTTCAGTCTTGATGTTGGGTGCAACAAGTAATTGTTGGAATAAGCTAAATAAAAGAGTTAGGTTGTTAACTCTAACTATCCAAAACTTAAAGCTAGATATTTTTGTTATCAGAATGTTTTAATTCATTTTGTTTTTTACAGCTATAAATAGCATTGCTTGTATTGTATCAGTACAGTTTTTCTAATAAGAGATTTCAGTTGCAATTCCAATTATCAATTAATTCCCAATAGATTGGTATCAAGAGCATAGGGAGGGGACTTGTGTGGTTTCCTGACAGTGAGGGTAAGACAGCTGCTAGAACTTTGAGCAGAGGAGGATCTGCAGTTTTGCAAGCCAAGAATTGGAGGTTGACTGCTGTAGGTGATAGCTGTGATGGCTGCATTTGGTGTGGTTCTAGGGAGTCTTCTGGTGTTTGATGGGAAAGATTAAGATGATTGGATTGTGAAGATGGAAGCCATTCTTGGTTTTCAAGAATTAGAAGAAGCTGTCAAGATTGGGTTTCAAGATTCAACCAAGCTTGAAACAGAGGAGCAAAAGAAAAAGTTTGAGAAGCATTCAAAAGAAAATAAAAAGACTGATTGCAAGGCACGAATGTTACTGCATCAGTGTGTCTCAGCTGTCATTTTCCAGAAAATCTCAAAAGCTGAATCTGGCAAGCATATTTGGGACATACTGGAACAGACCTATGGAAATACTGGTAGGGTTAAGAAGGTGAGGCTTCAATCACTCAGAAGAAAATTTGAATTATTGTCCATGACTGATCAAGAATCAGTGTGTGATTACTTTGGTAAAATCCAAGCAATTGCCAATTCCATGCGAGGCTATGATGAGCAGTTGCCTGATTCAAAGGTGGTTGAGAAGATTCTTAGAACTTTGACTCCTGCTTTTGATCACATTGTCGTGGAAATTGAAGAATCCAAGGATCTTGATGAAATGACAATAGAAGAACTCTAGAATTCTCTTGAAGCACACGTGCAACGATTACTTTCAAGAAAAGGTAAAGAAAAGGTAGTAGAGCAAGTTTTTCAGGCTCAAACTGCTGGCAGAGGCAGAGGAAGAAGTGGCTGGAAAAAGAAAGGAAGAGGAAGAGCTAGTCAATCAAGTGACTGGCTTGCTTCAAGTAATCAAAACTAGAGTCAAAATAGTGTGCAAAAGCAGAAATTGGCTGCTAGTAGAGGCAATCCAGATCATGGATCCAAGAAATTCCATGATAAAAGAAAACTGCAGTGTTATAATTGTGGAAAGTATGGTCATTTTGCAGCTGAATGTTGGGGAGCTGATAATAGTAGCAACACTGGACAAATTTTCAAGAAAGGTGAAACACATCTAGCTCAAGAATATGAAGATTCTGATTTAGATCAAGTGTTATTAATGGCCACTACAAATCATGCTGAAGATGCTTCAAGTTGGATATCCAAAACTTAAAGCTAGATATTTCTGTTATAAGAATATTTTAATTCATTCTGTTTTTGACAGCTATAAATAGTATTGCTTGTATTGTATCAGTACAATTTTTCTAATAAGAGATTTCAGTTTCAATTCCAATTATCAATTAATTCCCAACAGTAATGAATACTAACAAATTGTTGATATAATGGCAAATTTATTTTTAATATTTTTTCCACTTTTATTTGCTTAATTTATTTTTGTTTGTTATTTTCCGTACGAAATTAAGTGTTAACTTCATTACGTTTATTCAAATTTTTGTCTAGTTTAAAATATTTTGTTAAAACTTATATAAGCTTGTCATGTAACATATATCATCATCCAATTTTAATATAAGTCAAGCATACATGCTATTATAGTTTGCTGTTTCAAATAAAAACTTTCAGTATAAAATTATGCAAGCAGAGGATTGGAGTTTATTTGTAGATCAAGTTATTAACACTAATTTTTTGTCTGGAGTAGTGAATCTTGCGTATCAAATAATTTTATATTCATGGAACTTCACTTCCATAATTACCTTCATAAAGATGAATACCATTAAAATAGAGGTGTTTTGAGAGTTAATTTATATAGTATGTGAGTTGAATGAAGGAAGATTTCACGTTACATAATAATAATAATAGTAAAGAATTATCGATCACTAAAATAATATTTCCCAATAAGAGATGGGAACTAAGTTGTAAAGGAACTTTAACATTATATAATGGAAGAAGCAAAAGTCTTTAATATCAATGAAAACATTGAATTGTTATTTAATTTCAAGAAAATAAGTCATAAAATCATAACATCAAATTAATTTGTATTTTTATGAGACGAGATTACTTTATGAATTGTATAGACTTTTATTATTCAATAGCAACACAATCATTCCAAATCTTCTGACTCCTTTCTAAGATTTGAACATAATTGTTTTTGAAGTTTAACTTAGTTAAAACATATTTTGTCATATCATCGTGACATACTTTTCCAACACCACTTACAAGTTCGTCACAACAATCTTCATTAACCGTTGTATTACCAAAAAATATTGCAAAGTATACGTCTTTACCACAAAATGTGTCTAAATTTGATGCACAATTAGTCAAATAATCTTCCTATGATGACACGGGACCAGGTGCATTTGATGGTGCCGAAGCAACGTTAAAAAACCCAGTGTGAAACATCAAAGCCGAACTCATCATAAAAAACAACAATATTAGAGAAAAGTTGTTGGTGAATGAGGCCATTGTTTTGAACATCAAAGAAAATTTTTATGATGGTAACTTAACACACTTTGATGATGGTATTAAAATAGTTTATGTGAAGTGATATTTATAGTTGAAGAATATAGCTTCTTAAATATGTATCGCTTGCTCTTAGTTATTTAATGAAGAAATAAAACTTGTGTTAATAAGTAATTAACATCTAAAAAACGAAACCTTTCATTAATTTACATATTAACGTTTTCAGTTATATTTAACCTAAGAACACATTTAACTTCGGGGAAGAAACATTAAAGAAACGTTATCAGTACCTTAGTATAGTGTAGCATAACAGTAATTCGTTTTTGGACTTACACATAAAAAAACTGCTCTCCAATTATTTTGGTTGTAATATGCTCGTAATTTTTTTTATTTTTTTTAACGGTTACAATAATTTTTGTCTAAGAATCATGTGTACTTAGTAAGGTTAATGAGTTTGTTATTAGTTTATTTTACAAGTTTATAAATCAAATACAAATATATTTAGTAAGATGTAACAAAATAATGTATTTTAAGAATTTTTAGTTTATAAACTACAAGTTACTTCAACTAATTTTTGGCTTGTAGTTCATAAGTTATTTAATTTGTTTTCAATTACTATCCTTTGGATTTTAACGTATTTTCTTCTTATTCTTAATTTTCTTACACCCATTATTATCTATTTTAAATTTTAAAAATTTAATTAACTCATGTATTATTTTTAGTATTTATCGTGCTACTTTTTAATTTTTTATGAAGTTCAAATTAACAAAAAAATAGCATTACAAATTGAAAAAAAATAGTATTTCATTACACAATCATATCTTAAAGTTACACACAATGAGAGGCTGGTCTTTGTGTAAATTGAGAGGTTGATCTTCTGTTCTTTTTGCACAGTCGCCTGATAGGTGTGCGTTCTGTTTTATGTTCATGCTTTGGTTTTTGGTTTCTTTGTTTGAGAAGCACAATTCTCCTTTGATGTGAAGTCGTTTAGCGTCTTTTTGTTTTGCATGGCAGTATTTCGTGAAGGTAGGAGATTGTTTTGCTATGTTTTGACATGTTTTCTTTTATCGTAGGGTGCTTAGAAATGTTGTTCAGATTCTTTCATGTATAAGGGTTGAAACACCCATTTGTGTTCCTTTTATATTTATATTTATTTATTGTTTGGTGATTAAGAAAAACACAATAAAAATTGTAAAAAAAGAAAGAGAGACTTGCGTGAAGGTAGGAAGGCTACAAATAGAGACTTGCGTCCTACAATTTGTTGATGATACACTCTTCCTTTGCGATGCTAACTTTGTCAATGTGGTTTCTATAAAAGATATCCTGAGGTGCTACGAGCTAGCGTCCGAGTTAAAAATCAACTTTCAAAAATCTAAGTTGGCAGGTTTAAATGTCGAAAGGAACTTTCTCGCCTGTTATGCCAAAGCCCTAAATTATACTCAAAGGAAGGTACCCTTCAAGTACGTGGGGTTGGAAGTAGGTGGTAATCCTAGAAAGAGACAATTTTTGGAGCCAATATTGCACAAAATTAGCAAAAGGCTAAGTGCATGGTGGGGGAGATTTCTTTCAATGGTAGGTAGGATTTTCCTTATTAAGTCAGTTTTTAATGTATTTCCTTTGTTCTACATGTCATTCTTTAAGATCCCGGAGGCGGTGTGTAAAAGCATCATCAACATCCAAAGAAGGTTCCTTTGAGGTTGGGGAAGGCAACTAAACCTATATCAAGGGTTAGTTGGGAGAAATTGTGCTACCCTAAGGAGGAGGGAGGGTTGGCAATTAAAGACATTAGAAAGTTCAATATGGCCCTCCTAGCTAGAAATGGCGGTTGTTGTCTGAAGAAAGAGGAAAGTGGAAAAAGATACTGGTCTTCAAATATGGTTTGGAATCAGGTCAGAATCAACTATGTGTGAAAGAACAATCATGGTGATGGAGAGATTTATCCAAAGTCTGTGGAGAGGGAGCTGACACAAGGTGGTTCCAGAAATAGGGTGGACATTGGGAGTAAGGGACAAAACCATATTTTGGGAAGATGCCTGGGGTGGCCGTGTAAACCTTAAATCTATGATCCCGAGACTGTTTTCTATATCTTTGGATCAAAAGAAAAAGGTGGGAGAAGTAGGCAAATGGCTAGAATCAGAATGGCAATGGAGGTTGAGGTGAAGACGTGATCTGTTTGTATGGGAGTCTAATCAAGTAGATGAACTGACAACATGTATCTCAAGGATCAACTTAATTAGGGAAACAGAGGATGTACATGTGTGGGGAGGTGACCAAGCATGGGTCTTTTATGTGAAATCGACTTATGGTTGCCTGTCCAACCACATGACTAAGCATACCCCTGAGTGTTTTAAGATTCTTTGGAAAGTTAAAGTTATGCCCAATGTGGTGATCACCGCTTGAAGGGTTTTGCTGGATAAAATCCCAACAAGACTAAGCCTGATGTGGAGAGGGGTCATATACCGCTCAACCGGATACATCCATCTTAAGTACACTGGTCCACACAATCTAACCTCTCTTACCAAATTCACCACTAGATGAACCATGGTGTCAAAAAAAGATGTAGGAAAAAACATCACGAATTCACACAAGATAACAACAATTTCATTTTGAAGTTCATATATTTTTGATGGATCAATGACTTTACAACAGATGGAAGGGAAGAATAAGCACAGACAGGTTATGGTATGTCTAACATTTTTTGGTAAGATCCCACGAATAGCTACAGGCAAGAACTATTGCATCAAGATGTGGCAATCATGAGACTTCAACTCAATTAACTTCAAATCTTGAATTGACACTAGGCTCTTCACATTTAAGGAATGTCCTTGTGGCACTTTCACACCCTTTAGACATTGACAAAAACTAATTTTTTCATCTTTTGACATGGTGTAACAGGATGGGGGCAAATATGTACGCTTACCCATTTCTATAGGTGCCAACTCGCCTCGTATGTTCATCACAATCTAATCTAAACGAGCATTTAGACCATCCTTCGTCTTCCCGTTAATGTTAAGAAGTGTACCAATTAAGCTATCACACACATTTTTCTCATCATGCATTACATTTATACAATGCTTGACTTCTAACCTCGACCAGTACGAAAGATCAAAGAAGATTGATTTCTTCTTCCAAATGTGTGTCACAGATGACTTTTTTTTTACTTACCGAAGGTGTGGTCTATGTTATTTACCTTTTCATAAACCTCAACACCAGTTAATGGAGTTGGTGGACCACTAGTCTCTTGGTGTCCATTAAAGGCTTTTTTCAACCTCCGGTAAGGATGATGACTTCTGAGAAACCTCCGATGTCGAAGATATACTGTCTTCCTTCCATGTTTCAATTGTTGAGAAGCAGTGTCTTCTTCGCATATTGGACATGCTTTATGACCCATAACACTATAACCTGATAAGTTACCATATGCCGGAAAGTCATTGATGGTGCAAAATAACATGGCATGAAGCTTGAAAGTTTCATTAGCAAATTCGTCAAATACTTCAACACCCTTGTCCCACATTAACTTCAAATCTTCAATTAGGAGACTTAGATAAACATCTATGTCATTCCCTGGCTGTTTCGGACCGGATATAATCATAGACAACATCATGTATTTTCGCTTCATGCACAATCCAAGAGGTAAGTTTTAAATAATCAGTAAAACAGGCCATGAACTGTGATTTGTACTCATATTACCAAACGAATTCATTCCGTTTGTAGCTAAACCAAGTCAGATATTTCTTAATTCTTTACCAAACTCTGGAAACTCATCATCAAATTTCTTCCACTGAATAGAATCAGTTGGATGTCGGTACATGCCATCACATTTCATCTCATCTGCATGCCATCTAAGATTCTTAGCATCATTTGGATTTGCAAACAAACGCTTCATCATTGGAATGATGAGAAGATACCACATAACCTTCATTGGAGGTCCATCCATTTATTGCCTTCAAATTCATCAATCTTAACACCACCGACAACCATGTGAAGTTAGTTGATCCAGGATACAATGGAGTCTCTGCATCACTTGACATACTTCCATATCCATGCGCTTCTACAAAAGACTCAACTCCCACATCATGAATCATGTCCTTCAATCGATCATCATCTACGTCATCATGTACTGCATCATCCATGGTGGACCCCACATATTCTTCAGTTACGAAAACACGTGGTAAATTTCTCAATTCACCATGCCATGTCCAAGTTTTATAGGATCAAAGAAACCCATCACATAGAAGGTGTTCCCTCATTATCTTAACATCCAGTATCTTTCCATTTAAACGGTTAACGCATGAACACCTGATCTTTGCTCCATCATGACCACTATTAATTGCGTTAAGTTGTGCAAATTGTATAAATTCTTCTACTCCTCTTTCGTACTCATCACTTATGCGAAGAGAATTAATCCAATTTCGATCCATTTTATTCTGATATAGTCATGCAGGTGATTTTTAATCAGTGTTCTACCTAACACGTTTGCCGAGGGTTGAACACCCCCAGACTCAATACCAACACGTATCAATTGCCAAGGGTGGAACACCCTCGGACTCAATACAAACACGATAATTATATTCTAAACAAAAAACTAACATAATATAAATTAAAATTAAAATAAACACTAAATAATATAAATTTTAAAAAATAATAATTATAATACATAAAAAAATTCATAAAATTAAAAATAAATTAAAAAAATACAACCAACCTTGTGTGTGAAGGCAACGTTGCCAAGGTGGCACAGCGGCGGCAGCGGACACGGCGACGACAACAAACGAGGTGGTGGACGTGAAAGCAGCGATGGAGCACACAAGCAAGAAGAGAGTAACCTACGAAGGCAATGCAACAGTATCAATGAAGGCAATGCAACAATATGAACAGTACCAATAACGTTGTATGAACGAAAAACACATTGGTGAAGAAGAAAGGGAGCTCACAAACTTACCACGAAGGCAAGAACACTTCAAGAAGAGAGGAACGTGAAGCGCAAATGAGAGCACAGTGCAAACGCAAAACACTTATGGAGAAAGAAAGAGTAGTGAGCGATGCGCTTCTGAAGTGAAGTTAGGGTAAAAATGATTTACGAGTGCGACTGTTACAAATAACCGTATTTGTAAATGAAATTAATTTAAAAAATGTCACCGCATTTTTTACGAGTGCGTCTGTTCGTAAAACCACACTTAACATGTCGCCCTTGTTTTGTCTTTCTGCATTAGTGCTTGTAATGTTCAATTAAGTTAATTTATTTGAATTGTAATATTTTTAACATGTATCACTTGTTTCAATATAAGTTATGAAACGCAAGCATATATCACTTTATTCCAAGATTAACTATCCAGAAAAATAAAGATTAATTAGACTCCAAATGCATCTCACGATTAAAAACGATGCAAAATAATTACGTGTACCTAAATTCCCACCATTTACCTTGCTTTTATAGCTAATTCGTCGGTAATTTGTCACAAAACGCATTTTTGAAGGAAAGGAAAAAAAGTAGTCTTTTTATATGCTTGGCAAATTTTAGGATTTTTTTAATAAAAAAATAATAAATATGAAGTATTACAATGAACGTGTTATAATTTCTGCATAATTACAAAATGTAAAACATCCGGAGGCAAAGTTTAGGATATCAGAGTATGTTTTCTTTGACGGAACAGTTTAAAGCTTTTACAAGATCTATCTTTACTTTTTCAACTACATAATAAAAAGTTTGTGTTTGTTTTTATAACTTTTAAACAATAAACGTTTAAATTTTTTATTTAATACTTTCCTCATAAAGATGTTATGTTGAACAACTTGCTACAAAGATTGAGACAAAACAAAAGTTGTCGTATTTGAATGGTACTATAATGCATGCATTTAACCATTTTGTAGAGTATCCTTCCACCTAATTATTCCATGCGATTAATTAGGGTAAAAATGATGAGTAACTGAAGGCTTAGTTGCATAGATACATAAGCAATAAATTGAAACATGCCGTACGTAGTGGAATTAAGTTACATAAAAAATGAAGGTTTTGGACTGTAGGAAAAGTACAGGGAGAGCAATTTAATGCAGTAGTGAGTCTGAGCCTCTAGTAAAAGCAAAGTTGCAGAACAGAATCTATTTGTTGGTTAACTTAAAGAGTTTGTTGTTTGGAAGATAGCAACCACTTGGTGAAGTTCTGCAGTGTAGCTTCGTCGGATCTGTAGTACTTTTGTGTGAATTCAAGCAAATTCGACCATGTGAAATCTGGATACTGTTTTGTCCCATCCCTACGCACAATATCCTCTGGGGCTCTCACCACTTTGTCCTCTTTCGGGCACAGAAAGAATGCCAAGGACCTCCTCTCTTTGTACTTGTTAACCACTGCCCTATGCAGGCAACTCTTGTATCTCCCATTTGATAATGCCTGAACAACCAACAAATAAGTTAACATCCATGCACATGATTCCTTCTCTAACCACATTCTTATCGCTGTTGATATCGGAAATAATCTTTAGAAAATAACACATACCATGTCAAAGTTGTAAATTAGTGAGTTTCCATTGTGCAGTAATCAAAAAGTAACATTTTCCCATTCTTATATCATCTAAAACTCCCTACTCTCTTCCATTTATGGAATACAAGCATGTGTTCAAGATTATTCGTATATGTTCTTGCATGTCGTGACTTGCAACCCCCTAATTTGTCATTTTAAGGCTTTCCCTTCCATACATGCAACTGCAACTTTTTTAGTCTCTACTCTTGAACGTTTCCTATTGCTTTCTAATGCTGACCTCAACTTGTGTTCATCATGTGGTAAAAGAGTTTTGGCACTCACTGCCTTTATTCCTTGGTCTAGACGTTGTGAAGAGAAAGTCTTTTAACCGTGTTACAAACCATCTTTGTCTTAATCAATAGTTTGAAAATAGTAAGGAAAATGTAAAGAAGAAATAAGTCTATCCCTTGTTTAGGGGAAAATTGCATGATTTCTATACCAGTGAGGTATGAAGACTGGTGGCCAAAAACTCGGATAAAAGGATAACAGCATGTGCAACTGTTCCTTGCACCAGTTATGTACTGATAACAAAGAAAAAAAATCCTCACCACCAAAAGAATAAACAAGAAGATTTGCATCAAATATATACCAATATGAGGTTTGTATATCATATTACTAAATCTACTGAAGAGATCTTTTGTATCAAGTAGGGACTAATATTTATTCCTTAAGTAACTACAAAACCAAAAAGAAACATTTAATATCAAGAAAAATAAAAAATTTCCTTCTTGAAAGTTAAATAATAAAGTTAAACAACATATTCATAAAGTTTTGTCAAGTTGCTTCTTCTCCTTTGCCTGTCCCCTAATCTTAGAGAAAATTGGAGAAAATGCATGAAAACTTGTAACACTATGGACTTCAAAATATCATTATGCAGACAGACTTGTTAAAATTGGCATTGAGAATAAGTTAAATTCAAGTTATACAATGTTATGTCATCTATTATTAGTTTAGAAGTTTTTTTTTTGTGATAGGTTTCAACTCCTAATGTTTTGTTTGGTCAAGTTTTTTTGTTGAATATTTATTTTGTTTCTCCTCTACATGGATTTGGTGTGTCCCTCATATTTTGTTATTGTGTGATGATAAATAATTGTTGAAGTTTAAGGTGTCACCAAAACCAACCAAAACCAAAAGTGAGATGCAAAATTCATAATAATAATACTTGTAAGTTTTATAAAAACAAAAAACTTGTAAAGGACCAAAAGTTTGGCGGTGCAGGTACTGAAACACCATTTTTTATGGATGCAAAATTACGTCAGTTAATATTTTGATACAGATGTGATGCATTCATGCAAGTTCAGTATAAAGAGTTATCGTGTCAGACATGCTGCAGAGAGAACCAATCTTGATACACCAAACCAAAGTATGCGCTTTTAATTGACGGATTTGTCATGTTGCAACAGATAATGAGGCCATGGTGGACAGTAATTGATAGCCACAAAGTCACAAAAGTAAGATATATGCAAACAGAAGAAGATTTGTAAGTATTATGCATATGTAACGCACCGTGAAAGTATCACCAATGTTAACTACAAGAGCACGAGGACGAGGCGGAACCGTCTGCCACGTGTTGTCTGCAAACACATCCAGCCCTCCAACTTGGTCTTGGTGAAGAATGGTGAGAGATGTTGGGTCACAGTGTGGTCCTGTTCCTAGTGCAAGACTTGGCTGCTGACATGAAGGGTAGAAGTTGCATCTCATCACAGAACAACCATCTTCAAACAACTCCTTATAATGCAACCTATCCACTCCCAAGCTAATCGCCAATAGCTCCAACAGCTTCATCCCCAACTCCTTCATGGATTCACAGTACTTCTGGAATACCACTCTGCCCAATGCACAACAAATTACTACTTCCTATACTTACTTCAATTATTATACCTATGGCTAGTACTATATATGTCCATGAAATTTACAACTTCTAGAGAATATCAAAAACCAAAAACTATTCATTGGGATATTTTGTTTGTAAAATACATCTTACACTAAAAGAAAATAGAAATCAATTTTAAAAAAAATAATAATTAGTTGTTAGTGACTAAATTAGAAATCACTTTAAAGATTGAAAAACATTTTTATTTCTAAATTAGTTTCTATTATTGTTAAATAGTTTCTAAATTGATATCTAATTACCTACCAAGGTTTTGACTACCATTTATTTAGATTCTAAATTTGGTAGGAAAAACCTTGATAGCTAATTAGATACTAATTTAGAAACTATTTAACAATAATAGAAACTAATTTAGAAACCAAAAGTTTTTTTAGTTTATAAAATGGTCTCTAATTAGTCACTATAGCAACTAGTTATTTTTTATCTCTAAAATTAATTTTTATTTATGATTTTCTTCTAATTTTGAAAAAAAAATACATTTTTGGTAGATGTCTTTTCAGTACAACACTCCTGTTCAGCACGAATAGCAACTCGGGATCAATACCCTTTTTAAAATTTAAGTAGAAAGTATATAAAACAAGTTTTGACAAAAAACTAATTGGAGATTCAAATCATTCAAGATCTTCATGTGTGCCCCAAAAGAGAGAAAAGTGGATTCAGAAGCTATGCAAATCAGCTTGTTTCTATCCATATTTGAGAATGAAACGTGAGTCTTCTCTGAAATGACGCACAAATATATGTTGACAAGACGTAATAAGAAAAGAAGAATATATGCAGTGCTAATTGGGTGTATATGCACCATGCTGGCCTTCATATATATGAAAACCATTTAATACTAACTAACATTTTTCTTATATATATATATATATACAGAAATATACATATAACAGTTGGTTAAAAGATAATAAACTTAAGACTAATAATTTCGTAACATGTAGGTGCATTTAAAAACAATCATAAACGTGCAACTCATTCTTCTTATGGTCCTGGACTCATGTTCTCTTAATAAACATTTAGGATTTAAATTATGGGAAATGCAAAAACTTGATTAAGTTAACAAAATCCATTAAAAGTGACTAACTAGCATCAATGAAAAATGAACAGATGTATTCAACCAAGAACTGTCTTACCCTGCTTGTTCAAAGTCTTGTCCTAAGGTGGAGTTAAAGAAGCTAGTGACAACGGGGTCTAAGGTGTTGTTATCATGGAAGGGGAAAGAAAGGGTTTCTTTCCAGGGCAATTTGGAGGAGAATCGATCAGCATGTGCACCAGAATAGCCCCAGACAGAACCCGGAGTCTTATGAATACTAACTTTTCTGTTAATTGGGAGCTTAAAAAAAGCATCCATTTGTTCATACGCTTCACCAATGAGAAGAGGATCAACCCCGTGGTTGATAACTTGGAAGAATCCGTGGGTGGAGCATGCCTTGCGTATGAGCTTAACGGCAACGTTCGTGGCCTCTTCATCACCTCTGAAGAACCCCCCAAGGTCCACCATTGGGGCTTGGAACTCCTCGTTCGCGTCCACTACACACTCCTTAGGCCAAACGAAGCTCATGGGAACGTGGGGCTGCATTTTTAGCCAAGAGGGGTCGAAGAAACGGCTTTGAACTTCTTGGTGGTTCAGGGATGACACCATACAGAAACCTGAATTCATAATGAGAACTTGTAGGTTTAGGTAAGTAAGGAAAGAGGCTACACGAGGAAATAACAAGAGAGGGACTTGGGGGAGTTAGAACACAAAGGCCAAGGAGTGGCATGTATTTGTAGAGTTGAGACATGGAATAGTGCCACTAAATCACTAAAAACAAACGAGAAAACATTTGGAGTAGAATCCGGTTCTTTTTCCATCAAGAAATATCCTAGATTTCACTTCCACATGATGTTTGAGTAAATTCTAGTAAAAAGTTGTTTCCCTCAAAAATCGAATTCATAAGAAAAATTCAACCTCAAGTTTAGTTAGTTATTACCAACTCGGACGTAAGTGGAACTGAGTTTAAAGAAATTCAAAATAGAAAACAAATTGCAAATGCTTACAAATTGTACGATGTAGGGGTATGCATGGGTTCACGCGCCTTTATTTTATCCAGTGTTGTTTTTGGTCCAATTAGGTAGCTGTTGCGAGACTTCTTTACAACCCATTTTGGGACGAACACTCTTTCAGGATCACATTATTACATTATTTTTTGCAACTAATCCTTTACATTGTTGAAAAAGATTAGCGTGGCTAATGTGTGAGGAAATTACTGTCTATTGATTCATTACATAGAAGGGACAAAATGAATTAAGTATATTTTGAATTAGAATTTCACTACTAAAAAAATATATTATTAAATAAAGACTAATTTTTGAGACAAAAAATTAGTAGTTACTATATTAATTAGATATAAATTTAGATATTAAAATAATTATTGGTATTTAAGTACTTTTTATTATTAATAAATAGTTTCTTGTAATATTTTATTATTATTTTTTCTAAAAAAATATGTATCGGTGAGGGCCGCACGACTAATATAACGTCTCGAACCCCATCTCTGGGCTGACCCCTTAACTACATCCGTCAAGTTGGTCGATAGCTCAAGTCCAATTACGCTCAATCAAGGTCAACAAAGTTAATCCATGATTAGGAACTAGGTAATTCAGCACTAAACACGACCCAACCCCTTAAACTGGCCCAATAAGGAAAGCCCACCATAGGTAATATAAATAGCGCATATTCAAAGAATCAGATACGTCATTATCTATAGTACACTGACAACCAAATGTCAAATTCTTTTGCTGACTTGAGCGTCGGTGCCCCCCACCCCCCCTCCATTCAGGAATCACCAGGAGACCAAGAGCCAAGGCTAGGAAGGAACAAGGGAGGAAGTCGAAGAAAAATACAATCGACTGACAGGAGGGAAGAAGGCGAATCCTCTAAATAGTTCTTTGGGACCCTACCTTCACACGAGAACAAAATATAATTTGTTTTACTCCTTTGTTGTTTCTAGTGGATGGTGTTTGATCTTAGAGGAAAATAAATGACATCAAACAAAAGTTGCAGTCAATGAGCTTCATGCACGAATCTAAGGACAAATCCTTTTCAGGAGACAGGGACAGATGAGGGTCCATCCGAGAAAATTGTAGTCAAGAATAAAGAGGTCACAAGACTAGAGAGTTGATCCAAAGTTTACTAGGAGTTATGGGTTATTTGAGCCTATTTGGGCCTCCAAACAGTCTTTTGAGTTCAAGTTTAATTAGAGAGATCACTCTAGAGAATTTGGAGTGTTAAGAATATAAGACATGTACTTGTAAAAATTGTATAAAGTAGTTAAAATTTTATTTTGGCCTTAATTTTGGACTTAAGTAGAATAAGAATTTTTTAACCTTGTATTTTGAACAAATTAGTCTAGGATTTTGGGCCTTAAGTTTTACTACTTAAGCCTGAGGTATATGTCCACATGGCCTCCTCACAACATGACACCTCCTTATGGGCTACATGTGACACATGTCTTCCTCTCATAGGTGTCATATTCTTTGACTCTTTAAGTCATTGGTGCCATGTGTCCTTTCCTTACTTGGGAGTATTCTTGAAGTAAGGATTGCCACATGTCACCATGTGAATGGAGAGGATCTTTAGAAAGCTAAAATACAAATGTCACATGTCATGATGGCACTAGTGCAAAAAGACTCATTTACGACAATACATTCACAATGTTTTTACTATCAAACGCTGTCCATCAAAACATGATGGCATTTTCGAAATTAAAGCGAGTCTACAAAGGGGGTTGTGGTGTTGATCAAAAGTAATCAAGAGCTTTGAAGAATTCAAATCCAAGGTGTTTGGTGAAAGGCTGGAGTTGTTGTTGTGTGTGGGTGGGTGGGTGGGATCTGGGTAGATTAAAGTGTAATCCACTCCCTTGTTGAATCTAAAACTGATGTGAATTAAAACCATTTTGGAAATGGATGTTTTTCTAACCAGTGCAAAAACAACCTGTTGTTTTGTCAAATCAACCGGTTGTTTTGCTCTTATAGGTTTTTGAAAAAGGTTGAAAGTTGTTTGACTTGGTTGACTTTGCTGTCAAACCAAATTAATCAGTTGTTTCATGATTTCAACCGATTGTGTCTTTGAAAATCCTAACAGCATTAAGTTTTGATTGATGAATCTGTCCTAAATGATTTCTAACTGAATACGCTTCTGCTTTAAATGTTTTTAACCAACCTTTGGAAGTATATATAGTTTGTTATACGCTTCTGGAAGGTAAGAAACAGTTTTGAGAATTCAGTTTGGCAAATTTGATCTCAAGTTTTCAAGATTCAAATCAAGCTTTGGATTTTCAAGTGAGAGTAGAATAGGATTGCAATTGTATACTTTTTAGTTGTGTTTTGATCAGGTGTAATCCTTTCTCAATCTTCTGTATTTTTGTATTTGTGTTGCCAATGAATGTGGTGTGTTCTTGAGGTGTTCAAGATCAACACTCTTGGTGTGGTTTGCCAAAGGTAGGGTGTTTCTTGAGGGGTTCAAGGTCACTACTTTGGTGTGTTGTGTTTGTAATCTGGTTTTCATTGCATAGTGGATTACCCAGTGGTTTCTGGGGACTGGATGTAGCTTTTGGTGTAAGAGTGAACCAGTATACATCTATTTGTGTGATTCTCTCTTTCTTTTATCTTACATATATCTGTTTTAAGTTGTTTTTATTAACTGCTGATAAAAACAACCGGTTGAATCGCAAAAACAACTGGTTGATCTATGAGTGGTAGTCCTTGTCCCAGACCAAAGCATATACTGTACAAAGACGACTATGAGTTGTAGCCGTTGTCTTTGACCAAGCGCTTTGGTCCAAAATGGCTGATTTAACTCAAAGCCTATGTTTTACACTCATTTTATTACCCTAATTTTTAGCATGCGACTTACGCTTTTGTATTTTCTTTTTCTTCTCGCGCTTAGTCTTTCTTCTTTGCTTCATGCTCTCTTTGTTTTTTATCTTCATCTTTGAGCTATTTTCATTGTGTAAGTTTCTTTCATTCACTCACCATTGCCTTATGTGCAACTACATATTTTTAATTTAATTATTTTATTTATGTGGGCTTGGCCAATGCATTATGGTGTCCCTGTTTTTTACATCTATCTTGGGTCAGCTTGGTCCATGCAATTTGCATCCCTCTTGCTGGTCGACACAAATTCACTTTGCTTCCATGCTTTTTTCCTCGGTTTGTTGATAACACAGTTGACAATTATTCGTTCGTTTTCTTTATTTTGACGTAAACTGTTGTTTTTCTTATAGTGATCTGAATTATGAGTACAACAATTCGAATCAACTTTTTTTTTTCTTACTTGGAAGTCTTGAGGAGAAAGGTGCAATTTTCATTGGAAGATTTAGAGTCAACTTTCAACTACATTTCTTTAGCTCAAGGTACAATTTTTTGAAAAACATGAAATAGATTTTTTAAGACTTTCTAAGAGACCCTTATGCTTGAGCTTTATTACTATGGCTATGACATATAAGGTAGACTCACAGGGCAAAAGGCTTATTTAAACAATTTTTAACCTATTTAAGAAACATGAACTACATTCTTATAAACCTTCAAATGAGATGTCTTCATCAAACACTTCTTTATGCAAGTTGAGGATCTTCAACAAAATAAACCTTTTAATACTAACTTTTATAATCTACACTAATAGTTGGATTTTTTATTTTAAAATTCTCCATCTAAATTTTACATTATTTTATATCTTTTATTTCAACTACGTGGTGTAGATAGGAAAATATAGTTATTTATTTATTTATTTTAATTACGCATCTACTAGGCCTTATTTAATTATGTGCAACTATGTATTTAATTAATTTAATTATTTTGTTTGTCTGGACTTAGCCAACGCATTATGGAGTCCGTGATATTCTTGTCTACCTTATGTCGGCTTGGCCCACAGAATTTGCGTCCCTCTTGTTGGCCGACACATATTCACTTTGCTTCAGTGCTTTTTTTGTTAGTATGTTGACCAACGCATAGTTGATAGTTATTCGTCCATTTTGTTTATTTTGAGTTAGATTTTTTCGACGTAAACTGTTGTGTTTTCTTGTAGTGATATCAATTTTGAGTACAACAATTAGAATCAACTTTTCATGATTCTTTTTACTTGGAAGTCTTGAGGAGAAAGGTGCAATTATCATTGGAAGATTTAGAGCCAACTTTCAACTGCATTTCTTTAGCTCAAGGTACAATTTTTTGAAAACCATGAAGTAGATATTTTAAGACTTTCTAAGAGACCCTTAAGCTTGAGCTTTATTACTATGGCTATGACATATAAGGTAGACTCACACTGCAAAAGGATTATTTAAAAAAATTTTAACCTATTTAAGAACCATGAACTACATTCTTCATAAACCTTCAACTGAGATGTGTTCTTCAAACACTTCTTTATGCAAGTTGAGTAGAGTCTGCATCTATCTTCTACAAAATAAAACTTTTAATACTAACTTTTATAATCTAGATTACTAACTGACTTTTAATTTTAAAATTTTGCATTTACATTTTACATTATTTTATATCTTTTGTTTCAACTACGTGGCACAGATAGGAAAATCTAGCTTTTGTTTATTTATTTATTTTAATTATGCATCGACTAGGCCTTAATTAATTAAGTGTAACTATGTATTTAATTAATTTAATTATTTTTTTTGTGTGGGCTTGGCCAATGCATTATGGCGTCCCCGATATTCGTGTCTATCTTATGTCGACTTGTCTCAGACAAATTGCGTCCATCTTGCTGGCCAATGAAAATTCACTTTACTTCCATGCTTTTTTTGTTGATTTGTTGACCAACACATAATTGACAGTTATTCGACCATTTTCTTTATTTTGAAAAAGTTTTTTTCGACATAAACTGTTGTTTTTCTTGTAGTGATATGAATTTTGAGTACAACAATTCGAATAAACTTTTCTTGATTCTTTTTACTTGGAAGTCTTGAGGAGAAAGGTGCAATTATCATTGGATGATTTAGAGCCAACTTCCAACTGCATTTCTTTAGTGCAAGGTACAATTTTTTGAAAACACATGAAGTAGATTTTTTAATACTTTTTAAGAGACCTTTTTGCTTCAACTTTATTACTATGGCTATTGTTGAACATTGGAGCTTTGATGTTTCAAATCCATGATGTAGCTTGAAGTTGTGTTGCTCTTTGATTTGAGTTTAGTCTAGGGTGTTTAGAATCTTTGTAAGATCTTTCCTAGTCCCTTGCACAAAGTTTGCTCAATTTGTTTTGATAAAGAAAAGTGTTTTTCTAAGCAAAGAGAAAAATAACCGGTTGAATTATCGAAATAATCAGTTGTTTGTCACTTGACTTGTTTGAAGGTTTTAAAACTGTTTTTGACTTGGTTATGTAACTGCCTAACCAATTCAACCGATTAAAACGACTTTTCAAGCGGTTGATTGTGACATTTCATAACAGCTTTTTAAAAACCTGTTAATCTGTTTTGGATGTGAATCAAAACTGTTTTGGCAATAAATGTTGCCTAGAACGGCTAGTTTTGTGTGTTATAAATATAGCCTTTCTTTCAAAACAAAATAAACAAGTTTTATATCAAACATAGTGAGATTGAGATTGATTTGAAAGAAGTTTTTCAAAAAGTTTTGCAAGATTGTTGTTTAGTTGTGCACTGGTTCAAGGTCTGATCATAGGAGCTTTTTGATTCCTGCAAACCCAGGTGTATTATGTTCCTTTCATGATTCTAGTATTTGATCTTTCATAAACTTGTAAGTGTGTGTGAAATCCTGTAAAGTCAGAGGTTGTTCTGGCTAGAGGTGTGTGTTTGCAAAGAGGGTGAATGGTTCTGTGAGTGATTACTAGTGGAACCCAGTGATTGTTCTAGGAACTGGATGTAGGTCAAGGTTGAGTGAACCAGTATAAAATTGGTTGAGTAAATCTCTCTCTCTCTCTCTCTCTCTCTCTCTCTCACTCCTTATAACTGTTTGTTTTAATTTTGCTTTTGTTGTTGCTATAAACAACCGGTTAAAACGTATTTTCAACTGATTGAAATTCTGTAAACAGTTTTTTAATCATTGTTTGATTTCTTTCCTTGATTGCTTTATCTGTGAATTGTGTTAAATCTTCATTCCTATTCAATCTTTACGAAAATCTTTGATAAACAATTCACTCCCCCTCTTGTTTAAGCCATTAATTCTTACAATTGACATCAAGAGCTAGGTTCTTCAAAAATATTCAAGTTTTGTTTTTCATAAAACTGTTTTTCATTGTTGACAAGTTTCCTTTTGGGGAAGGTGCTTCCATAAATAAACCGCCACTATTTTGTGGTGTAAATTACCAGTTTTGGAAGGTAAGGATTAAGATGTTTATGCATTCCACTGATAAGGGTATTTGGGGAAAATATGAAAATGATCCTTTTATACCTCAAGTTAAAAGAGATGGGATTTTAATTGATAAACCTTAATCTGAATTGACTGAGGCTAAAAGCAAGAAAGCAAAGTTTGACTGGATTGCTAAAAATATAATAACCTCTGCTTTGAGTTATGATGAATTTTTCAGGGTATCACAATGTAGTTTAGCAAAGGAAATGTGGGACATTCTTGAAGTCACACATGAAGGGACAAATGATGTCAAGAGGGCCAGAAAGCATGCTCTTGTTCAAGAGTATGAGCTCTTTAGAATGCAGAAAGGGGAGACCATATGTGATTTCCAAAAAAGGTTCTCTCACATAGTAAATCATTTGATGAGCCTTGGTAATTCTTTTGATAAAGAGAAGCTAAACATCAAGATCTTGAAGTGTCTTGATAAACATGGCAGCAAAAGGTCACTGCCATTTCAGAATAAAAGGATTTGACATCGATGACAACTGCTTCCTTGTTTGGTAAGCTAAGAGAGCATGAGCTTGAGATGAATAAGTTGGTTGTCCAAGAGAGTGAGGAAAAAAACAACAAAGGCATTGCATTCAAAGCTTACAATCATAAACAGCAACAAGACTCAAGTGAGAGTGATGAAGACACCATGACTCTGTTGTCAAGAAAGTTCAGCAAGTTCTTAAAGAAGAAAATCCAAGCTTTAAAAAAGTACAACTCTAAAAAGCTTTATGATTATAATCTTAACAAGTACACTTGTTATGGTTGTGGTGAACAGGGTCATATCAAAGAAGAATGCCCCAACAATGAAAGCAAAGATAGAAAAGATTTCAAAAATGAGAATAGGGGAAAAGCCAAGAAGGCATATGTTGCATGGGATGACAATGAGGTAGGTATCTTCCTCTAGCTCTTCTGATAATGAAGAAGCAAACTTGTGCCTTAAAGCATCTGTATCTAGTAGCATGTGTTCATCTTCTTCAATCAAAGGTAACAATTATTATCAATTGCTTGAAGCTTTTAATGAAACTCATGAAGAAGCTAACCAATTGGCTCTTTCTCACAACCGGTTGAAAGGTCTAAACAACTGGCTTGAAAATAGAGTGAAGTCACTAGAAGAAGAGTTGGAAAAAACAAAGGAAGATTTTGAAAACCTTGATTTGATTTACAAGAACTCAACTTGCAGTTGTGACTCAAAGTTTTGTGAAAATCTTGAAAGAAAGATTCATTATCTTTTGAAAACCATGGATAAACTTGCAACTGAAAATCCAACTTTGAAGATGTTCTTGCATCTCAAAATTGTGTTTTTGGAAAAGCTGGTTTAGGTTTTTGTTCACAAACCAAAGGAAATGGAATTTCAAAAGCTTTTTCATCTGTATCAGAAAAATAATCGGTTAAAAGGTCGATTCAACCGGTTGTTACATGCTTCTATTGCATGAAGAAAGGTCATTCAATTAGGTTCTGCAAGTTTCGAAAGTCTATTGTTCCTAAAGGAATCTTTAAATGGATTCCAAAATGTTTTGATGGTTCCAAAGATAAGTCTAACACAAAGGGTCCCAAGTTCTTTAAGGGATCAAATCTTACGATTTAACAAGTTTTGTTTTGCTGATTTTTTACTCTACTTGAAGGGTCGGAAAAATCAGGATCTCAAGAAGATTTATTTGCAAGTCAAAGCCTTGTCCTGATTCTATGTACTGCTTACATTTGTGTACCTTAAATCTGAAGGATAATTATTTGTTCTTCTCATTGTTCAACATTAGTTTCTAAATCCAATTCTGAATTTTTCTCTATGCCTATACTTGGATTATGATTAGCTTGTATTCCTTCTGTGTTTTATACAAATTTGTGTGCCTTATAAACCTGGATGTTTGTATATAGCATGGCTGTTAAAAATCTGATTTTCTCAATTTTTTTCATCATTGCAGAAATTCAACCGATTGTTTCTTCAAAACAACCGATTGTTTTCACTCTGTCAGCATTGAGCAAATCTGCTTTTAATTTCTGAGCTCTGATTTGTAATTTTGTTCAAACCCATTGATGTTTGTGGTCAACAATGTCTTAATTACATCTTTGAAAACAAAATATCTCTGCAATAACTACTCTTTATGAATCAGATTCCTCTAAATCTTGGAAATTAAAACTGCTTTTAAAGTTTGGTCAAATCAACATGTGATTTTTTGTACTTTCTGTTTTGAGTGACACAAACTGCTTTATGGTTCATATTTGATTCTTTTTTCTATTTCGAAAACAACCCACATAATGCCAACTTTGACCAAAGGTTATGGGTATATATGTGATGCAATTAGCTGTTGTTTTCACACAAACAATTTGGTGTTCTTCTTTTTTCCTCTACTTTATGTTTTCTCTGTAGTGTGCCATGTTCTTCTTTTATTTGAGTAATGGTTGCTGCTAGAATTTATGGCTTTAAACTAGAGGGAGGGGAGGGGGGGGGGTGAATGGTTTAAAGAGGGTTTTCACAAATTTTTAAGTCTAGAATGAAATTACTTCGAGAAAACTTGATTAAGAATTCAGTTTGCCAAAAACACAAAGCAATTTAGCACAGCACCAGAAAAACAATCGATTGTTTCGTAGAAACAATCGGTTGTTTATACCAGTTCACAAATATAAACTGAAATTAAAGAGTTCAAGGGATAGAGAGA
>Ga0123342_1000745_pt1 | contig 52910 bp, 32 predicted proteins | sample Turbeawhitnodule_FD_89960 | JGI IMG/M metagenome (GOLD analysis project Ga0123342, IMG submission 89960) | Root nodule microbial communities of legume samples collected from Mexico - Turtle bean Mexico white nodule | ecosystem: Host-associated > Plants > Roots > Nodule | place: Mexico: Nepantla...
AAAGATGAATATTGAAATTGTTGATAGACACTTGATGGTTATGTGAAATGCATGAGAAAGGATGAATTTATGTGGATGTTTAAAGTCATATTTGTGTTATAAGTTTTAAAAATACCTAGCTTATCCTTTATTTTGTTTTGTGGTTGTTTTTCTTTGATATGTGATGATCGTGTATTTTACACGGGAGCAGATGATGTTACAGGTGATAAAGTTTCTCGGTGAGAAGATGGATGAGGGAAAATGTTTATTTTTCTTTTGAAATTGTGTTTTAAATTTTATGTAAATGTTGCGAGTCTTATAAAGAGAGAGATAATTTGAAACATTATAATAATGAAATTTTAGATATATTTGTATTATGTTTATATATTTATTTTAATATTTCATATAGATTATGGTTATAGATATGAGAAAATTTAGGGATGTTACAGCACTTATGTCTATTATATATAAGGAGAAGAAACACCAAATAAGGTAATATCTTTTTCTTAGTCCAATATTGTTTATTCCATCACCTTACTACCCCAACTTGGGTCACAAGTCACTGTTACCTAGATCGGCAACAACTAGTGTTTATCATTACTTTATATATCCTAAATAATTGCATTATCTGTCAGATGTGGACTTCAAAGTCATGTATGTTCTTGGTTAAAGATTGCAAGGAGAAAATTAACTTTATTACCTCTCACTTTCACATTGAATTAATTATTAGTTACATTTTAAAATGAAGACCTTAATTTAAAATATTTCAAATTTATAAGAATTAACAATTATAACTAAAATTAAAATTGTACATAAAATATACGTACATTAAAAGCTAAAAAAAAATAAGTCAGACTTTTTGAAGTATGAACTTGTAAAAAAAAATTAAAAAATATATAAACCAACTACCATCAATCATAAAAAAATATGTAAATGTTGGTAAAATATTTATAATGAAGGATAAGAAAGTGATATTCCCAAAAAAATATAAGAAATAATTTATTATTACACTTTCAAATTTCACTTTTACTAATTTTCAAATTTTAAAAAGGTTCCTAAAAATAGTGAAATATAACTAAACACCTTTTTAAATATATTCGAAAATAATACTTCGAAGAATATCATTTCTAAAATTAATTCCACCAGTAAAATTTTGTTTGAGTTGTAAAAAAATAGCACTTACAGTAACAAGGAGAAAATATTGATCAATATTATCTACTAATGTACACCATACAAACCGTCGTAATCCTAACACAAAAATCAAAAGAATAATGTAATTTTTTTTTTTCAAATTCAAACAAAAGTATTAAAAAAATCAATCCAATCATTCTGGTAGAATATCAAAGCCAATCATGAATCTTGGCATTTATACATTTGTGTACATTAGTTCCAGGACCATATTTTGTTTTTTTCTTGAATACAGTTTTTTTCATGAACAATTTCTGATGAGAACAAGGTTGTTTTGTCAAACCATAATGCTTGAGGTTTTCCACGGCGGATTATCATTGGTCAACGACATTACTTATGCGAATTTTCTGCACACATATGGGAACATAGACAACTGAATTAGTCTAGGAAGATTTTTTTGAAAACTGTACGTTCAAATCATTGTATCCATATACAAAATCATAATTGCTTATGGACCACAACATCACTAGTTCGAACAAGGAGATAGTTGATGATAATGCACATTAAAAAATCTGTATTTAAATAGTTATATTTAATGTTTCTAGCGATTCTAATCTCTAATAAATAAGTTAGTTTGTTTTTTTCTCAATAGATCTAACGTTGTTAACAGATTGACAGTTTTTACTAGATTTAATTATCTTATTATAGATTTAATTATCTTATTTGTCTATATATTTAGGGTTAATATTCAATTCAGTAACGTGATTTAAAAAAAAATCAATTTGGTTCTTATGTTTTTTAAAATGTATACAAATTGGTCATTTCTGTTAAATCGCACCTGACGACGTCAAGGGCTGCTTATGTGGCAGAGAGAGATGGAATTAAGAGATATAACATGTCAAGTGGCGGTGTCCCCTAGGCCTTAACCCCTCGCATCGTTGCCGGCATCAGGATCGGTTTCTTCAGTGGTGATGACGGCAACGGGGAGCCGTTCGACGGCAGTTTGGGGACGCTGACGGTTTGTTTTGATGGTTTGTTTTGTATATAAAGAAAAAGAAAGAAAATGAAAGGCAAAAGCAGAACATTAAAACCCAACTCCAAATATGCAAAACATTATAACATTTAAAAAATAAATGCTAAATAGATTTCTCGTGCTTTTCACAAAGCATACACATAGAACATATATACAAACCTTTATTCTAAATATGTTGATTTGTAGGAAGTCGTCAATGAAATTTTTTCCAGAGTACTAGAGTTTTGGTAGGCGGAATATATGAAGACCAAATGAATTTACCCCAACCACAAGGAACTCCTGGTTCTAAGAAAAAAGTCTTAGTCGATTTAAGAGTGAAACGACCAGACTCATCTAAAATCCAATTAGGGAGATCCTGTTCCTCCCTAACCATGATATGATTAAAAAAATTAGGCATTTGCTGTAAAGACAAGATAATATTCCAATCACAACCAGTCCAAAACTGAGAGACTGTATCCGGAATGCTAACACCATCAAATAATTTTGCAATATTTGCTAAAGAAGTAGTAGAACACCATTTATCATTCATTCCAAAAATTAATAAAAGTACCTATACTAACAGTCCAAAAAGTATTATCAAGTATAGTAGAATAAAACTGTTTAATTCTAAGCCAAAGAGATGAGGATCTATAAGCCATTCTAAATTCGTATTTTGATTTAAGAACCTTGGCTTTGAGGAGCCAAGGCCTATTTCTATAAGCAAAGTTTCAAGCTAGCTTAAGAAGATACACATTATTTTCATGATGGAGGTTAGTAATATTCAAACCTCCATTCTCAATAGGTGAAAAAATCGTCACCTAATTAACGATAACTATGCCTTTTTTAGAATATCATAAGTCCAAATAAAATTTCGACACCACTGCTCAACTTGCTTAAGAAGTAAAACATGCCATTTATACATATTAAAGCTATAAGCTAGAAAAAAAGTTCAAAGAGATGGTTTTAAACCCATGAAATGCTCTAAAGTTCCAAAAGGAAAATGCACACCGGAAGGAAAATGAACCGTCCGGAGGAAAACGGGTTGCTTGAAGAAAATACACCATTAAAAGTTAGGCAAAGAAGAAAGACATGAGAAATGAAAAAAAAAATCAATTTCGAATAATCAAATAGGGCAAAGGGAAAAAGAATATCAACGAAAGCCTTAGTGCAAGAAGAGATAAATTGTTGTTTTCCTTGAAAATTCTGAATTCTTTCTTACGATTGAGAAATGAAGATGGGAAGAGCGTGCTTTGTGTGCTTATGCATGCCTATGATTGAGAGTTTTGAATTTTGAATTATGAATTCTAGAACGATGCGTGCCTTTGAAACAATATGTAGAAAATGCAGAAAGAAAAAAAATAAAGTGAGAAATAAAAATATATAAAATTTTGCTGAGGTTTCTTAAATAACCATTGTCACTTATGAGAGGTTTAGAAAACCCCAGTACACATTTGTCTTAGCCGAGGTTATTGTCACCTCTGTCAACAAACCTATGTTAAAAATAAATTTTTTGTAGTGCTACATCCAATATTAAATTTTGTTTTGACCATGATAAGTAAATATTAATCCTATGATAAAAGATATTATATTTATTTTTCATTTGTAGGAGTAAACTATTATTTTCTAAGACATAATTTAGGTAGAAAATAGGAGAAACATAAGAAGGGAAAGTTGAATTTAATTTCAATTTTTTAAATTTTTTTCATAAAACATCGTGTGGTACTAGGTAGTCAGAAAATGGTTTGTATTTGAACTTATTTTGAATAACTTCTTCTTTTTCTTTTATCATTTGTCAAGCTTGATTGTAGAGAATATCTCCTTAGGTTGAATAACTTTTTACACCAAACACGTGATAAAAGTGCACATCGTACTTGGTAGACAACCAAGTCAAAGTTGATATATACTTATATTATGACAATTGACGAACAATATAGCTTTACCTCGATTTCCAAGAAATGTTTGATGTAGACTTACTTTTGGCATGAATAATCTTGGTGACAGATGAAGAAGACATTCCCTATAACACAAAATTAAGCTTCAAGAGTATGTTTATGTTTATGTTAGCTTAAAATTTGTTTGCATTTCTCGTATGATCATCATCAACGCTTGTCGGACAAAGTGGAAAATCTACATGATTATTTATTGTTTGTCAAGACAAAACACTTACATTTTGCATAATTTATTCTTTGTGTACAACCGTATACAACTTCTTCATACTTCATGTTTTGTTGGATAAGAACTTAATTGAAGTTATATAATTATAGCAATTTTGCTCTAATAATTAACTGTTTAATTTTAAAACATAATTAAAAACTAAAGTTAATTTAAACTAATTCATTTTAAGTAATTATTTATTTTTACGAGTATTCCAATGTCGAGATTATATATCTAGTATTATCTTGTAATATAATCAATTGATATAGAAAATAATGACCTCAACTTTATTCATTGAATTTGTGTATATTGAGTTAAAAATGTGGTGTAGAATATATTGAATTTGAATGATATATTAAAGTATGGTAGTTCAAAATATTCACCGAATTCTGCAATGAGTGATTAAGTATTAACTTAGGATATTCCTATTTGAGATAATTTGGGTGAAATGACCAAATTATTTAATTATATATTGATTAAATTATTTGATAATTGGTTATTGTGACAATTGATTAATGTGTAAAATTGCATCATTTATTCAAGAGATGTGTGGCCAATAAGAGAAGTTAAAAAGATTCTTTAAAAATAGGATCACTTCGGGTGAAAAAAAAGAAAATTTTATATTAAAAAATTAAAAAATAATATCACAATTTTATAATAAGTTAAAAATGAAACATGTTAACAGTCATAATAATAAAAAAGTTTAAATAAATTGATTATCATAATTGAATTAAAATTAATGTGTATAATATAAAGAAAATTCCAAATATTTTAAGCTATTTTTTTAAGAAAAAAAAAGTAAAAGATGATATTGTATTAAACTTTTTTATTGATCTAGCTTGAATGGAATTTTAACTCTTCTTTTTTTTAATTTGAACTGGTTTTCTAATTTTGATTGGTTTTTCTTTATATTAATTTTGTAGTTTAGGTAATTTGGTTATTCGTTACATTTACAGGTTTTTTTTATTTATTTAATTGGTAGATTCGATTTTTAAGTTAAAGCTTACTAACGTAATCGACCTTCTTTCTTAAAACCATTAGAGAAAAATAATGGAAAAAATCTTCATCAATGGTTCACGAACCAATAAAATAAATTGACATTCTTTAACTCTTCATATAAAGGATAAATAGATAAGTTAATTTTTGAATTTGTATTTTATTATTACTTTAGCTCTAAAATTAAAAAAAAGAAGAAAGAGTAAAAAAACATATATAAGTGTAATCAGTGATATAATTTGCCGTAGATAGATAAAAAAAGTTTGATATATGAAGAAATGTGTTCATCTACTCATTGTTGTAGTGAATTGGAGTAGATAAAAGAAGAAAAAAAAAAAGAAAAAAAGCCAAAGAACAATGAGATATAATAGAAAGAATAAAAAAATATTTTACTTTTGATAAATAATAACAATAATGAAAGAATTAAATCACTTTAAAAATGAGTTAAAAATAATAAACATTTTAATATAATAATTTTAAAAAATAATTTATTCTTACTTGAAAGAAAAGTATAGTAATGATCTTCTTCAATGGTAATGATAATAATAAATAAGAAAAGTTAGAGACACTCTCTTTTCAATTCTTTTCTATTATTGTTGTTGTTTAGACATAATATTTGATCTTTTAATATTCTCTCTTGATTTAGATGTAGAATTTTTTTTAAAAAAATCCCAACCAATTTTACCCAATAATAAAATATGTTAAAAAGAGTGTTGTTTTAGCTTTCGTATTACTCTTTACTTATATTAGGAAGACACTGACCATTATATATTATTGTCAACAGATTTTGATGTCGTTAAGTTTACGTGCTAATTGGAAAAAACGCGTCGAGTAAAAACGGAACGGGTACATTTCAACGTAACAGAAAAAGTCTGGCCTTGTAAAGGTCATGGAAAATGCTTTCCGACACAAAGTCAACATTCCTACAAGAGGACACTCTAGTCATTTAACCAAGGGCATATTCGGAAAACAAAAATTCACCCAACTTAACAAAATTTCGCTTCCACACTTCAAAAAAACACCATTGTTGAAAATAACATCAAGATTCAGGGACAAAACGGTCACACTCAAAACATTATATAGAACATATAATATAAAACAACGTGGGTTTGAAGTTTCACACAAGTTGGTGTTCGTTTCTGACATAGAAAATTCCGAAGCATGGCAAACGAACCGGCGAGCTTCTGGACTCAGGCAAACGCGCTCCTTAGGAAGAATTTAACCTTTCAGGTAACTTTATCTGCGTCTTTGATTTGATGTTTAGAAGCTAATGGAAGTGGTTTGGGTTTAACTCGCAGAGCCAAACATGCACTATTGATTATATGACTTTCTGTTAGAAATGGTTATTGAGGTGAGTGTGAGATATTAAGGTGTTGTTTTCGTTTTCAGAAGCGAAATGTTAAAACAAACGTTCGACTCATCATGTTCCCGTTCCTGTTGTGTCTGTTGCTGGTTCTGCTCCAACGCCTGGTGGATACTCAATTGGACAAGGCAGAGAACAAGTGTGGGTGCGTTTGTGTGAGGAGAGAAGGGGACACGTGTGTGGAGGAGCAGTGCGGGCTTGAGCATTCGGATTTGGACCAAGTTTCGACCTGCCCTGTTCCCAATCCTCAGGAATGGCCTCCTCTGTTGCAAGTGCCGGCTCCACAGTACCGAGCTGTGAGAACAGACAATTTTCCCTTTTCCGATTATCCAAACGCCTCCTGCAGGAGGAATGGCTCCTGCCCTGTCACTATGCTCTTCACTGGCAGAAATCAGTCTTTTGGAGAAGGTAAAACTCTGAATCCTTACATTATATTGTTTTTTTTTTCTTACTTAACTTACTCTTGGTTTTCTCTTTTGTAGCCATATCTGGGAATATGATCCCAAGTTCCTTCACTCCTATAAACAGCTCTGCTGTTATGGCTAGTTTGGCAGCAAATGTCGCTGTGAGTTACTGTTCTAAATTGGCTATATTGTTACTAAATTTGGCTTAAATCGTTTTTCCTGCCTCTATTGTTTAGTGAATGTGTAATTTTGATCTACGTAAAAATTTGAACGGGGCAGTTAGTCTTTTAATGTTTAAAAATTAAATAATTTTATTTTTTTATATAAACTTTTTAAGTTAGGCATCATTATGTATATTTTAATATTAATATTTTTTTAATTTTTAACCTAAAATGCCGACCTTTCCACAAATTATGACAAATATTAGTTATTTATTCATATAAAACATTAGGGGTCATGATTAACAATAAATTTTTAACATTGTTAGGAAAATGTTGTGATTTTCTGGTAGTAATTAGATGAAATATTATGTTAGATCAATTATTTAATTTTGTAAAATTAGAGGATTAAATATGTTATTTAAATTTTATAGATACCAATTTTTTTAACGTGATTTTCTAAGTTCTGAAACATATGGTTTCATCTGTTTCCTCAGTACCTAATCAAGTTAGCGAGAAAACAAATAAAAAGGGTCACAGTGCATATATTTTGGTAATTATAAGACTGTACTGAAAATTTTAGTATATGTGGGAGCAAATAAGGAAACTTTTAAAAAATTGAAAAAAAAGGGTTTGGGATTAAGGTTTAGGATTAAAAAATAGATAATTTAGTGTTTATTTGTTTATTGAATTTAATAGACATGCATTATTAATGTAAAAGTTTTAAACTATTTACCAGTCATAAATCAGCATTAGTATTATAAAAATCAAAAGAGTTGTCATACATAATGATTTATACTTGGATAACACTATGAAACGTTTATACATTGTTCGTGTGTAAACTTGATCTATTCTTATGTATTTAGATTCATATATATGTAATTTCATTTTGTCTTTAAAATATAGGGATCAGCCTCAATGACAGAGAACACCAATTTTCTGGAACCTGCTTTCTTTTCGGATGAACCTATTTATTATCTACAAAGTCAGTGCACGCAGAACTCTACATTTTCCATTTCTATTGAGCTATCAGCAGCAACTAGCAGACAACAAGGTACAAGACATCCTTTTATTGGCAATGTATTGTTTCCTGAAGTGATAACAGGAAAGTGAATGAATGTGCATAGTTGTGTTGCATACAGCTGGTAATGAAATTTGATAATCCATTGTGTATTTTGTATCTATATATTAATCAAGAAGGCGATGTTTGATTAAAAATAACTCGATAAACTTGTGTACTCTGGACATGTTTTTATCAGCTTTCATATGATTTTAGTTCATGTCTTTTTGTTCAAACAAGTAATTAGTAGTATAAAAATTAAACCAAACTTAATTGAGTATAAAAATTTAAGCCTTGTAGGATGTAATATTTTAGGGTGGAAGTTTAGCTGTAGGATCATTAATAAATAATTGCTATATTGCCAAACTAGGAACTATCAAAAGAAAGTATACAATATGTTTGCATAGTTACTCATAATTGCAACCTTTGGTATACTTTTCTCAAACACTTCTAATGATAGTGATCTTGCGCCCAAGAAGTGTTCCCAAATGATTTTGAATACGTTTGCTTGTAGTGTGCTTGTCTTTTCTTTTCTGAGTATGCTCAAGGCTTGCATGTCTTGTTTAAAAGTTTTGTTACTAATTCAAAGTTTTGTTTTCTACTGGATGTAGAGTTAGTTTGCGCTGAGGGTTTACCTTTATGGCGTAATAGTGCTTCTGAAGTGAACAATGAGCTATATAGAGGCTATCGGAAAAGTAATCTAGAGGAACAAATCGAAGAGATAGCTGCAGGTAGGTACATAATCATATTTTGATTTGATTCATTAAAGTGTTGAAAGCAATACTTAACTTTATATTCTTTTGACAGGTTATGATTTTTTAAATTCAAATGGGAACATATTTAATGTCAGCATGTGGTACAACTCCACCTACAAAAACGACACTGGTTCTAGTCAAATTGCATTGGCGCGTATTCCTCGTTCTGTTAATTTGGTAAGAATCTCAAAATTTGTTTTTCAATGTGCATCTTCTGTTCTATTATCTATGATTGATATAACATATTGTAACAGCAAACTCTGTCTCAGTATATGAAACAACTTCGCGCTACTTGCAATATAATTTCTGCATGCATTTCAAATTCATATTTCAAATGGGGGAAGTTAAAGGAGTTATCATGACATCCATGTATTATTCAATTGTGGTATTTTAGATTTCAAAACTGTATGATTGTAATTTGCTCTGTATGCATTTTCCTACTTTTCATTTTAATAACATTGGTGTCTCTATTTTTTGGCAATCGCAGGTATCAGATGCCTATCTCCAGTTTCTGTTGGGACCTGGTACCAAAATGTTTTTTGAGTTTGTGAAGGAAATGCCAAAACCTTCAACCCCAATTAAATTTGATTTGGCTTCTCTTTTGGGTGGTCTCTTCTTTACATGGGTCATCCTGCAACTTTTCCCTGTAAGTACGTAACTATATGAAGCAATGTATTTACAATGAACTACATTGTTTGTACCAATAGAATTTAGCACAGGAGGAAAGAACTGACATGGATTACTGAATAAGTTTCTATTTGGCTAAAATTTTATTTTGAATTAGGCCTGTCATTTTTATGTCTCCCATATCATTTTGGTATGAGTGTGTTCATGTAAAGCCTCTTTCTGGATAAGGATTTTTGCACTAAGAAAAAAATACATGATTGAAAGGCAACAGTTTTATCCGATATCTGTTATGTCAATACAGAACAGTTAATTTTCTATAATGTGTTTTTAAAATTGTGGATTTATTGATGTAGATTGCCTTGACAACGCTAGTATATGAGAAGCAACAAAAATTAAGGATCATGATGAAAATGCATGGTCTTGGTGATGGGCCATATTGGATGATTTCGTATGGCTATTTTCTTGCCATATCTATTGTCTACATGCTGTGTTTTGTGATATTTGGCTCAGTCATAGGTAAGAATGCAACCAATGTGACTATTTTCATTCTGACATTTTTTCAGTTTCTCTTTAATACAACTGCTTGGTTTTTTTCAGGGTTGAATTTCTTCACAATGAATGCTTACAGCATCCAATTCGTGTTTTATTTCATCTATATAAATTTACAAATTGTACTGGCTTTTTTGCTGGCTTCCGTGTTTTCAAATGTTAAAACTGCTACAGGTTTGATGATTACCATGTTATGTTGTTGAATTAGTATTTTCTTCTATCTGATCGGATTACTAACTTTTTTTTTTGTAATTGCAGTAATTTCATATATAGGTGTGTTTGGAACTGGGCTATTAGCTGGCTTTCTTTTCCAATTTTTTGTTCAAGACACATCATTTCCAAGTAAGTAAAAAATGATAAAAAATTTGTAAGCATCTTGGATCATTCATGTGGACATATAAATTTTAGAATGTTTATTCTAAAGTATTGACAGATATATTGTATCACATTACAATTCATAATCACACAGTTTTCAGCATGGATGATATTGTAGATAATGCAAATTTATGTAGCCCTTGATTCTGTCCTCAATAAACTTCTGGAAAAACTCCATCTTTGTTAACACGATCATGACTTTAACTGAACTGGAAATAATTTTACCTACAAATTTCTTGAGAAATTTTCCCTCTAAAATTTTATTAAACTCTTTAACAAATAGAACAATGAAATAAATTTGAATACCATGTAACATAAACTTAAATTTACTGTCTTTGCCCCCTCCACCCAACATGCTATTGTTCCCCTAATTATGTTAACCATTATTGTTCTAGTGGCTACAAACATGTTTCAGTTCAATTTCATGTCAAAGGAAATTTGTAGCCTCATTTGTTAAAAATCTGTGATATTTAAAACACTAAATTATTAATGAGAACAAAGTTTCTGCAGTCATTAAATCACGCATTATCATGTAAGATCATGACGAGGAGTGAGTGTTTATGTTTCTGAATGTTCTTGTGAATTGATACAGAAGGATGAATGGCATGAGTAGGGAATTAAGGTTTAGATTCTTTATCAACTGAAAAGAATAGACTAACATGATCATTGTGATTAGAATTTATATCTAAGTAGATTTGGTTGCTATCATCTTTATGTATCATGTGCGAACATGTTGGCACTTTCTAAGCTTCATTCTGGCGTGTTGATTTATTATCTGTACAATATTTTCAGGAGGGTGGATCATTGTTATGGAGTTGTATCCTGGGTTTGCTTTATATCGTGGGTTATATGAGTTTTCGCAATATTCCTTTAGTGGGGATGCTTTGGGGACTAATGGTATGCGCTGGAGCGATCTGAGTGATAGCGCAAATGGCATGAAGGAGGTCTTAATTATAATGTTTGTGGAGTGGCTTCTGGTGCTTTTCTTTGCTTATTATATCGATCAAGTTTTGTCATCTGGAAGCAGAAAAAGTCCTCTTTTTTTCTTGAAAGGATTTCAGAAAGAGTCTCATTCATCTTTTCGGAAGCCTAGTATCCGAAGGCAGAAATCTAAGGTGTTTGTTCAGATGGAGAAACCTGATGTCACTCAAGAGGTAAATTTTTGTTTTCATTAAATACATTTACTCATTAGTGGTTTCTTTAATAGATTATTCTTTGAACAGTATATTTTTACTGAAAAACATGTCACTACTTGTTTCTTTTTTCTTCCACATTTTATTTTATTTAAAATAGAGTCAATGATTATGCATTCGTAGTGTAAAACAGTTTTAGATTGTCACAATTGAAAAGAATAATCCATTGTATGACTTCTCAAGTAATTATTGTAAAAATTAACAAAGATTGTTTATGATTAGACTATGCAAGAAAGTTCTCTGTATAGCCCATTTTCTATTTAAAATATGGTGTACCTCAGTTACATGCATGAAGTGTTAATTTTTTTGCCTTTTTCTCTTCAGAGGGAGAAGGTGGAGCAACTGCTACTTGAACCGACCATTAATCAAGCAATTGTATGCGACGACCTGAAAAAGGTCTACCCGGGGAGGGATGGTAACCCTGAGAAATTTGCAGTGAGAGGGTTGTCCCTTGCTTTGCCTCAAGGAGAATGCTTTGGTATGCTTGGTCCCAATGGTGCTGGGAAGACTTCTTTTATCAATATGGTTAGTTAAATTTGATTTATCAGCAATAAACGTTTTTGGAAAATTCCTTACTTTTCTTTCTCTATCACTTCCTTCCTCTTTAAATATAAGCTGAATCTGAAAAATCTATTTAGTTTCTCAAGAGGAAAGAACAATTTTAAAATTACTTTGAAAAAAAGAGTATCTTTATCAATGAAAATTGCCAATTTTGTTGATCCTTAGAGATGTCTAAGTTGACACATAAAAGTATGAATCTGATTGGTTTTCTGCGAAATCCTGTTATGCCATGAATCCTTGTTTTTCTTTTGCTGGTGGTTTGCTCCTCAATTAACCATCATGTATTGCTTACAGATGATTGGTCTCACGAAGCCAACCTCCGGTACAGCATTTGTTCAAGGTCTTGACATAAGAACTCATATGGATGGAATATATACTAGCATGGGTGTATGCCCACAGCATGAGTAAGCTGAAACTTCCTCCTATTTATGTTTTTTAATGTAATATTAAATTAAATTTGTAATAATTAAGAAATTTTATATATTTTTTTCTTTTATCATTTTAGTTTGCTGTGGGAATCTCTGACAGGAAGAGAGCATCTACTCTTTTATGGCAGACTTAAAAATCTTAAAGGTTCAGCCTTGACAGAAGTAAGTCTACTTGAGTTTGTGATTGCAGAGAATGTTGGAACCTAGAATATGTTGCATCATAGTTGGAGCAAAGAGAGAAGCATACAATTCTTATGTGACAAAAACATTACATTGGGTAGTTAAAAGTTTGTCGTTCTTTATTAGTAATATACAGTTCTTGTGTATTATGTTTGGATGACATAAGTGTGTGAAACGTCATGAAGAGTACTATTAGTTTGTCATTTTTAAAGGAAATTGAACATCTTGTCAATGTTATCATAGTTTTATGCTCACTCCCCCTTAAGTATTCATGGCATATATATTTTTCTGTTAAAAGGGTATAGATCTTTAGAGGTATTGGTTTTAGTGTAGATACAAACTGAACCATTTTCTCTTAACATTTATTTATCTGTAAAGACAAGACTTAGGTAATTTTAACTTCCAATCTATTGATGCAGGCGGTGGAAGAATCGTTGAAAAGTGTAAACCTTTTTTATGGAGGAGTTGCAGATAAACAAGCTGGAAAATACAGTGGAGGAATGAAAAGGAGGCTTAGTGTCGCAATTTCATTGATTGGAGATCCTAAAGTAGCTTTCATTAAACTAATTTTTTCTTTCTCTAAAATGTTTTTGTTATGTTTTCTTACACTAAATGTTTTGTTTTTTAAGGTTGTTTATATGGATGAGCCAAGTACTGGATTAGACCCTGCATCAAGAAACAACTTATGGAATGTTGTGAAGCGTGCAAAACAAGATCGTGCAATCATTCTTACCAGTAATCACTCACTCTCCTCTTGCTTTTAGAAGCACATATACAGAGCTTGTTTACCTTTTGGTGATTAATAAAATCTTTGTTTGCACACTCTTTTCAGCACATTCCATGGAAGAGGCAGAAGTCCTATGCGATCGATTAGGAATATTTGTAGATGGAAGCTTGCAGTGCATAGGAAACCCAAAGCAGGTAATATTGCTTAATAATAATAATAATCAACTTCATTGGAAATCCAATTTCATGCATTTGCCATGTTCGTGAAGTGACACTTTTTATACTTGTGGTGGTTTGATCAAAGTTGAAAGGTAGGTATGGAGGAAGTTATGTGTTCACAATGACAACATCTGTGGATGATGAAAAGGGTGTAGAGAATTTGGTGCGAGGGCTTTCACCAAATGCTAACAAGATCTACCATATCTCTGGTACACAAAAGTTTGAGCTACCAAAGGAGGAGGTTAAAATAGCAAATGTATTCAAAGCAGTTGAAACTGCAAAGAGAAGCTTCACCGTTTCAGCATGGGGTTTAGCTGATACCACATTGGAAGATGTCTTCATCAAAGTTGCACGTGGGGCTCAGGCATTTGACACTTTGTCATAGCTTCATACTCTGCATGTACAGGATCAATAATGTGTATATATATATATACCCTCGAATTTTGTTAGTTTGTGGCATATTCGTTTTACACTGCTTCTCCCAAAATAAACTAAAATCTTAGCTTCTTCATTGTAAAACCATCTGTTTCAGAGATTTTCTTATTACTATTCGAAACACTGTAGGTATATATTTTTTTATTTTATGTAATTTTTTCATTATACAAAGGTTTTTTAGTATAGGTAGAAGTCATGTATTAGTTTATTTATTAGTGTGACTTTAAGATAGTATTGAGAGCAAAGTATAAAGACGTTATAAATAGAAAAATCTTTATTATATATTATTATAAACATATATATATATATATATATTAATATAAAGTAATTTCGTGCTTGTAAGTTTGGTACTTCCAGACACCATCTTTTTGTAACTGTTTTTTGCTTTATTTGGATTTTTTGATGATTTATATGAGATATTTTCATCTTTGATATACGTTGTATAAAAAAAATAGAAGCATGTTCCCACCAAAGAAAGGTTTGTTGTTGTTCTTATGAGAATATGTATGTTAACTCATGATGATATATAGTTGCTTGTTTTCCATTCATATTATATAGTTGGGGTGGATTCAGGTTGGAATCATGATGATGGATAATAATATAGAGGAGTTAGTTATTTTGAAGTATAAATTTTCCTAATTATATGGTTTTCATTCCGTCTCCCATACTTATTTGTATTTTTATTTTATTTTTGTTTCTATATACTTATCCTTAAAACAAATATGATTGTTGAGAGATGTTCATACTAATGTTATGTTGGATGAGCCCTTTATTAATTTTATTTTTTGAAAAAATTTCGTTGAACGATAAATGTTTCTATCTATTTTTTATTTTGTTAATTCAAAAAATATATAAAAAACTAAACGTAATAGTAATAACTGAAGTTTTGTTATGAATTTGTTTTGATTTTTTTAATGTTATTTTTCATTTGCTGCCTTTCTCTCCTTTTCTTCTTCTTGCAATACAATATTGTTACTTATACCTTCTAAACGTTTGTTGTAATATTACTTTCTTTAAAATAAAAAATTGCTCTGTTTTGCTTTTAATTTTAAATTTGGAATGTTAGAAGGTTTGATAGTCATTTTTTATGTCACAGGGGAATCTTCAAAACTTATTTATGCTGAATCATTTTGAATCACTCCCTCATAACAATCACAGTGTTCTTTTACAACTAAAGAAAAAGAAGCTACTAAAAAAGACTTTTTTATTCTAATAAAGAAGCTAACAATTAGAGTGTTTACTTTTTAAGATTTGTACGTGTTCTCACTTTTACACATGTCTTACTTTCACTTTTTTTTAATCTTACGTAGTGACTTGTGCTATTACCACCTCCATTACACAAGCAACAATTAGTTAATTTAAATTAAAATATCTAACAAAATATATATATATATATATATATATATATATATATATAACTTTGTATTATATTAAGAGATTGTCACCTGAAGATATTTTTCAACATCCCTAGAAATATCAATTGAAATATTTTCAATAAGATATCAAAATCCTAATACACATTCCCAACGCACAATTTAACTGATCCATGCCATCTTTTAAAAAACTTATACACATGAAATATATCTCATTAGAAACTGACATCCGTCATTCAATCATGATAGTTTTTTTACATCTACTTTTGATTCATAAACATCCTCTACCTTCCCATATTTTTTGTCTTACGGTTATACATCACTATTTAACTTACATCTTACCTAGACTGACACTTCAAATAACAACAATTATATGTCATCACATGAAAACAATATTACTAAAATAAATAAATAAAAAAAATACAAAAAATATAGGGGACTAGATCAAAACCTATATGTTAACAAAATCGAAACATATGTAGACTATACCTATACATAAAGATTTCTAAGAACATACTAAATGAAAGCCTATTCTCTATGAATAAATCATAAATCAGCCAACTTATCAATACACACATTCCCTATGAAAAATATGAGTAACTATAAACCTAATTTTTCCACAGTAATTAAGACAAGTATTTCATCGATTACGAAGCATCCATGAAACAGTAGTCATAACAGTAACAACACCACAAACCAAGGCAAAGTCACATTCAGCCATACATTAGTAAGCCCCATTTTTTGGGCTTCCTCCATATCATGTATAACTCCATAAAATTCAGCAACTATAGTAGTCTGAACTTCAAGAAACGTAGAGAAAGCACCAATAAACTCCCCCATACTCCCACGGAAAATACCTCCACAAGTAGCAAGACTAGGATATTTCCTAACAGCCCTACCAATGTTAATTTTAATCCAACCTGATGAAGGGAACTCTCATCTAAGAGAAAGAAGACGAAGAACTTTACTAGTACGAGTATTAATACCAAAAAACTTAATCACGTTGAAATCCAACATATGCCAAATAGTTTATGTGTTACAGTGATTTGAAAAGAAATCCAACATATTATTCTTCATTGAATCTTTACACAAATTTTCCACTAAACAAGTTAAATATTTAATTACCGAAATAGCCCTAGAAACATCAATCTTATCCTGAAATCTAACATAATTCCTTATACGCCATATCATCCAAATATAAAAGATTATCATGGCAAGCTTAATCAATTTAAGCAAAGGACTACCATCACTCTTAATAAAAGAAAGAAGATCATCCTTATTAGAAAAATGAGAAGTAAGAAAAATCTGCCGAACCCAACTCCAAATATGAAAAACATTAAAACATTCAAAAAAATAAATGTTGAATAGATTCCTCGTGTTTTTCACAAAGCGTACACATAAAACTTATATGCAAACCTTTATTCTGAATATGTTGATCTGTAGGAAGTCGCCTATGAAAAAAATTCCCGAGTACTAGAGTTTTGGAAGGTGAAATATATGAAGACCAAATGAAATTAGCCCAACCACAAGGAACTCATTGTTCCAAGAAAAAAGTCCTAGCCGGATTAAGAGTGAAATATCCAGACTCATCAAGAATCCAATTAGGAATATCCTGTTCCTCCCAAACCATGATATGATTAAAAAAAAGAGGCATCTTCTGTAAAGACAAAGGAATATTCCAATCACAATCAGTCCAAAACTGAGAGACTGTATCTGGAATGCTAACACCATTAGATAACCTTGCAATATTTGCTAAATAAGTAGTAGAACACCTTTATCATTCTAGAAATTAATAAAAGTACTTGTACCAACAATCAAAGAAGTATAATCAAGTATAGTAGAATAAATTTGCTTAATTATAGGCCAAAGACGATGAGGATCTATAAACCATTCTAAACTCGTATTTTGATATAAGAACCTTGACTTTCAGGAGAAAAGACCAAGACCTATTGATATAAGTAAAGTTCCAAGCAAGATTAAGAACCTGATAAGTACAAGAATCTCATTCATCCAAACACACTCCATTACATAAAGCCCTATCCGGTCTTTTATGAATTCTATGCAACCCTTTCCTTCCATTACACCAAGTATAACAAGGTCTAGTAAAAGACATAAAAGATCATTAATATTAATCCAATCAAGGAATTCATTACAAGAAACTTGATTAGGAGTCACCCACTTTGTAGTCATCCGTCAAGAGCACAACATTCAAATCTCTCATCATACACCAAGGTCCTGTGAAGAAACTAAGATCCTTCCACAAAAATCGTCGAACCAAGTATGTGTTAACACCATAAACACCTACAAAACTAAAGTATTTATCATAGAGAGGACAAGTTACAGAAATAAACTAATAATAACACAAAATTACTTAATTTATCATAATATTCGTTCAGTTTCCAAATTAATGATTTATAGAAAAAAAATGGTACTGCAAAACACTACAAATAATCTAGTTTTCAAAACTAAACCAATAATTTCTTACCTATGTAACACTACACTAATATGTAGTCGTACGTGTGTCAATGATACGTGTTCGACAGAGTTCCATAGCTTCTTACGTTGAAACTTTTTGCAGAATGATTCATGGTACTTCGGAGCCCTTATTAGACGTGTGGCAAATAGAATTGGATACTCTCGGTTTACATTGGACAACCATACCTATAAATTGCCTGCTAATGATCACGGAAATACACTCCATGGTATTGAAGGAGTTATGCATACTTTCATTTTCTGTTTACACTATTGATGGAATTAAACATAACAGAACAATTTGTCGGAATGTAGTACCAGGTGGTTTCATAGGGTTCGGTGATATTATATGGACAATAAAAGGTCACAAGGAAGACAAATATATAACATTTACCTATGACAGTCATGATAATGAACAAGGTACACTCTTTGACAGCTTACTTATTGCTACAAATTCCATTCTAACATTTATTTATTTTTCTCTTCAAATCACAAATTTGTAGGCTTCCCTGGAAGACTAGAAGTAACAGTGACATACATGCTACATGGCACAGACAAATATGGTGTGAAAATGATTGCCAAGCCAGTAGACAAAGCCACACCAGTGAACCTGGCGCAGCACACATACTGGAATTTAGGAGGCCAAAACAGTGGTGACATTCTGACACACGAAGTTCAAATTTTTGGGGTCAAAGATCACACCAGTGGACAAGAACCTCATCCCCACTGGAAAATTCGAATCTGTGAAGGGCACCCCTTATGATTTCCTTGAACCAAGGACAGTAGGTAGCCGAGTCAATGAGCTTCCTGGTCTGCATGACATAAACTATGTGCTTCATGGAAATAGCTCTAGACACTTACGGAAAGTGGTGACAGTGAGAGAAAATGTCTCTGGGAGGAAACTAGAGTTATGGTCAAACCAAGTTGGTCTGCAGTTCTATAGTGGTGGCATGTTGAATGGCACAAAGGGTAAGGTGGAGCTGTTTATCATAAGCATGGTGGCATGGCTCTGGAGACACAGGGCTTCCCTGATTCTCTGAATCATCCAAATTTCCCATCACAGATTGTTCATCCTGGTCAGACATATAAGCATTACATGGTCTACAGACTCACAACTTGCTAATTTTAGGATTCATTTCTTTTTAGCTTTAGTCATGATTAGAGGAAATTATTAAATAAATCTGTGTATCATTTTCTGTATTTATCAAGTGGATAAGAAGTTTGAGGAATAATCCCTTGGAGTGACCAAAAACAGAGTTTGTGCACATTAAATGACAAATAAACTTATCTTATTTACTAGACAATTACCAAAATATACTTTTAACAAAATTAGCTATGTTGACTCTTCTACACAAGAGCAAAAATTGGAATTAAAAAAAATAAAAACAACACATTTTTAGATTAGACCATAAACTTAATCAAACGAGAACATTTGTAAAAACACTATGCATATATAATTGTTGATCGCATAATCGATTATCTACATAAATAATAATAAAATATTTATAATAATCCATTATGTATAGACTATAATTAATTATAATTTTATTATTAATATTAATAATTGCACTATCAATATTTTATTAATAGTTATTTTTTTATATTATAATAAAATAAATACTTAATGTCCGACTCAAATAATTTGTGTATAATAATCTGTCAATATCCGAGTCAAATGATCTCTCTATAATGTTTACAACATTTTTGTTTGAAAAGTCAAGGGAACACAAATTGGAGATGAATAGGCTTAGGGAACTAGAAAGTTGTGACAACAAAAACAAGAACATTGCACTAAATGTTATTAATCAAAAGAAGGAAACAGATTAAAGAAAAACCAAATGAAAAGAGTGACTAAGAAAATCTTACATTGCTTGTAAAAATGTTTGGTAGATTTACAAAGAAAAAGAATAAGGATAGGAATTTTTTTCACAAAAATGGTACGCAAACTGAAAACTAATTCTAGTTCATTTAACTTTACATGTTTAGGACGTGGAAAATAAGGACATATCAAAATTAAATGTCCAAACAGTTAAAACAAAGACAAATTTAGTGACTAAAAATCTAAGACGAAAAATAAGACTAGAAAACCCTACATTGAATGTCAGGCCAATGATAAGACCTTTTTAAGTGCATCTTCGAAGGAGGATGAAAAAGTTAACCTCTGCTTGATGACTGGATATGGCTCTTCCAGAAATGTGCACTTGAAGACTAAAAAACTACTTTGGTACTTAGTGGTTGTTCAAGACACATGATAGGAGTTGTGGAGAAAATTGTTAATCTGAAACTAAAAACAGAATGTTTTGTCAGTAATGGTAATAACAACAATGGAAAAATTATTGGATGTGGTGATATAGGTGATAGTTCCTTTATTACTATATACAATGTACTTTTGGTTGATGATCTCAAAGATAATATGTTGAGTATTAGCCAACTGTGTGATAAAATTCACAAGGTGATGATGATTTGATGGATAACTTTACCAAATTAAACTTGAGAAAGAAAAACAATCAAAGTGGTTGAGATGATACTAATGTTAAACAAGAACTCCATAAAGATCTTCCCAAAGATTAAAGAATTCTTAGAGATCACTACTACCCGACCATCAAAGTTCTTTCCAAACCCAATTTTGTTGGACGAATGATCAGTTGGTCAGTCAATTTTTTTGAATATGGTATCAAGTACGAACCAAGGGACCCATAAAATCACAATGTTTAGCCGACTTTATAGCTGAGTTGAGACCAAAACCTGAGTCGAAGTATGACCAATGAACTTTGCATGTAGATGGATCCTTAAACATACAAGGGTGTGGAGTTGGGATAGTCATTGAAGGACAAAGAGGACTCCTCCTTGAGCGATCACTTTAGTTCAACTTCAAGACATCAAACAACCAGGTCGAGTATGAAGTCTACATAGCCGGACTAACCACTCGAGACATGGGTGTGAAAAGTGTAGTTTGCGCATGTCAGGAGAATTCCAACTTAAAAACCTTTTGTTACTATGATATTATCATAAGGTATTTGATACACTTTCTGAATTCAAATAAGTGAATGTCAAACATACACAATTTTGTTGGATGAATGATTAGTTGGTCAGTCAATTTTTTTGAATATGGTATAAAATACGAACCAAGAGACCCATAAAATCACAATGTTTAGCTGACTTTATAGCTGAGTTGAGACTGAAACTTAAGTCGAAGTATGACCAATGAACTCTACATGTAGTTGGATCCTCAAACATACAAGGGTGTGGAGTTGGGATAGTCATTGAATGACCAAGAGGACTCCTCCTTGAGCGATCACTTTAGTTCAACTTCAAGACATCAAACAACTAAGTCAAGTATGAAGTCTGCTTAGCTGAACTAACCTTTACCCGAGACATGGGTGTGAAAAATGTAGTTTGCGCATGTCAGAAGAATTCCAACTTAAAGACCTTTTGTTACTATGATATTATTATAAGGTATTCGATACACTCTCTGAATTCAAATGAGTAAATGTCAAACATATATGAAGAGAACACAATGCCCATGTCGACTTGTTGTCCAAATTGGCAAGCACCAAGAAGAAGAACCACCACCACTTGGTCATCCAACAAACTATTCTGGTACCAAGCATAGATAATGGCAAATACTTCTCGACCTCTGGAGATGAAATGTCGATGATCTCCATATAACATTTCTTAATAAACAACACATATACTGAAGGCCAGGAAAAATCAATGAAACAAAAGTGTGCCCAATATGTTCTTATCAGCCACAACCTATTTAGAAGAAAATATTCGCAACCCCTGCTTAAATGTGTGAAAAAAGGTTAAGTTGAGTACATCATCAAAATGTTTCATCGAATAGTATGCAACTTGCATTTCAAAGGAAGAATCATGTCAGCCAGAGTTCTTAGAGTAGGCTACTACTAGCCTACTATTCAAAACGGTTGTGATGAGTATGTGAAAAGTGCATAAAGTGCTGGAGTACGAAAATTTCTACACGCTAAGCTTGAGATACTACACCACATCACTTCCCTATGACCCTTTGCAATGGTAGGAATTGACTACTTCACAAAGTGGATTAAGGCAAAATCTTTGGCCTCCATCTCGACAAAAAACATCCAAAGATTTGTATAGAAGAATATTGTATGCCAATATGGCATACCTTATTAAATAAGCAGTGATAACGAACGAAAATTCTTCAACTAAGGTTTATTCGAGTTTTATGAAGGTCTTAAAATTCATCATCTCGCCAACTTGGTAGAGCACCCTTAGACCAACAGTCAAGTCGGGGCTGCCAACAAGGTGATCTTGAAGTAGTTGAAAAAGAAATTAGAGGTCGCTAAAGGAAAATGGAGAAAAGAGTTGTTTGAGATATTATGGGCATACATGTGCACATTCTAGTCAACGAAAAAAGAAACTCCTTTTAGTTTGACATACAAAACTGATGCCATGATCTTGGTAAGAGTCGGTGAAACCTCCTTAAGAAGGCATGTTTTCCACATGAACATCAACAACCAGAGCTTTCCCATAAGCTAGACTTACTCAACGAGTTGAGGGTCAAAACCCAGATTTGGGAAAATGATAGCAAAATGAGAGTAGAAAGGAGGTATAACTCTAAGGTTAAGCCGAGAGGTTTTCACCAAGGGGATCTCATTTGGAGGATGAGGAGCGATGCAATAAAAATTGAAGGAACTTAGGAAATAGAGAAGGATCATTTCGAATACAAAGTAAGGCAGATAATGGGATGCATCAACTAGATGACCTTTTTGGAAAAATAATTCTAAGAACATGGAATGTGACACATTTCAAGTTTTATTTCAATTAAGTTATCAAGATCTAATGCACCAAGTGCACTCTTTCCTCACTCAGTTTTTTTTCCATAAGGAGGGTTTTGACCGAGAAGATCTTAATGAAGCACAAATAAAATTATTTCTTATTCAAGTCTTTAGTTGAAATTAAATTTAGTTAACGAAGTTTCAATAAAAATATGTTGGCTTATGATGATTATGTTAAAGGAATCAAGTAAGGAAGTTTCGCAGCTGATGACTTTTTTACGACAAGTGTACCACGTCAGAAGTAATAATTTGTCTATTCTTCTTTTTCCCTTTCATCTACATTCTTTCCTAGAATCCTGAAATTAACACAAATTTGAGAATAAATCGTTCTTATTCAAATTATAAATAGCTATATTTAAATTCCTTCATCCCGCTTGACATGCTTTTCAAGTCAAAATCGAGAGCTTTTTCTTTTTTTCGAGATGAGGCATCTTGTTCTCTAGGGAGATTTATCGGTGACTATCAATTCAGGATCAGTCTCAGCTTTCTTCAACCTTTCATCCAAGGAAGCATTCGCTTCCAAACCAGCCTTTAAAGAGCTGGTGGACTCGACCAACTCTTGTTACAACTTCTTTATTTCAGAAGTCGAGCCCCTGGAGATCTCGGTACCAAGAACTCAGGTAAAGACTAGGGCCCAAGTGTGCATCTCCAAGCATGCAACCACAAGTTCCTCTGATGAAGCTGAGGCTATTACCTCCATCTCGATAGTTGTCAAGGATAGTTCTGAGGCTTGTGATTTTGGATGCAGTTGCGTGGGGTGACATTGAAGATATGAAAAACACCCATAGTAAACTCATAAAAAGGTAGACAGACATGAACATCTGAGAACAAACAAATACACATATAGAATAACTCATACGAAGTCCCCTTCTGACCATGACACATATTATTAATGACAATACATCACTCAAGAGAAACTATCCCCACTTCGACATCCCTTTTGAGCATTGGGATGCTTGTGGCATATTACTCTATCATTCATGGTCACTGGTGTACTTTGAAAACTATTGAGTGACTCGTGTCTGAACCCACTCATAGCCTGACTAGAGGGGGAGATCACTCTTGGCTTGCTTACCAATAAGATTCCCAGCTCAACCAAAAGCATTCACCTGACATTTTCCTACCCAAAGGCCGAATAATCCCCCACAATAGCGACCGACTAACCAGAATCCCCTTAGGAGCACCTACCCAAAGATGCCAACACACTCAAAGAGGAAGACATCACTAACCTTGGATATACGCGAACTCTCTATACTTAGCCACTAATTGAGTCAATAAAAAAAATGCAAGTGATCCTACTACTAAGGACCTACCTCTATTTAAAAATTTTGAAGTGCGAGAACCCAATCAATACCCCCCATTGCCTCGCAACCATCTAATCCCTTAATATAACGATCAAGATCACACCGAACACGGATCACAAAAGATGACACATCAAACCCTAGTCAAACCCATCATTTCTAGACTCTTTGTTATAAGACCTCGAGTCTGGGGGCTAGGTGAGATGATCGGGAACATCTCGATCAACCAAATTATTCAATCAAAGAAAAAGGTAAAATTATCTTTCAAAACACAATTAAAACTCTTAAAGCCAAAAGTATCAAGCTTGGAAGGCTAGTGTACTGCACATGGCCGAGACCATTAATATTCAACACCATTGACCTGATCGAGATCATGCTTGGTCGATGTCATCTTAGTAAACCACGCAAGCAGCAATAAGACCAAACAATTTCAAAAAATCTCGTCAAACACATATCAAGGACCGAAAGTGACAAATAAATAAAAAATAATTAAAATTGATGAAAACAAGTCAATAAGATTATAATGTCAAAATAACCAAAATTAATCATGAAAGTCGTGTTAATCCAAACCCACTTCGAACAATCCCCACCCACTTTTATAAATAGGTTCACATCTATACTCACAAAATTTACGTTTCCAATAGTGTTAATACTTCAACTACCCAATACTGATTTAAGTGAAGAATAACCTTTTACATCGTCCAGCACATACAATAACAATTAGCATTACTGATTACTTAATTATTTAGCTAGCGTCTAAGCTATAGTTATCCATTTCCACAACCGAGGCCATTGCTGTACAAATTATTGGGAGCCTTTTTCTATGGTAAATAGTATTAATTAAAACGACAGGTTCAAATTTGGGACGAATTAAAAATACATTATGGATCTAATATCTGCGTGTGCATAGAAAGAGACAATGTATATTTAGCAAAGCACGAACTCTGAAACTTTTATTTAATATCTAAAGAAATCGGGCTTCGCAAAAGAAGTAATCATGCATAGTGGACAAAAACCATACAAAAAAAGAGTGAAACGAAAAGGGAAATAAGAAATACACGACTACTGGATCCGCTCAGAAGTAGTGAAGTGCTAACTATGCATTATGCCATAAACTACCGACCTATTGCATAAGTAAATTTCTAATTATTGCAGCTTGTGCACTGTCAGTTGTTGCCAATAGCTCTGACAAACGCTCGCTTAGGTCGTCCACTTCCCTGTGTAAGCTTCTTATATAGTTGCATGTCTCTTGCAACACCTTCGAAGCTGAAACCTGAATGCATTCAAATATCTCACTTTGTTAAAACAATTATACTCTATATATTTCTCAAATTTCACAGTACACATATATTTTCTATGTAGAACCGTAACATTTTATGTTAGCTTTGCTTTTCGTTTTATTTAAGATGGATAAGAACTTTCAAATGCTTTGCGGGTAACAAAAGCCAGATGGGGTTCAAATTAACAAAATGTATATTTAATTTGAAGAAAGAAGTATTTCAGAAGTTCCATGAAAACCTATTCAATTTGGTAACTATCTCACCATTGTTTATCCTAATTAAGAATATCTATGCTAGGTCCAATGATGCGCTAAAAATTAATATCGTTTGTATTTACCAAAATGACAAAATCAACTCCTGCAACATAATGAAAAATCATGGTTTCACTTTGGGACAGCATCATGCCCCAACTGCTTCGTAGTCCTCACTCAATTGGATTATGATTCTTGAAACCATGAATTGAAAGATGCAGTAATATAAACCAACATCTGATGCACTGATACATTAAAGTTAACAACCTATCTGATTTGTTCCCATATCTGTGCATCATGGTTAACTAATTAACTTTGTAGAGCTTTAATTAGAGAAAAACTAGCAGTTAGGGGAATGTGAATGTGCAGTTAAACACGGAAAGAGGAAGAATCTTATAGAATACAGAAAAAAGAGAGTTAAATGTATGTAGGATGCACCTTATCTGAGCGCCTATCGCGTATCTCTGGAAGAAGCTGTTGCAACTTGGAGACAAGATCGTTGATCTGATCATCGGTGATATTCCTTGAACTACCTGTTTGCCTTGACCGTGACCTCCTGCTAGACATCTTATATTATTATATATAGATAACTCAACTACTTTTAGGTCTAATTCAGAATCCTAGCCACCAATATGTTCAGGGAGTTGGTAGTAACAATCAGTTATGAAACAAAGCTAGTGACGGTTGAGAATTTGAAATTGGTTGTAGAGATGGGATAACTAATTAAGTAGTCAAAAAAGAATTAAAAAGATCAATAGTGGATGGAGGTGGGGTTGTAGAGTGTGTAGAGTTATAGCTTGTGATGTTGGGGGATCGAGAATGAAATTAAGACAAGTAATGCATGGGAGAAAGAAGAGGGCTATGGTTATCTTTAAATAGGGTTTTGGAGAGAGAGAGAGTGAGAAGAATCAACTTTCTAGAGATATGCTATAATATCGTCCAAGAGTGTTCCTAAATTTGGGTTAGAAGTTTGAGAGCACCCTGTGCATGTTTCAAGTGAGAGAAATTGAACAAGAGAGAGAGAGAAAGAAAGCTTTGTTCTTTTGTTTTCGACCTTCTCAGTGTGTCAGCCTCTACACGCAATACCATGTTATCTAAAGATTTCCAACAATGCCATAGTGCAAAAAATTAGTATTATATTATTGGGTGTGCAGCCCGTTTCATAAAATAGCTTGGAACCTATTTAGCAAAATCTTGAAGACTCTTTTCCTATAATGCCCACAAATTTGTGTGAGCTGCGAGTGAGGTCACCTCTTATTAAAATAAGCAAATGATTAAGCAGCATTAGCAGCAGTGTAAAGTTTCATCCAAGATCTTTATAGATATTATTCATATGGGACAAGTAGACAAAATGGGGGAACAGCAAATTAGGGTAACGTGATCACCCAGAACTTAAGTTGACTAGTCAATGCTAACTCACTCCATCTATGTTTTTGATTGCTTAAACAAGGACATGGTCTTCCAGGAGTGTCTGGAATCGCTCTATTTCAATTTCCAATCGACTCTAAAGGAAGAAACAAAAGGAACGGCACAGCCATACCTGTGTTTGAGATATAGTCATAACATTTCTAATGTTTCCTCAAAAAACAAAGCTGCATATTCACAACAACAAATTACTCATACTTTAATTTGCAAGCCTATATGTAATTTGTGGATTAAGGTTAGAACTTTTGGATATTGGTAAAATGGAAAAAGCAGCAAAGAATTTCTCTTCATCTTATAATGAATGGTAGTTAAAGCCTGTGCATTATTCTGCAAACCTTTATTAGAGTTTGAGAGAGGCTGAAATTTGGTCATGAATTGAAACGCTTGATGCAGAAGTACCCCATATACTCTCTGCATAATGATTTTTTTGTCTTGTCCAAAAACATTGATCATGTTTACATTTTTACCGGAAGCCTCCACTGCTTTTAGTGTTTCATATTCGAATGTCTATAATTGTAGAGTATTATTTTGTAGCCACTTGTAATATTGTTTTCTTCTGGTAGTAGTAGTTGGAATGGATGTAGCAGAAGGAAAAGAATTGAAAATAAATAATTTAAGTATGTGTGTGATTTATACATAATAATATTAACTTTTTACCAATATATAGAGTTTTAAGGAATATGAAATTATTTATTAATCCCAAGAAAAATGATCATACATGGGCTAGTTTTTAGTTTGTGAGGGCCAGAAATAAATATCATACAAAAATTAAGAAATAACTCTAACGGTGGCGATATAAGCAGATTTAGCATGTTGTTAAGCATATCTCCTTTATTATTTATTATTCTTCTTTTTGTTAATACTTTTCTTTAATATATATTTTCTTCCTGGTCACCCATTCAAATATCCCTCCTTTTTCTTCTTCCTTTACTTGTTATTTGATCCCTTTTATATTTTCGACAATACTCTTCTGTTTTTCCTCTTCCATTGATTGTTTGACACTGTATGAACGTTCTTCTTCTGTGTACTATTCTCCAGTACGTCAATAGCTATGCTTCAGCATGTGAAGGAAGAAGAACGGCGGAGTAAAAGGAACAAAGAAAGAGAAAAAGAAACAAAGAGCATTGTCTCAGAAAAAGGAAAGAAAGAAGAAGTAAGAACAAGTGAGTGGTTTGGGTTTAGCCATAAGAGGATTTAGTTTTGTGGTTTTATATAAGAGCTGAAATATCTCTGAATTATCCCACTTTTATTTAATTTATTTATTATTGATAAAAAAAATAAGAACAAATGAAAAAGAGTAGTCATAAAGAAAGGTACACATAACAGTGAGAGGAATGAGGAATATGAAGCTCTTAATTCACAAAAAAAAAAAATTCTAGTTGCTAGGCGATGTAATACACAGATGGAACTTATACGTCAACCAAGAGTATTCACATGTCATGATGCTTTCAAATAGGTAAATATTAATTTCTTGATAGAAAGGGTCTCAATATTGCACATTTTATACCTTAAATATTTCAAAAGATAAGACATCTTTGATTCATTATAAACAAAATATGTATTTTTGTGATAACAATTAATTTTGTCATAAATAGTGATAAATTGTGACAAAAAGTTAAAGTGTGTGCTAATTAATAATTTATCACTAAAATGTGTCATGAAAGTCATGAACAGAATATATTAATAGATCAAAGATGAATTTGTGATACAACTACAAGTGTCATAACAAAACAAGTGTCACAACAAAAGTGTCAAAAAGTTGTTATAAAAATGAGATATTTATGTGCATTAAAATTAACTTTCTAGGGACCTAAAATATAGTTTTCATCAATGTTGTGGTGCATTATAACCCTTCAATGAAAGGTACAAGTTTAATAGCCACATATCAAGTTTTAAGTGCTCTAAGTAAAACTAAGGAAAGATTGTTTTAAGCAATAGTATACTAAACACAAAATTTTCTAAGTGTTTCACTTTAGACATACATGCTTATGTTCTTAAAGAGAATCTATGTAAGTTGATAGATTTACATTTATACTTAAGTTCATCGTGTTTCAACTATCGTCACTTTAAGTGATTGCACTTAAGTGACGATAGTCATGTTCATGATAGTAAAAAACAAAAGATGAAGAGATGAAACTTTTAATCATTATAACAAAATAATAACATTAAATAGAAAAAATAAGTAGAGAAAGAAAGAAAGAAAATATCAATTTATCGAATGAAGTGTACGAATAATGACATACAAAATATTTAAAAATTCTTTGGTGAAAGGTGGGACAACCAAATTCATAGATCTTTGCATGTTGTAGACTATTTTTCGAACCATGAATTGCATTATTCTCCTAATTTTAAAGTTAATAAAAAAAATGTTAAAATTGTTGTATTGCAATGTCTACAAAAGATGGTTGCTAACCCTGAAAAGTTTTTTTTTATCAGCAATAAATTAATAGAATAGTTAGAGACACTTAAGGGATGTCCCAACCCTTTTACAAAACCACTCTTAGTTAAGCAAACAACAATACAAAACAGAGTTAAAGTTTAAAGCAACCCAAGGAACTTGGTCTACACATAAGCCAGTAGAATAGCACACTGCAGTAATCAGCAGCTACTAGAAAGACGCGGAATAAGATTTCCCTCCCATCCCTTTTTATTAAAGGATACGGATACCAGAGAGTTATAGAAGGATCCTAATATTAATTGGGTGTCTTTTCTAATTATCAATTGTTTCTCTTTATAGAGGAGAATAATTTGGTGTCTTTTCTAATAATCAGTTGTTTCTCTTTATAGAGGGGAATAACCTTTATTTTGTCTTGTGTGTTATGATTTTAGTATTTAATTATTGATTCTTTTCTCTTTAGTTAGACCTAGAATGAGTGTACTACTTATATATATTCAGACCATTTGTTTTAATTTGAATAACAAGAAAGAAGAGATATTTATTCTCATATCATTTATCTTCAGTTTACTCTTTCGTTCATCTCTATTCTATTTTGTAATACTTTTCAACGTGACAGAGCTAGCTGCTTCTTAGTAACATCATATAAAGTCCTGAAAAGTTGTTTGGTATTTCCTTTGTTAAACACCGAACTTGGTGATAATCTTAGGAAGATCAACATGCAAAACTTTAAAATATTTATCATTCACGTACTTAGTTTGACATGTAGTGAACATAACTAGAATTTATTTGACACAATAAGATTTTAAATTTATCAAATTTTAATTAGTAATTAGTTATATGTAATTTTCATTTGTATTTAATAGCTAAAAATAAGTTGAAGAAATTATTTGAAAAAAAAAAACTATAATGTCATATTTAATGTTATGGCTACTTTAAAATTGGCTAAGAAGAAGGAAGACGGAAGAAGATGAGTTTGAACTTAGTGACTCATAATTTTATATGGTTTACGATCTACTTAATGTTTGATTAAAAAATTTAAATTGTAACATTGTCATTGATTATTCTTTCAATTTATTTAATGAGTATATCTCATATTTATGAGTACTATGATCTCACCATTTATAATATTGTAATAGTCTCGGAATTATAATTATTATTATTACTATATTGTAACCATTACCAATTGTATGATAAATAAAATAAAAGAAGGTGAAATTGGGAAGAAGAAAGAAAAAGAGATCAAAAAGAAGAATTTAAAAATATTTTTAAAAGGAAGCAAGTACTAGACAGCCATTATTACTTTTGTTGTATAAGGAAGCAACAATATAGTCATGTCTCAGAATTTCAAATTTCAGAATTCAGAAAAGAAGGCGACATAATAAAAGGTTTTAGTGTGCATGTTTTTAAAAAAATGCAAGTGATGGCTAAGCCCGTGGTCTAAAAAACAACAAAATTTACTGCTAAAAATATTAACTTCGAAAAAAAAAATGATTAAAAAACATAGAAATGGTAGTGTAGTTTTCATTTTTTTAAAAGAAATTGGCAGAATTAAAAAAAACACTTTTATAAACTTATGCATTAATGTTGGTTCTAGTACTCCATTTTGGGATTTTCTTATAATAATGATGATTATTAGTATTCTTTCTTGACATTTCTGAAAAACTCACTAAAGTTAACCACTAAAAAGTACAAGTAAATTCTTTTATGATTAAAATAAATTAGTTTTAAAAGCTACGTTTTACTCTTTTATAGCGTAACACTTAAATTGTAGTTCAACTAGTAGGGTTTTGGATTCTATTGAAAGCATCTTCTTGTAGCCAAATAATAATGGCTACAGAAGATCTTGTCGAAAATTCTTTTTAAAAGTATCACTGAAATAAAACAAAGATAAACTCATTTTAATTTACATTTTAAAACTAGTTGAGTTATAATTCCACTCTCGAGCAAGGAATCAATCTAAAAGAAACAATCTGATTGGCAGAAAAGCATGCCCACATGATCATAAATTCTTTCTTACATGGATACTCGTTTATGTAATCATTGTCTTTGTCTAATAATATATAGACAAAAAAACAAATAATTTTATAAATGTAGAAGAGAAATATATAAAAATATATAATATTCGCCTTGATTTATTATTTTTCTTATTCCATCTGCCTTGTCTTCCTATTCTTAGATGGTGTAAATTCATCTCCATATATACTCAAACTACGATTAATAAACATTTTAAAATTTCAACCATAATTACAAATTTGTGATATTTAAAAACTAATAATCGAATTAAAACTGTTTTAAATGTTTATAAGAATTGCAAACGATCGTTACAGTTATTCGTTAGTTTAAATATAAATTGATTTTGTTGAAATTAGTGCAAAATTTTATTGACACGCTCAATTTCATGTTTTCAACTCTTCAACTCTCAATGACTAATTACTTTTAATTTATTTAATTTAAAATTTCATGTATACAAAGTAAAGATTTAATTTATTGCGTTTTCGATTGATATTTAATTCAAACAGAATTAAAAAGAGAAACTAAATTTAGTAAAATATAACTCATCAAAATAATTTAATAAATAAATAATCAAGAGTTGTTGAATAATGAATGTAAAGATTGAAGAAATAGGTGAATCACAATTATGGAGTGTTGGGTTGGCATGTTCAATGAAGAAGAACATTTTAAAATGGAAGGAAGATTTTTCAATGAAATTGTGTGAATCAATAATTTTGCTTCTTTAAAACCTGAAGCTCAAAGTGGAGATGGGAAGGAGAAGCCATGAAAAGTACACACCACAAGTCAAATTTTGAGTTCTTATTAATCAGGTCTCTGCTGCTTCTCTTACAAAATTCTGGTTGCATTTTGCACAAGTTCATGGCTTTCTCTTGGCAAAATATGCTTTGATAGTCTCCACACAAAAATCAACCGAGAGAAAAGAGTACAAAGCGATATTTACTTTGTATCTTCTGTCAAACAACTCACAAATTTGCTGCACATCTTTATTCTTTGGAATTGGATGCAGGTTTGCTTTTAAAATACTTAAAATTTGAGCTTGGCTTGTTTTTTCTTTATGACACTACCTTGAACTTTACTTCTTTCTTAAGGAATCTGATCAGAGGTGATAAATTGAAGAAAAATAGAATGGTGTTTTTATTGTCTAATGAGGTCATCCATAATACTATTCTCACAGAGCATGCTTAATTGTGAAAGTTCTTATTGTCTAATGCATTTTAAAAGGTGCCTTGATTTGTAAGTGTGGTTATCATCAACTTGGCTACTTGGTATTGAATTAGGCGGGAACTGCAGACATTAACAGAACTGGGATCTTATTTAATTGCAAATCATGGTTTTGTGTTGCATCTGAGGTACGTAGGTGTTTCTCTTTTTCTGTCAGTAATATATAACTTTGTTCTTTAAATCTACTCTGCAGGGTCTATAAGAATTAGATAATAAATAAGTGTTTGGAAAGTGGTGTATGAGAGTTGGAATATCCCTTTTCCTCCAATGATAATTTTGTTTTCAGGATAAAAATACATAATGTGAGGAGTCAAATGCCATCTTCTAATTAAACTGTGGTTTGGCTTTTACTTGTATGGTAATAAAAACGCATGCAAGTTGATTGGTTTTAACATTATTTTTATCCTATAATTTATCTAAATGGATAAGTATCTACAAATAGAAAGACCCTTTGGCCAAATTGTAAGTCTTCTGATAAAGATCATAGTATGAAGCCATTAAAATGAACCTAATGCATGATGTAGTATACAGAAAGACAACATAGTGATGAAAAGCTTAAAATAATTTAGCATGGATCGTAAACTACCTAGGCACATTATTATTTAATAAAATTTGGGAAATCATGATATTCTAAGGTAGACATTAAGAAGAAAACAATCTACAGCTGCCTTTTATAGTACAAATCACATGAGATTTAAAAAAATATTATGAAAGGCTGAAAAGGTATAAGAAAAGGATGAATATGAATAGTGAGAAATTGTTGTGAAGGTGAGAGAAGAGTGAGCTAAAAGTTGCATGGAGATGAGATTGGTCAGCGTGCATCTCGGGGCACATGACCTTGGATCCAATTAACAGCGAGGACTGTGGTATTGGTCACGAGCATCTCTCATTTGTTTATTTCTTCTTTCATTAAAAATGAATCAAGGCTAAAGATATATCATGGTATGCGCATATGCTCTCTGTACCATTTACTCATTAAACTATATATCAAACCTGTTAAGTAATTACTCATTCACCATTTCTTAATTATCAATCTTCTCGAACTTGCTGAGATTTTGATCTGGATTCTCAAGAGTCGGTGTTCTGAACCACGTAACTGGCTCTGCTTTTTAATAATTCATCCGAATAATTGGCCCTCAACTTGATCAATCCATCAAATATTGCCTCATTAAATTAATTTCCCACCAGATTGCTTAGTATTTTACTGTACGTGTGATTTAGAAATACGCATCCTACCATGAGCTTTCTAGTAGTGTTAGGTACACATATATACAATGTCACCACTTCACACTCAAACGACAAGAACCACCTCCATTTATATCGTAATTCATGATGTCAAATTATTAACAAATATATTTTATTTCTTACTCAATCTTATAAAATCAATTTATAAAGTATGATTTGTAATTATTTAAATACTACAAAATATTTTTATATTTAGGATTTTCAACACATCTTCGTCCAATACCTGTCAACTTTTGCGTGAGATTATACATTATGAATAGTCTAATAGTGGGTGACACACCGACTCAACAAACTCTCATTAAGATAGACTTTAGATGACTCTGATATTATATTAAAAAGTGAACTTTAAGTTTAACTCAACCTTAAACCGACTTATAAGTGTATACAACCAATTCTACACAAATATCCAAAATCCTAGAGAGAGAATGGAGGAAAATGGAGGTTTTGAATAATCCATGGTATTCTTTCCATGGAGAAATGAAACTTTTAATTACTCCGAAAGACCAGGTAGAATGCGATTATTAGATTGTATTATTAGTTTTTTTTAGCATAAAAAAGTGGGCAATATATTGTGGCAATGTAGGATGGTATTGGTTTGCATAGGGTGATGGTTGGAAGAGTTGCAGAGTGACGAAAATAGTTAAAAGGGAGTGCACGTGTTGAGACTTAGAAGGAGCATCTTTATCTTCCCTCCATGCATTGAGGGAATAAAACAAATGCGTAGGAACAGAACCATACAATCAAAGAGTTGAAATTGAAACCCTTTTCGTTTAAGCTTCCGACAAAAGGTGAAATTATCCATCGGTGATTCCTGCGAACAAACCGCAGAGCCACAAACCAACAAAGGTTTAATTCCACATTTTTGTATTTGACAAGTTTCTAGGCTTAACTGAAGACACTGACTTCGCCCACTGCTTCTTCTTTTATGCTTTGCATGCAACTTCCTCTCAGCTTCTCGTAAAACTCATCATCATATATACACTGCCCTTTGATTACCACTTTATATGTTAGTGCAAGCTTTTACACCAGTTTAACATTACCAATGTAACTGCTCTAAATTATCTAATATTCTTGTTCTCAAAAGGGGGATATATTACAAGCGGTTTGTATATATATAGATAGATAGGAAGTGACCAAAAGTTATAAGGCATCATTTATAGTATTAAAACCTAAATGAGTATAGATCCATTTTGCCTATGTGAGTATGAAATTATTGTAAAATTATTATCAAATAGACTTAAGAATGTGTTTCATAAGGTTCTAGTGGTAAATGAGATGATAAGAAAAGGTGTATTAATTAAGGTTGATTTTGAGAAGACTTATGATTGAGTTAAATATGACTTTATTTTATATATGATGAAAAGACTAGGGTGAGTTTCAATCTTTGTGGATAAATGGACTAAAAGAACCAATGGAGCCATTTAATGTGGTTATATTTATTAATGAACGTCCAATTAAGGAATTTAAGTCTTTTAAGAATCTTAGGCAGGCGATCCTCTTGCTCACTTTCTGTTTTTGGTTGGTGCAGAAAGTCTTGTTGAGTTAGTGACACAATCGGTACAACGAAAATTATTAAGTGGGGTTATAGTGAGTAACAAGGGTTTAGAGATTGATATGTTGCAATTTTCGAATGCTACCATGTTCTTGTGTGGGATACTATTGAAAACATCCACTACAAAAAAATATTATTTAGCGATCGATTTTAGCGACTGAAATAAATAGGTCGCAAATTGTAACTGAAATAGCGAGCGACATCGTTTTTGTTACTAAATCAATGCAAATTAACAACCAATTTTGGTTTTTGTTGTTAATTTACACTGGTTTAGTAACCGAAATTCAATGGTTGCTAAATACAAATACATTACTACAAATTAGTCACCAAATTTGATTTTTATCGCTAATTTACATTGATTTAGGGATCAAAATCAAATTGGTCACTAAATACAAATATAATACTACAAATTAGTGATCGATTTAACGATCAAATTATAATTATTTTATTATTAAGATTATAATTATTTTATTATTATAATAATTAATTATAATTTTAATTATTAAGGTTATTTTTATTATTAATGTATTTGTATTTAGTGTTTTGATTATTATTGATATAGTAATAATATTAATTGTAATAATAATTATTATCATTGTTATAATAATAAAGATAATAATAATAATAATACACATCTCAATGGTAATTATAATAATAATAATACACATCTCAATAGTAATTATAATAATAATACACATAATAATAGTCAGTGTTCATAAATTTCATCTCTACTTAGAGGATTTGGATTAATTTCCTCTTATACATTCTTAAAATTAATAATATTAATAATAATATTAATGATAAAATTAATAAATAATATTAATAATAACATTAAAAATAATAATAATGATAATATTAATAATAATAACAATAATGGTAAAAGGAAAATATACAAAGCTAAAAAGAGAAGGATTCTTCTTCCTGCACCCCTACTTTTTTCTTCCGGCACCCCATAATTTTCTAAATCTCGAAACTGGCCTTGACCTTTTATTTGAAAAAGGGCATCGTGGTTACCAGAAATCGAGATCTGGAAGTGTGCTATGGATTCATCAATCCAGAACTTAATCATTTTTTTTTTCAGATGAGGGGGTGTTCTGGAAGCAAATTTTGCATAAATTATTGATTTCTGGATTGCTGAATCCGGAAGCCTAATTCTGTTATGGATTGGTGGATCCAAAATGTTTTTTTTTAATTATGGAATTCTGAATCCATAATGCATATTTCCATTACGAATTGGTGGATCCAGAATGCTTTTTTTGAATGATGAATTTTTGAATGTGAAATACATATTTTGAATTACGAATTGGTGGATCCAAAATTTTACCGGAAGTGTCAATTTGAAATTTTTCCAGATTCCATAATCCAAACTGCAAAAAAATAAATACAGTTCAAGTGATTTTTTGAATTTTTAAAAAGTAATAGGGACAGTTTGGTCTTTGCATAATATTGTATGGGTGCAGGAAGAAAAATGTAGGGGTGCAGAAAGAAACTGCCAAAATAGAAAGTTGGAATGCATCAACACTCACAAAATCTGTCCAAATTCGCAAAAAGCCAAGATGACACCAATGGATCTTGCTCAAGCGAGTAGAATCTCGCTTGAGCAAGATAGCGCCAGTTATGAGTGATATGAAATATTTTAACATCATAATTCACACTGGAAATATGTTTATCACGTAAAAGATTTTGACAATGATTCATTCTTATAGTTTCCTTACTACAAGTATCACTCCAAGAAAATCACGAAATATAAACCAATTTTAGAGACAAAAAATAATTAGTTACTATATGACTAAATTAGAAACTAAAATTGTTTTTGGTTTCCAAATTAGTTTCTATTATTGTTAAATAGTTTCTAAATTGGTATATAATTAGCTACCAAAGTTTTAATTACCAATTTTTTAGATTCTAATTTGGTAGGAAAAACTTTGGTAACTAATTAGATACCAAATTAGAAACCATTTAAAAATAATATAAATTAATTTAAAAACCAACAAAAAAAAATTAGTATCTAAAATGGTCTCTAATTTAGTAACTAATTATTTCTTGTCTATAAAATTAGTTTATATTTAATGATTTTCTTATAGTGTATTTAGATGATCTAAATTTTGGACATGAATGAAAACCGTGAAAATACTGAAGATAAAAATATTTAACCCATTAAATTAAGAGTACAGTTGAAAATAAAATATTATCTCAAAATTAAATATATATATATATATTATTTTTATTAAAAAAAAGGAGGATAGAAGTGCTTCCTGAATTCCTAAATTGAAAGGTTAAAACATCGAGAGAGTTTATAAGTAACGATGGGAGTAAAGTGGTTAGAAAGATATTTATAGATTCCCCACCAACAAAATCATCACATAATTATTGGAATCCAACGTTCGTCTCTGAAATATGAATTTGTTCTTAGTTGACTCATTTTTTTTCCTTTTGGGACAGGATGAGATGCTTTTATTCTTGAATGATAATAATTCATCTAGGTATTTTTTATTTTATTTTTCTCTTTTAGCTTTACCTGAATAGATATGATAATAATTGTAGGTTGGAGGTATCTAATAGGTAATTGGGTTCATACTGTTTGATATTTTCTTTCTATAGGGCATTGTCACTGTCTGGTTATGGGGGAAACGGAACCATATTCAAAATGCAAGATTATTCGTTTTGGTTAACTAGTCCAAGAAATATCACATCATAAAATTCCCATGCATTGAGAACCCTCTTTTTCCGAGTCATGAGCATGCATATCTTAGACACGCTTTCTTATTCCCATAGCAGAATATATGCAGAAGGGATTGAAACTTTTCCACTACGTATTCATTGTTTCAACTTCCAAGTTGGGATAGTAATCGGAATGAAATTCCCATGCTTTCATTTCAACTTCTTCACAAATGCAGACACGTTATTAAGAACCTTAAATAGTTGCTTACGCTTTTCATGGTTTCCCATGTTCGCTGCGGATCTCTTGCCTCCTCTAGAATGTGAATTTTAAAAAGATGAATTTTGGTAGAGAAATGGGAGTACCAAATCCAAATCCAAATCCAAATTTCCTAAAAAAACTCTAATAAGAGAAATATAAATTGTATTAATAATATAAAGATTGAATATAAGTGGACTAGTGATATTTCATTCGGGAGAGATCTTATTCTATAAATTTTACCAGGGTTCAATATTTGAATAAATCTTTGTTAAGCAAGTGAATGATTTCGTTATTTTGTGAGGATTGAATTGATTTCAAAAATGGAGGTTAAATTTAGTTCGCGAAGTTTAAAAAAAGTTTTGATACACCAAAAGAAAATTTATCGACGAATTTATGTTATAACACTATAAGAAAATCATGAAATAAAAATTAATTTTAAAATAAAAAATAATTAGTTATTATAGTGACTAAATTAGAGACTATTTTAGAAATTAAATAAATTTTTGGTTTCTAAATTAGTTTCTATTATTGTTAAATGGTTTCTAAATTGGTATCTAATTAGCAACCAAATTTAGAAACTAAATAATTGGTAGTTAAAACTTTGGTAGCTAATTAGATATCAATTTAAAAACTATTTAACAATATTGGAAACTAATTTAGTAATTATTTTTTTTTAAATTTTTAAAATGGTTTATAATTTAGTACTATTACAACTAATTATTTTGGTTTTTAAAAATTGGTTTTTATTTGATGGTTTTCTTGTAGTATAAATTTTTTATTGTTGGCCAAATTTACTAGAATTTGTTGATAATTGGTACAAATACAATCCGTCAATAAATTTAATAATAATAATAATAATACAATGAATTATTATTACAATAATAAGTAAAATAATACTAATTTTAAATTTAATAATATTATTATTAATAGTATTAGTAATAATAATATTATTAATAATAAAAATAAAAATATTAATAATAAAAATAATAGAAATAATAATATAATCAGAATAATTATTATTATTAATTGATCATTAAATACATTTAGTCTAGTGATTATAAACTTTTATAGTTAATTGACCTAGGTTCAACTCCATCAAAACGGTAATATTAACTTTAATAATGTTATAATAATAATAATAATATAATGTAAATATAATAATAAGTAAATAATAAATTATATTTTTCTGATGCAATTTACGCTTTCTTTAATCATTATAAGCTTTTTAAATAGTTTCTTTAACTAAATATATTTGAACTTGAAGTGTGAATAAACTATAAATTTGGAATATTTATTGTTCATCTTTCACTTATTAGACGCTTATTAGACGTTCAGACTGTATTGTTCGAAATAGAAATATTAAGATGTCTCCTAAAATATCGATTTCTACCATATTTATAAAAAAAAATTATCATTAAGATCATACTTTGATAGATATTAACATTTCAAATCTATTCCCAACATTCAAATATGTTAAGCATTATCATTTGGGTCAGAAACTTATAAGTACTTTCTAGTCAAATCTAAATTTCGAGATCAAGGCGAACTAGCATTACTAATAAAATGATAATACCAATCATCAATTAAAAACATAATATTATGTTTACATATCACCTCAATACATAAGAGTTTGAACAGATTACTGCTAATCCCAAAGGTAGAATTAACCACACATGTTGGCTATTATAAACATGGAGAACATGAAAAAGAAGATTCCGGATGTTTCTCCTTGACGATTGTCTCTTCTAAGGTTTCTAACACCACCTATTCTCCCAATTGGATTACAATTCACTCAATGGTGTTTTCTTCTCAATCATGCACACTAGGGTTGTGTCTCAAACCTCCTATTTAACGTAATTTGCATGGGCTAAGTATGTTCTCGCTTAGGCGTTATTGGGATCGTGTGGGTAGAAGCACGAAAAAAGGTTCAACGTTACTGGAGCAATCTCGTTTGGGCAAGATTGAGCTCGTTTAAGCGAGATTCTCTGGGGGTTTCTGGCTTAGGCGAGTTTAGGCGAGCTTTGGTGAGTATTGGTGCGTTCCAACTTTTCCTTTTTAGCTTTGTATATTCTCCTTTTGTCCAATCATCTCCATTCTTCCCTAGAATCCTAAAATTAACACAAATTTGGGAATCGTTCTTATTCAAATTAAAATCACAAAATATGTAAAATGGTATAATTTCATAAATTAAGGGTTATTTTATGCTTATTTTATCAATTAATATCCATAAGTACTTGTATTTTAATATGAAATATCACTAAAATCTGGCACTTATCAACAACTGCATTAAAAAACATTTATGATTAATATGGAAAGTGTTTTTGATTCACAAAACATTGAAGCATATGGTGTTTGAAATTTTCATATTTCTTTGTATTACATAATTATTTAACCATTAATCTTATTTAAAAAATAGTGTTTGATATGATTTAAGAATATCAAAAAGGATTCAAAAACATAGGAGCAATGTCATAAATCATTCTATGAATATAAGAGTTTAGTATGGCTACTTCCCTGATGTAGTAGACTGTAAGTAGAAGGTAATAAGATCATCTGATATGTGTAATCTTCAGTGATCATCTTATGTGCTCATAAGCTCTGTTTAGTTGGTCTTTTCTCGTGCTTAGAGATCGTCTTCCTTGTAGTGCCTAAAGGGATTTTCTGACAAGAATGTTAGATGTATCCATGAGAACTAGACTTTTCTAACGAGATCTTCCTATGTAGATCGTTTGATTCAATTCTTTGAGATTGTTTGATAATACTCATAGAGATCGTATAATCTATTCATGTGAGATCGTCTGATGCGTCTTTTCTCATTTGAACTATTTGGTTGGACAATATTCCTTCTTTATGTGGTATCTTTATAAGTTCTTAGATATTTGTCCAACATTGAGACCAAGATTAGATTTTCTGTGTTAAGTCAGTAGACGATCCAATACCCATCAGATGATCTTTTACTATGTGCTTTGATGATAACAAACACACTATAAGATGTAAGTGTTCTAAACAAGTTATTAAGTGTGCATCAATTATTAGAAAGACATTACAAGGTCTACTAGCACAAGAACTTGTTAACATGTCACACAATGTGTGAAATGATATGTACAATCAAACGTCACAAGGCTCATGATAAAACGCATTTACAAAGAGTAGACGCATACATCAGACGGTATGTGCAAAGCGTTTGACGAAGCCTAAATACGTTGAACGTCCATACAAGCAAGTGTACACAAAACACACATTCCAGACGATCTAACACATAAGAGAGTGTCTATCTTTGACCTCCATATTATTTAGAACGTCTTTTTATTTTGTGTGAATTAATCTTTAAACTTGTTTTGATGAATGAAATTATAACATAAAGTATTTTTCAAATAAGATTTTAAAGATAAATTAAGAGCATGCTGAAATGATAAATATTTGTGCTTAAAATGCACTTGAAAAAGAACAACATTTCTATGGAAATTAAGTTAATATTCTGTGATGCAAAATTATTTTAAACTGTATTAAGTAGTTAATATTGGTTTAGAAATAATTTTGAAAAACAAATATAATTGAATATAAATAAAATGTTTTTCAAATATGTTTAAATGTTTCAATCTGTATTAACTGAGAATGACTATTTTATTTACAAATTAAGAAACCATTTGAAATAATATTCTTTGAATTGGAATTAATAGATAATTGGTGATAATTAAAAGATAATAGATCAGTGGCATATTTATGCAATTAAATGAATATTTGATGCAAAATATATTTATAGGAATATAACTTTCAATTAAAAATGTGATAAGAAATATATCAAGAGTTTCCACTAGTGATGACTAAATGATTAAACTAAATAGAGTGATTTACGCAATCACATGCAACAACCAAACTCATCGAGCATTAATTATAAATTACATTTATGAAGATAAAATTAAGAAAGTGTAATAAGGGAATTGCCAATCAATCAAGTCGCAAAGCTCATTGTGAATATTTGAAGTTTTCTTGCAGAGGATCTGAAGGAAGACTCAAGATTCAATCTAGCAATATTGTTGGATAAAGTGATCAAGAGTAGCAATGGACTTTATGAGAAGATAATATACATTACAAAAAATGATTTGAAGAGCTACAGCATGATCAAGAAACAACAAGAATAGAAATTCGAGTTACCCAAAATAGTGTCTGACACATGACAATACGAGAAGAATGCACATTCCTAATTGAGCATCTAAACCGTATGGAAAGAGGAAACATGCAATTCTGAATTGGATAAAAGCTTCAAGAGATATATTTGAATCATTATAGAGACTTTTCAAATTCATATATATTTAAGACGCATTAAGAAGATCATGATCATAAGATTACTAATAGAGCGTCTAAAAAGAAAATTGAAGTTATTGCAAAGCAAGATTTGCACAAAGAATAATATCCTCATAAAACCACTACAATCAACAAAGAAAGAGAATTTGAAGAGAGAGATATCTAAGAAATCAAGTGAGAAAGAAACATTAAAGATGCATGTCAGAACTTTCTATTCTTAGCGTTTAAAGGAATAGAGTTGAAATGGAGAACAAAAATAAGAGCACATTTAAGATACACTTTCAAAAGTTCAAAACCACACCAAGTTTAGAAGGAACTCAAGAGTGCATTGATGCATATATCATATGGCAAAGATGTGCACATACTTTCAAAGCAAATGTTTCCATATCAAGTGTCGACTATATTTAAAGTCATATCAAGGTGAATAATTTAATTAAAGATTAAGTCACAACAGTTATGAATTATCAATGTTCGCATCAAACATCTAAAAGGAAAAAATTCAAATTGTTTCACTTACTCAAAGATGCACAAAACCTATTCAAATAAGAAGTTGCCATATTGAGCATCTAATAATGAGCATAAGATGATGAACAATACAATATGGTGAAGGAAATTATTGAATATATTCAAGATCACAATCTTGAAATATTAATGTTCACATTGGGACTAAAAGAAGGAACAATTCAAACTATTTAAAGTCCAAGATGTAGAGGAATCAATCTGAGCAAGAGTGTCTATATCCAACGTCTAACGATCATGTGAACAAAGAGAATAATTAAAGCCTTAATGGTCTTAATATGAACACTATATAAAGACCTTGAAGGTAAGAAGACACACAATTACATGAGACAAGATACAAAGCTTACGTAAGTGCATTCATATTCTTAGTGTGTATAGTCTTTCTATGAGAGAATTTTGTATATATGCTTTTAAGAGCATTCATTATTTAGGGAGTGAGTCTTTTATTGTAAATCATTCACTATGTAAAGTTTACCCTGTGAGCTTTCACTATTTTCTCTTTTGTAAATAGGTTTCTCACCTGTTGAGAGGTCTTAATCTCCCCTTGAGATTAAGACTAGTTTCCTAAAGAGGTGTTTAATTCTTGTTTCCTGGAGAGGTGGAGAATACTTTTGTGCCTGGAGAGGTGGATAATATTTGTGTACCTGGAGAGGTGTAGAATACATGTTACGTGGAAAGGTGAATAATACTTAAGGCTCTTAAGCAGTGAACTTAACAGGACTTGATGTACACCTAGTATTTTGTGTGAACCAGTATAACTCCTTGTGCATACTTTTCTATATCCCTCATCATTTATAATGTGTTTTACATTTTAGTTGATCAAAAGCGAATTGGGTTCAAGCTTTATTCAACCCCCCCCCCCCTGGAGCCAATTGTACCTATTTTTGTTCCTCAAATAGTTTCTTTATCTGAATGCACTTTGTCCGTTGAGGTTTGAAAATTTTCTCCACTTGAATATCTTCTCTTCAGTATTGTTCATTTCCTTCTTCGTGGTAGACACTCAAAAAGGAAAGTTTAGATATGTGTCTTCAATGAGTTTTATCACTTGTTTGCACCTCTAATAATTTTTATCTCTAAATATCTTCGTTCATATCTCATTGACATTACTTTGCTCTTGATATGTATAAATCTTTCTCATCAACTTCATATGTTTCCTATTAAATTTTGAATATAGAAACTTTGTCTATAAAATTTAAATGCGTCTTTATGTTACTATATCAACTTTAGAGAATATCAGTGAAAATTATAATTAACAAAATAAATCATGGGTATCACTCCAATAATATCTTTTATAAAACCTTGAATTATCAATATTTTCTATTCTTAGATATTTATCTAGAAATTCATTTTCAAAAACATTTTCCAAGTTTATACATAATTTGATCATTGACGCCTAATCACATTTAACCTAGATATGTTTCCACAAAATATATTTAAAATTGTTTTATATAAAATACACGTGTGCTCTATTTTTCGAAAACTTTCAAATAAAACATTGTTCATTCGAAAACTTTCCAAGACAGTTTAAAACTTAATTGTAATTGTACTCGAAAGCATTTAAAATCAATATGAAAAGTGTTTTGATTGAAAAAACATTGAAGAACATGATATTTGAGAATTTAAGATTTTTCCGTGTTATGTTTGAAACTTTCCAAGATCATTTAATGGTTTATCTTATTTGAAAATAATATTTGATCGTTATAATGTCTCACATATGTATTCTTCTCTAAATCATTTGTTTGGACAATATTTCTTCTTTAACTATTAATTTTATAATCTCCTAGAAATTTTTCTAATATTAAGACCAAGATTGGATCGTCTGATGTTCTTTTTTCAGTGAGCATGTGCCATTTTTTCATCTAATAGTCTTTGAAGTGAAGAAAAAAACAAAATTAATAAAATTGAATTAAGAAACTTATTAATTAACTAATAGCAAGTATAAAACTTAAAGATATGAAAAACAAAATGCACCAAAACTTATACTTAGATTGACACAAAAAACTTTTCACAAGAATTTTCACTACAAGAAAAATCCAATTTATCTACGGAATAAATCCGTAGGTAACAGTCAAATTTTGTAGGTAAATTAACATTACCTACGGATTACTCACGGACAAAAATCTGTATGTAATGTGAACGTCGGTAATTTACCTACGGATACTGTGTTCATGGGTAACGAAAACAACAGTTACTCACCAACTGTATTCCGTAGGTAATATCCACCAACTTCAGTATGTATGTAATGTTAAAATACTTTATTTTTAAAATTTTAATTATTATTTGAATTTTTTTTTATTTTCAATTATTAAATATTATTAAATATTTATCAATATTATTAAATATTATTAAATGTTATTAAATATTATTAATATTTTTAAATATTATAAATAGTGTTAATATTATTAATATTATAAATAATGTTAATTTTATAAATATTTTTATTAATAGTATTTATATTATTAATGTTATTATTATTAATATTATTAACTTTTTTATATTACTAATATCATTAATATTTTTATTATTATTAATATTATTCATATTATTAATATAATATTAATTATATTATTTAAATTATTATATTAATATTATTAATTTTATAATATTAATAATATGTATAAATTAGTTATGGTTATTATTATTTATAAATATTAATTATGATTTTATAATTCTTTATATTATATTAATATTTTTAATATTATGTATATAATTATTATGATAATAGAGATCTGTGAGTGAGTTTGTAGGTAATAGAGATTTGTGGGTAATAGTTGGTAAGTAATAGAGATCTGTAGGTAAAAGTTGGTAGATAATAAGATTCGTGAGTAGTTGGTAGGTAATGTTGAATTTATCTACGGATTCAGAATATGTGAATAATGTCCGTAGGTAATTCGTAAGTTACTGTAAAAAATAATAAATTTACCTACGGACTCAAATCTGTGGGTAAAAATCCGTAAATAATACTAAATTTTTTTTAGTATTAGTTTTGTCTTTCATTAAAAATAAAAACACTATGCTTAATGTAACTTTACATGAGAATAAAATTGTGGTGTTTAAAGTTTGAAACTTTTGAGTTATAGAGACATTATTACAATGCAGTGCATAGGTGATGCATAATGGTGTAGGATTGGATCAAAATCATCAATGTTTTTTTTTTGTAAAATTTAGATGTTTTCATTTTAGATTAAGTCGGAATTATTATTCTTTTCACTTTTTTTTCTTTTCAACCAGTGTTTAATTTTTAAATTCTCACCATTTAAAATAATTAAAAAAAATAAGTAGAATGAAGTTAAATGAGTGAATAAATAAATCATTAGTTTAAAAAGTCATTTAATCTTTAATTATTTAGAATTTATAATAATAATTTCATAAATTTAAAATTATGATGATAATCACTTAATATATGTTATTATGTAAAACAAAATTATCTGTGCACCATAAAAAAGCGCAAATGTATGTATGAAAAATTAGATCAAACTAAAATATAAACACTTACCAACAAACACTAATTATCTTATTATTAAGTTAGTTTATATCCAATTTAATTATGTTTTAACAAAGTTTATTTACCATTGAAACATGATTTAAACAATACTTATGCAATCACTGTTACAATTTTGTTTGAAACTTTTCATGGTGTATATAAAAGACCTTAATGGATAAAATAATCCAAATACTAATATGATAAGATAATTATAAAATTCATAAAACTACTTATTTTTTATTCTACTTGATAAGAGACATATTCATCCTATGTTAAGCTTTAATAGTTTTCATGGTTTTGAAATTTATTATTTATTAGTATTATTCTTTAAGACATATAACTGAAAATATAAAAAATATAGATTAAACACTTACGGGAAAAATATTATTCATGTAAAATAAAAAAGTGATTATACTTTGTAGGACACACCTTTTATACAAATATTATATTTATGTAATTTATCTTAAATTACTAGTTTATCACCTTCCATTTAATGTTTTTAGAGATACTCTACGACATTGAGAAGTCAATTTTTTTGACAATATTAACTTTTTCACACTATTTTATGAGAAAACTGTGACACTCTCGAGAGTATCAATCCTCGTTACATCTTCCAATATTTTTTGTCTTTTATAAAATAAATAAAATAATTAATTGCATCCATAAAAAATCCATAACAACAAATAAGATTTTAAAACCTAAAGTTTATCATGTATGAGTACGATTGGTGAAAATTTTGATTGAGGAGAATAAGTTCAAAAATTTGATAATGAATTAATAACAATTTCAAATAACTTAATCTTAGTTACGATGCATGGAAATTGTACTTCGAAGAGAGTGCAGATAGTCATAAAATACAAATGCTGTGAAGAAAAAGTGATCATGTATAATGTACATAATAATATTTACTCTTTCAAAATAAAAATAAAAAATTATTTAGATCTCCTTCTTCTAAGAATTATAATTATTACATGAAAAATAAATAAATAATTAAAGTTATCAGAATTTTGGATATGGAGAGGATTAAATTTATTTATTTAATCACATAACAAAACTAAAAATATTATAAGAATAAATGCACTATTAATACCATATTAAGTGAGAAAGAAAAAAAAAATCATTTGAATCAAATTTGTAATTTATATAATATATATATATAATAATTTACTGAACAAATTTGAACAATAAAAAATATTTAATATATATAATATTTAGCTATATTTGATTTTAATATATATATATATATATATATATCATGTAAAGCAATTTTTTCTGTGCACCGTGAAAAATGCACAAATGTATACATGAAAAAAAATTTAAAACAAACTAAATTATAAACACTTACAACTATTAAGTTAGTTCTTATCTGATTTAATTATATTTAATAAAGTTTATTTACCATTCGAACCTGATGTAAAAAATACTTATGCATCATGGTTATATTTTTTGTTTAAAAACTTTTTATGTTGTATATGAAAGGCCTTAATGGATAAAATACTAATATGATAAGATAATTATAAAATTCATAAAACTCAATTAAACATTTGTATATTTCAAATACTTCAAATATTAATATGACAAGATAATTATAAAATTCAATTAAATATTTGTATCAACAATTCTAATAGTTGACTTTTATGTGTTCAATTATATATGTTCAGAATAAATTTGCAAATCTAGGTGAAATTACTACAAATCTGAAAACTGAATAGAATCTTAAAAAATTCAATGAATGAAGGACAAAAACATGAAGACAAGTAATGAAATTAAATTAAGAAACTTATTAATTAACTAATAGCAAGTATAGAGTGAAAAACAAAATGCTCCAAAACTTATACTTAGATTTACAAAAATAACTTTTCACGGGATTTTGTTTTGTCTTTCATTAAAAATAAAAATTATGCTTAATGTATCTTTACATGAGAATAAAATTGTGGCCTCTAAAGTTTTGAACTTTTGAGTAATAGAGACACTATTACATTACAATGTAGTGCATACGTGATGCATAATGGTGTAGGATTGGATCAAAATCATCAATGTTTTTTTAAAAATTTAGATGTTTTTATTTTAGATTAAGTCGGAATTATTATTTTTTTCACTTTTTTCTTCGACCAGTGTTTAATTTTTAAATTCTCACCATTTAAAATAATTGAAAAAAATTAAGTTAAATGAAGTTAAATAAGTGAATAAATAAATCATTATTATAAAGAGTCATTTAATCTTTAATTCTTTAAAACTTATAATAATAATTTCATAAATTTAAAATTATGATGATAATCACTTAATATATGTTATCATGTAAAACAAATTTGTTTGTGCACCATAAAAAAGCACAAATGTATGTATGGAAAATTAGATCAAACTAAAATATAAACACTTGCCAACAAACACTAATTATCTTATTATTAAGTTAGTTTATATCCAATTTAATTATGTTTTAACAAAGTTTATTTATCATTCAAACATGATGTAAACAATACTTATGCAATCACTGTTACAATTTTGTTTGAAACTTTTCATGCTGTATATAAAAGACCTTAATGGATAAAATAATCCAAATACTAATATGATAAGATAATTATAAAATTCATAAAACTCAATTAAACATTTGTATCAATGATTTTAATAGTTTAGTTCTGTTTATAATATTTAAATTTATATGACATTGCAAAACTAAATTTAAAACATGCAGTCTGAGTTACACATAAAAATAGTTAACTGCATTCCCAAAAATAAAACACAGACAAAACACAGTTATTCCAAACTACTTATTTTTTATTCTACTTTATAAGAGACATATTCATCCTATGTTATGCTTTAATAGTTTTCATGATTTTGACATTTATTATTTATTAGTATTATTCATTAAGACATATATATCTGAAAATATAAAAAATATAGATTAAGCACTTACTGGGAATAAATCATTCATGTAAAATAAAAAAGTGATTATACTTTGTATAATATTATATTTATGTAATTTATCTTAAATTACTAGTTTATCACCTTCCATTTAATAGAGATACTCAACAATATTGAGAAGTCAAATTTTTTTATAACATTAATTTTTCACACTATTTTATGAGAAAACTGACTGATACTCTTGGGAGTATCAATCCTCGTTACATCTTTCAATATTTTTTTGTTTTTTATAAAAATAAATAAAATAATTAGTTGCCTCCATAAAAAATCCACAACATTATATAAGATTTTAAAACCTAAAGTTTATCATGTATGAGTATTGGTGGAAATTTTGATTGAGAAGAATAAGTTCAAAAATTTGGAAATGAATTAATAACAATTTCAAATAACTTAATCTTAGTTATGATGCATGGAAATTGTACTTTGAAAGAGAGTGCAGATAGTCATGAAATAAAAATGAAATAAAAATGCTCTGAAGGAAAAGAGATAATGTATAATGTGCATAATAATATTTACTCTTTCAAAACAAAAATAAAAAATTATTTAGATCTCCTTCTTCTAAGAATTATAATTATTACATGAAAAATAAATAATTAATTAAAGTTATCAGAATTTTGGATATGGAGAGGATTAAATTTATTTATCGTAATCACATAACAAAACTAAAAATATTATAAGAATAAATGCACTATTAATACCATATTAAGTGAGAAAGAAAAAAAAATCATTTGAATCAAATTTGTAATTTATATAATATATATATATAATAATTTACTGAACAAATTTGAACAATAAAAAATATTTTAAATCAACTAAGTACTTAGTGCCAAATTGAATTCTAGTTTTAATTTTGCAGCGCTTTTCTTTAGGTTAGGTTTCCAAATTTGAGTTCTTACTATCTTTTTCAGCTTTAGTTACTTGTTTTGAGTCCTTATAATTACTCCTTGTTACATTCTTGAGGTGAATGCAATTCAGCTTTAGTTACTTGTTTTGAGTCCTTATAATTACTTTTTGTTACATTCTTGAGGTGAATGCAATGGTAAAATTTTGGTCTTGTTGAGTTGAAGCTAGCTTTTTATTGATGAATTATGATAAAGGCCAAAAACGAAATGCTTACATGGAGGGAGCAAACTACTGAAGATTGAAAAGAGAAGACTAAACACTTTTGAAAGCCTAGTTTATTATTGTTTAATGTTTTTAAGTATAAATTTTAAATTTTATTTAAAAATATGTTAAAAGTAATTACTTATGAGTTTAAGTGAATTTTGGTGATATAATTGGATTATTTTATAAAGTTCATATGTGATGTGATTGAATGGTGTATTAATGTGTTACGTGAAGTATGAAATGATGCGAAAATGTGACCAACACATAGTATTTTTAAGAAAAAAAAAATATCATGTCAAGATTGTTATTATGGTGTATTGATTTGTGAATGTCCTTTAAATGAGACGATCTTGACCCTACTAATATAATGAAATCACATAGATAAAGTTATTCAGTTGGTGAGAGTCGAAAGAGGTTCATATGACTTTGTCTGTGGTTTGAAATATAATTTGGTCTTTCAGGTCATATGAATTTATCCTATCATATGAGATAATGAGATATTGAGATGATTATGCACATGGCTATGTGGATTCACAGTGGTCATATGAATTTATCCTATCATATGAGATAATGAGATATTGAGATGATTATGCACATGACTATGTAGATTCACAGTGAGTGTATGACAGGTGCAAGTCGTTGGATGCTAATTTCAATACATGACTATGTGTTGTGAGTTAGTAGAAGTCTGACATGAGAAAGATGAATTATGATAGACAGTTGATGGTTTTGTGAAAAGGTATGAGAATTAATGACTTTATGTTAATATTTAAAGTAATATTTATATTCAAAGTTTTAAAAATAACTAATTTACCCAGTTGTTTGCATTGTGTTTTATTTTTACTTTTATATGATGATCATGTATTTACATTGGAACATATGATAATACATGCGATAGAGCTTCCTAGTGACCAATTGGAGGATGAAAATATTTTATTTTGTTTTAAATATTTTGTTTTTGTCTTATGTAAATATTTAAAATCTTTATAAAAAAAATATATTTTGAAACATTGTGTGAAAAAGTTATATATATATATATATATATATATATTTATTTTGATATCTTATTCAAATTATGTTATTATACATAATAAAATAGAAATATAATTTACCTACGGATACTTGTCCATGGGTAACGAAAACAGCAGTTATCCACCAACTGCAGTCCGTAAGTAATACCCACCAACTTCAGTCCGTAGGTAATGTTAATATACTTTATTTTTAAAATTTTAATTATTATTTGAATGTTTTTTTTTATTTTCAATTATTATTTACAAATATTATTTTTTGCTAATTTTTATGATTATTATTGACAATTATTATATATACTATGACAATTATAATTAATGTTATAACTAGACTGCAGCAGGTGGAACTCGAAGTTTTAACCATTACACCAGTCAAGTTCTGTTGTAAGGTTATGATTATTATTATACTTATGAGTATGATTATCAATATTAATATAATTAATAAAATAAAAATTAATAACATTATTTTATGTTTTTATTTTTATTATTATTTTATGTATATTGATATTTATTTAAATTAAATATAGATTTATGTGTATTCATATTTTTTTTTTTCATAAACTTATGTGTATATGTATTATATAATATTTGACAATGTATTTGTATTTTATAGTATTTGACAATGTCTGTGTATTATTTGACAACACTACACTTGTGTAGATACATATAAATTTATGAAAATAAAAATAAAAATATAGATACAGACATTGTCACACTTGTGTTTTTACTAATTTTATAATATTTATGTTAAAAATCATATTGAAAATTTAAAATTATTAATAAATCAGTTGGATTTGAAAAAGAAATCAAATCAAATCAAATTAAATAATATTTTAAACTGTTAATAAAATTAAATATAAAAACTGATTATTCAATTTAGTTTTTATTTTAATTAAATATAAAATTTAATTAAATTAATAATATTTTAAAATTCAGTTTCACACCAAACATTGGATGGACACTAATAATTAAGAT